>Ga0315288_10010222_pt1 | contig 11823 bp, 7 predicted proteins | sample YL17G11_20_MG_FD_203454 | JGI IMG/M metagenome (GOLD analysis project Ga0315288, IMG submission 203454) | Sediment microbial communities from Yellowstone Lake, YNP, Wyoming, USA - YL17G11_20 | ecosystem: Environmental > Aquatic > Freshwater > Lake > Sediment | place: USA: Wyoming | collected... | reverse complement strand
TGGATTTTCTTCTGTTCTCCGATCATTTGACTTTGAACTCTCTACATCGCGGACTGGAGGGATGGCATGGAAATACTTTAGTTCTCATCGGATATGAGATACATGATCAGAACAACCAAAATCACTTCTTGGCATTCAACGTGAATGAAGTTCTGCCAGGTGAGCTTTCGGCAAATGAGTATGTCAAGGGGATAAATCAGATGGGTGGATTGGGAATTATTGCCCATCCGGATGAAACCAGAGATCATCCCAAGTTTCCACCTTATCCCTGGACTGCTTGGGATGTGGAGGGATTTGACGGAATCGAAATCTGGAACCAGATGTCGGAATGGATGGAAGGGATAGGCCGATCGAACCGTTTCAGATTGTTTGCTTCCCCCCGGAGTTTTATAACCAGTCCCACTTCCAAGACCTTGAGAATATGGGACGATTACAATAAACAAAGAAAAGTCTGCGGGATAAGCGGTGTGGACGTCCATGCACATCCTCTCAAATTAGGTCCGTTCAAAATTGTGATCTTCCCCTACAAAGTTCAATTTCAATCTCTTCGGGTGCATCTGATTTTGGAAGAACCTTTATCTAAAGATAATCAGATCGCCAAAAGACAAGTGGTTGAAGCCATTAGAGGGTGTCATCTATTCATCTCCAATCATCGTCGAGGTGATGCCAAAGGATTTTTATTTTATGCCAAAAGCAATAACCAGCTTGCCGGTGCAGGCGATTTTATTTCTTCAAAAGAGAGTATTACTCTTTTCGTGAACACGCCAGAAAAATGTAAAATTAGATTAATATATAATGGTAAAATTATCAAAGAAGAAAAGGGGAAGGTAATAGAATATTCGACCCACGAGCCGGGCAATTATCGAGTGGAAGCGTATAAAGGCAAAAAGGGCTGGATTTTTTCGAATCATATACGAGTTGTAAACGCTATCAGAAAACCTGTAGATCTGATATCTCCCGGCTTTGGTGGAAATATCCGCCAAATTCCTTCGAACATTTACATCGGATACAACAGATTAAGCAGACAAGAATAGCCAATATCAGCTTTGAATATCAGCCTAATTCGTTCCATCAAGGGTGATGTTTCCTTAACATTTTCCTTTCACAGACACTAAAATTTCTCTTGACAAAAGAAGAGGAGCAATTATATTGCTAACAGAGCAAAGAGAGTATGAACATTGGCAGATAAAGAGAAGAATACTTAGATAAAAAACCTAAAGAGTATCTAAATCATTCACCCTCAAACCACAGGAGGTAGAAATGCTTTCCAAAGCTAAAGCTGTGTCACCTAAGTCCTTGTTTTACAAAAACTTGCATGGGGGGGGCAGAAAACGGCATTTTCTTCAAGTCTTTAGTCTCTTAATTTTATTTATCATTCCACTGACTTCATCTTACTCCCAAAACCTTAAATCCAGCCCCGATTCCATTCCCTTCGCTCCGGCAGGGAGTTATGCCGTTGGAGTCGCGCCTTATTCTATTTTTAGTGGCGACTTAGATGGGGATGGGGATTTGGACTTAGTCACAGCAAATGCTTCGAGCCAAAATGTTTCCATATTAAAGAATAACGGGAATGGGACTTTTCAGGACACCGTTAACTATTTCGTAGGAGTGACAGGAGGTTATCCTTATCGTGTTTTTTGTGCAGATTTGGATCGGGATGGTGATTTGGACTTAGCCGTGACAGATCTTTGGAGCGACTATGTTTCCATTTTAAAGAACAAAGGGGATGGAACTTTTGATCTCGACAGTAACTACGAGATAGGCTATACCCCTATTGCTGTTTTTTGTGCAGATTTAGATGGAGATTCAGATCTGGACTTGGCCGTGGCTATTTTTATTAGCAACCATGTCTCCATCTTAAAGAACTACGGAGATGGGACTTTTTACCTCGATGGTAACTACGCTGTGGGAAATCTTCCCTATTCTGTTTTTTGTGCGGATTTAGACGGAGATGGTGATTTGGATTTAGCGGTGGCAAATGACTCGAGTGACAATGTCTCCATCTTAAAAAACAGGGGGGATGGGACTTTCGAGCCGCACGTCGACTATGCGACTGGAGATGGTTCTGCTTCTGTTTTTTGTTCAGATTTAGATGGAGATGGTGATTTGGACTTAGCCGTCGCAAATCCCTATAGTGATAATGTTTCGATCTTGAAGAACAATGGACATGGGACTTTCCATCTTGACAGTAACTATGCGGTAGGAAGTGGTCCTCTCTCTGTTTTTTGTGTGGATTTAGATGGGGATGGTGATATGGACTTAGCGGTGGCAAATACGTGGAGCAACAATGTCTCCATATTAAAGAACAATGGTGATGGAAGATTCACCAGTTCCGTGAATTATGTTGCAGGAACTACCCCTGGTTCTGTTTTCTGTGCAGATTTGGATGGGGATTTAGATTTTGACTTGGCTGTGGCAAATACGCATTCAACTATTGACAGTGTCTCCATCTTGAAAAATTTGACCCAAATTCCTGCTAACCAGCCACCTTGGGCTTTTTCGCTTATTTCGCCTGCAGACCAAGATACTTCCTTCATCGTAGTCCAGTTCCATTGGGCAAATGCCTACGACCCCAACTTTGGGGATCAGATTAGATATGACCTATTCATAAGCACCTCCAGCCAATTTCATCCAGACTCAACTACCATTCAGAACAACTTGGTAAAAAGCCAACATAGAGATACGTTGGATGTTGGCACTTATTATTGGAAAGTCAAAGCAAAAGACAACTGGGGTGCAGAAACGTGGTCAACGCAAACATGGAGTTTTGTCACGTCGACCGAACTGATTAAGGATTTTACGGCAGAACCGACTCATGGACGAAAACCTCTGAATGTCGCCTTCCAGTCGTTCATCAATGCGACGCCCGATAGTGTGACGTGGTATTTTAGCGATGGTGATTTCAGCTATCTGTTAAATCCAGTCCATCAATACACTCAAGTTGGCAGTTACGATGTAAAATTGGTGGCTGAAATTTCTGGCTATAAAGACAGTTTGATAAAAGACGATTACATTTGGATTTCAGACATCCAAGCTAAGTTTTCAACCAGCAAAAGATGTGGCTCACGTCCTTTAACAGTAACGTTCAGTGATAGTTCGACCAGCACTTACCCGATCATTGCCTGGCATTGGGATTTTGGTGATGGAGATACCAGCAACCAACAAAATCCAACTCACCAATACACAAGCAACGGAGTTTTTGATGTAAGGCTTATTGCATCCGATAGCATAGGTGCAGATACTCTATTCAAACAAGACCACATCACCACACAAGATAGCGTTTCAACCGATTTCTTTGGATTGCCGAACAGTGGCAGATCACCTCTCACCGTGATGTTCGAGTCGATTCTTTCAGGTATTGCTAACCATTACTTCTGGGATTTTGGCGATGGAGACACAAGCACCCTAAGAAATCCAATTCACACCTATACCTCTCAGGGGAAGTATAACGTAAAACTCATAGTCAGATTGGAGCTGGATGACTGTAATCAGGTCGATTCAATGATAAAAGAAGAGTATGTCATTATCAATGATCTTGAGTCTCGATTCAGCGCCAGTTCCACCGCAGGTGCAAGACCTCTAATGGTTCAATTTACTGATTCAAGCAGTGGCAGTCCGAATAGTTGGTTCTGGAATTTTGGAGATGGACATACCAGCACGGCTCCAAACCCATCATATCAATATGATACAGCGGGCGTTTATGATGTCTTTTTGCGGGTCTGTAATTTTATTGGCTGTGATAGTCTGTTAAAAATGAACTATATAAGGGTCGATACGCCATATGCAGATCTGTTTGGAGAGATATACGGCTATGGCTTTTTTGGTTCCAGACCCGGTTTCGACTTTGGCTTCTACTGTGTATGGACCAATGTTGGAACCATTCCTGCCGAGAATTGTACGCTAAAGATATTATTTCCTTCTCAGATGACATTTTATGATATAGTAGCTGTTTATGTCAGAACAGGAACCTATTCTGGATATACTCGTTCCGGTGATACTATCATAGTCCCTCTGCAAACAATTGATCCATCTGGTTGGTATGGTGGCTATGTTTACGCCTATGGAAATATTCCTGCTTCCGTTCCGATAGGCACTACGTTGGTTTGTCAAACGTGGCTTACCAGCTCGACTCCTGATCGGAATTATGAGAATAACTATGTGTTGCACCACCAGACTGTAGTAGGGTCTTGGGATCCTAATGACAAGTTGGCATCTCCAGAAGGGGAGGGGACCTCACATACAATTGGACCAGACCAACGGCTTGCATATACCATACAGTTTGAGAACAAACCGGAAGCCACCGCAGAAGCCATCTATATAAGGGTTGTCGATACCCTGGATTATGACCTTGATTGGGGAAGTCTTGCCATAGGAGCTTCAAGTCATCCAGATAAATGTCACTATGAATTTGATCCATATACTGGTGTGATTGTATGGTCGTGTGACAGCATCATGCTTCCCCCGAATACAAACCCACCAGAAGGAGAAGGATATTTTACCTTTTCCATATCGCCAAAGCAGAATTTAGCAGAGGGAACAGAAATAGCCAACTCAGCTTTGATAAGATTTGATTACAACCCTTGGCTTCAGGCACCTGAAGAAGGACCTGTGATCAGAACTATCAAGTATCCATTTATCCGTGGTGATGTTAATGGAAGCGGGGTTATAGAGCTTGGCGATGTGGTCTACCTAATAAGCTATCTATACAAAAACGGTCCTGCTCCCAATCCATTACTGGCTGGGGATGCCAATTGCAGTGGAGAGGTTGAGCTCGGTGATGTGGTTTATCTGATCACCTATTTATACAAAGGTGGACCACCACCTCCGTGTTAAGTTTTGTTTGTCTAACTATTTCACTGGACTTGCAAAAACCCCAGCTCTCATAATAAGCTGGGGTTTTTCTTGGGTGTTGATTAAGAGTGTTTTTTCCTTACACTGAGTCCAGAAAACGAAATGAGGAATTTCTCGTAGGGTCAGGGCTAGCCCCTGTCCTAACTCCAAACGGACAGCCACAAGGGCTGTCCCTACAAGTTGCAATGACACTTCGTTACGACTGTGTTCGCAGTTGTCCGCAGGCGGCGAAAATATCTTCGCCTTTGCTTCGTCTTAGAGTAACGGCAGGACAGCGGGGATAAAGATAATCTCTGAAAGCCAATATCTTTTCTTCTGGGGGTCTTTCGTAAGGCAAATCGGGTGCAGAATTGTAAGGGATCAGATTGATCTTACAGGGAATGCCGGTAACCAGTTTGGATAATGCCAGTGCATCCTTTTCAGAATCGTTCACATCCTTCATCAGGACATATTCAAAAGTCACCCTCGTTTTTTTCTTTTTGGTATAGTTTTTCACCGCTTTAAGCAATTGCGGTAAAGGATGTTTTTTATTGATGGGCATAAGCTGGCTTCTTTTCTCATCGGTGGGAGCGTTCAAAGAGATGGCTAATTTGATTTTTAAATTCTCTTCAGCCAATTTGTCGATCATGGATGGTATGCCGGCGGTGGATAAGGTTATTCCTTTGGCACGCAAAGTAAGCCCCATCTCGTTATTCAGAATTCTTATGGCCATAATAGTGTTCTCGTAATTAAGAAGCGGCTCTCCCATTCCCATCAACACCGCATTGGTAATATTATGATGTTCCAGCGCCACCGCTTGATCGACTATCTCGCCGGCGGTGAGATTTCTCTTGAAGCCCATATTTCCCGTAGCGCAGAACGTGCATCCCAGTGGACATCCCACTTGAGTGGAAACGCAAAGAGTAACCCGCCTGCCTTCCCATATCAAAACCGATTCGATCTTCTCACCATCGGACAACTCAAAAAGGAACTTCTCGGAGATGTCCTTTTGAGACGTTTGGCTTTGGACTAATTTGAGATTCTCTATGAAAGCTATCTGGTTCAATTTTTCTCGGAGATCCCTGGAGAGGTCGGTCATCTGATCAAAATTAGTGACCCCCCGGGCATAGATCCACAAAGCCAGTTGACGGGCTCTGTATTTCTTCTCTCCCATCTCTTCCAACAGATTTTCGTAATCTTGTATCCAGAGACCTTTCAAGTTGATTTTTTCAGTTTTATTTTTCATCGGAAAATGATTCCTCTCAATCCATTCATTTAAGCTTTTTTGGTCTGAGTCAATGGTTGATAATCGTCTCTAAGCTCAAGAAACTCGATAGGTATTTTCTCAGTTAACACCACCATACCTATATCATAAAACTTTATTCCCTTATGATGAGCATCCTTTGCTGTTACGGTAAAAATGATCGGATTTTTGGATTTTCTTCTCCCTACCTGAAAAGCATCCTCTCTGGTTTTGCTCAAGTGAACATACTTTCTGGCTATCGGCTGAAGGCCTTCGGTTAGAATGGCGTGCTTCATGGCGGGGCTGGCTCCATGATAAAGATAATCCGGAGGCTCGGAGGGAGCCGTGTCCAGAATGACCTCAAGAGAATGTCCGTATCGAGCTCTGATCTTGTCTCCTTTGATCTCAAACCTCTGCTTGGGGCAGTTTTGAACCACATCTCTTATGTCCGACAGCTCTATATTTCGGTATCGATCCCGGAGCACGATGAAAAAAGCGTATAGATCGACATAGCCATATTGGTCAGGGATCAAGCCAAAATTCTGAGGCTTATGCCTTAAAACAAAGCTCATGAATTTTGATAACATGATGGAATTGTATGATTCCATTTTTCTTCTCTTGTTCTCGTCCGAAAAATTAACTCACCTTAAATTATACACAATTCGTATCGTCACGTCAACAACAAAAAAAGGAAAAAGGAGGAAGGAAAAAAGAAAAATAAAAACAATCACAAGAAATTAAAAGATTCCTTTGCTAAAGAGAGGATAAAATTATATTTTAAACGAGAGAATGGAACAGGTGAAGACATGTTCAGAGTGATTTTTCAAATAGGGAAAATTAACACCAACAAAGCGAGAAGGAGGAAAAGCCGAATTATGAAAAAAATATATCTGATCTTTTGGATATTTATCTGCTTATCTTTGTGGCTGTTCAATTGTGCCACCACCGGTCCCGGTGGCAAGAAAAGCTTAATTCTGATCTCCACCCAGGAGGAGGTCTCGATTGGGCAGAGTCTGGTCAAGGACGTTGAATCGCAGAGCAAGGTTACGGATGATTTAGTCTTGGCAGAGTATGTCAATCGGGTGGGACAAAAGATAGCCAGCCTTTCCGACAGGACCGACCTCCAATACCATTTCAAGGTTTTGGAATCACCGGAGATCAATGCATTCGCTTGTCCCGGTGGGTTTATCTACGTATACAGCGGGCTTTTGAAGACCATGGATAATGAGGCGCAGTTATCCGGTGTCTTAGGGCACGAGATCGGACATATAGTGGCAAGGCATAGCGTCAAAAGGCTTCAGCAAGTTTTAGGCTTACAAGTTCTTTTATCCATCGCATTAGGGGAGTCGAGCGAAGTGACCCAAAAGGCGATAGGAGCAGGTTTGACCGTGATCATGCAAGGTTACAGCCGCCAGAATGAGTTTGAAGCAGATTACGATGGCACTCTTTACATGACCAAGGCAGGATATGATCCTGAAGGAATGGTGGAGCTTTTCGGAAAATTCAAGGAGATGGAAAAAGGGAGTAAGACCTCGTCTTTGGATCAGCTTTTAGCTTCTCATCCTCCGACTGTGGACCGGATAGCTAAAGTAGAGGAGGAGATCAAATCCTTTAACCTGGCGGGAAAACAGCTGGCTTTTGGTAAAGAGGATTATCAGAGCATCAAATCACGTTTGAAGTGAACTGGGTAACAAGCTGGAGTGTCCCGTTTTAGCGGGACCGAATGTGCGAAAAAATACAAAGCTCTTTTTAGTCAAGCTAAAGGGACTGTTGATAAAGTCCCTTCTGTGGCAAAATCAGGAGGGAGAGGTTGTCGTAGGGACAGCCCTTGCTTCGCACTGAGCGCGCTCAGCACGAAGTGTGGCTGTCCGATTTGGAGTTAGGACAGGGATTCATCCTGAAGGACAAGCCCTGTACCTACGAAACACATCCTCTTTGAAACAGGTTTTTCAACACACTCTAAAGCTTGACACTCCCACAAAACAAGGAGGCATAACATGTCAGAAGAAAAAAGATTTCTCGTAGACGTGGGACTGAGAGATTTCCCTTTTCCGATGGAAGTAGCATCGAAACTCAACCTCGAAGGGCAGTTCACTATCGCCAACATCTCTATCAGTGCCCGTATTATCCAGGAATTTGAAGCAGGCTGGATTGATAAATTCATTCAGATCCTGCATCGACATCGGGACAGAATCGGAACGAAGACGCTCCAAGTCAACATCATGGATTATCTTAAGGAACTTGAAGCCAAGGCCGTGAAGATCGATTTTAATTATCCCTTTTTTGCAGAAAAGCTAACCCCGGTGTCCAAAGAAAAATGTCTGGTTAGATATCTATGCACCTTTTCGGCAAAAGCGTCTTATGTGATAGAAAAACCCAAGATCATCTTCAAAATAGAGATACCGATTATCACCACCTACCCGGCATCCGCTCCGGAAAAACCAGGGGGACTATTTGGACAATTGAGTGTCGTGACATTAGAGATAGATTCTCAAAAAGAGATCTATCCGGAGGAGTTGGTTGAGATCGTGGACAAGCATGCTTTAGCCCCTATTTACTCCTTCTTAACTGAGGAAGATCAATCCTTCATCATTCAGAAAATTCACTCGGAGAAGAAAACCAGTGTGGTGGTGACGGACGAGATAAAAGACGAGCTTTCCCGTAATCGAGACATCGTCTGGTATTCGGTGCGCTGTTTTAATTATGGCATGCTTCATTCTTACAGCACGGTCATCGGGACCGAAAAAAGTGCGTGGATTCCATTTAGCGGGTATGAAGAAGAAGAGATATAAGATGACGTCAAAGATCGCGGTATGCCTTGAAGTCGGTCTCGAAGCCACCGGGGCATTTGTTCCGGACTGCCCGGGCTGTTGGGTCTTTGCGCGAACCAAGGAGCGCGCTTTAGCTAAAGTGAAAGATGCCATATTTGAATGGATTGAGTGGCTGAAAAGTCAAGGAGATGAAAATCCTCAGGCGGGGAGAGGCTTTAAGCCGAGTTATAAGCATAATATAGAAATCGAAGTTGCCGAGATGATAAGGGTGAATTACAATCCGGCTAAAGCAGGCAAGCCGGAGCCTTTGTTCTGGTCTGAAGTTTTGCCCGTGAAAAAAGATGATATCAAAAGAACCATTAAGTTGATGGAATATTCTCGCCAAGACCTGCTTAACTTAGTTTCCAATTTAACCAAAGAGCAGCTCAGCTTTAAACCTCCTAACCAGCCCCGCACCATAAAAAACTGCTTGAAGCATATAGCTTATGTTGAGCCCTGGTATATAAACCGTCTTAACATTGAATTGTCTGAAAAATATCCTAAAGACGTGTTTGAATTTTTGAACTATACCAGAGAGATAGTGGTTAATTCTTTGTCCGATCTTCCCAGAGACAAGATGAGAGGAGTCCATCAGCCCGTTAAATATAAAAGCCCCACCTGTGATCTATGGACTGCCAGAAAAGTGTTGCGTAGACTGGTGGATCATGAGAGGTTGCACGCCCGATATATACAGAAGGTGTTAAAAATGTATCCCGCAAAGTAGAGAGTGTCAGGATGCACAGCCATTAAGAAATGCCGATGCTCCTATGCTTCGGCTATTCCTATTGTTGAAGCATCAAGAAAGTGCGAATGTTGCAATGCACCAAACCAAGATTCCCTTTTACCATACACATCGAGCCTACGCTATTTCCACCAGTTTGTAAAACTTGTCAGCTTTAATTGCCCGTTATCTCAGTAAAACAAGTTTCTTCGTTTCTGTGAATGCACCTGCTTGTAGGCGGTAGAAATAAACACCACTAGGTAATCTGCCCGCATCAAATTCTATCCACTTTTTCCCTGCTGGCTGAAACTCATCAACGAGAGTGGCTACCTTTCTTCCAAGGATGTCATATACCGTAAGATAAACATGGGCTGATGTTAGTACATTGTATTCGATATTTGTTGTAGGATTAAACGGATTAGGATAGCTCTGGTATAGAATAAAATCAGAGGGTTTCAATGGCTCTATTTGATCTTCGACACCGCTTGTATCACAATAACCACCAAAACACCAACAATTACCCACTGCTAGCGGGTAATATCCCGAACCACCACTTATGAAGTAATCTGTTAACACGGAGGTATCACCAAGGAAAATAGATTTCACTCTTCCAATACCATCAGCCATGTAACCAAAGTTAATTAGGCTATCAGGAATTGATTTTAGATACATATTGATAACAATTGTTTCAAAGGTTCCTGCTGGAACAGTAACTGTACTGGTATCTACAACCTCAGCTATCAACGGCTCATCAATCCAAGCGGTCCATGTATCTCCTATATTGACTGAAGTTAATTTTACCCAATAGGTACTTTCAGGAAGAGTATGAAAAGAGTCTTGATATGACATCTCAAAAGCATACCACCTAACATAATTGTTTTCCTCAAACAGGAAATCGATTTCGAGTAATGAATCATTGCGTAACATGATTTGGTAGTAGCCTTCGTGTCCATCCATTGTGCCCACACTGTCTATTTTCCATCCATATGTTGTTTGCCCATACAAAAGGGGAGAAGATGCAATTGGGCTTATGATTAATAATATCATAAGGGTGAAAGATTTTATAGTCATGGTTTTTTCTCCTTTCTCAGTTGGTCTTTAGCTATTACTGAAAATGAATCGTTTTGGTCTTAACCATCAACATTACTTATAATAGCCATTTATCCAATTTTGTCAACTTTAAATTACATTATTTATTCGATTACGTTATGTTAAGGTTTAGTCATGACACATACAACACCCCTCTCACCTTACCCTCCTACTGATTTCGCTTCGCTCAATCCTTAGGAGGGAAAGCGTGGATTCTATCGTTGGTAAAGGACACCTTGTCCGTTACCATAAAACGTCACGGACGAGGGCATCCGTGACGAACAATGAAGAACTTCGAATTTGAATCCTTCTTATCTCCACCAGATTCTGCCTCTTAACTCTTCCACCCATTCTTTTACTGCTTCTTTTGTCCTTATCGCTTTAACATGCAATCTTGATAATCCAGGGTTAGCTTGGTCTTTTTCTCTGAGGCTTTCCAATGCTTTTACGCAATTGTATGCGGCTTTAAACCCCCGTTTGCAATTGGCGATATTGCCTTCCAAGGTGTCTTTCTCATATCCCATTCCGTGACCACCGGCAATCTTGGCAGGAATGATCAAGGAGTTATGTAGAAGCTGCTTTATCTCCGGGATATCTATTCTTTCGGGGTAAAATCGATCCACAAAATTATAAACCGCGATGGCAAAATTATACGCTATCTGGTAGGCTGGAATCTCTTGAAAATCCCCCTCCTCCCAATACATTCGAGGTGATTCCCAAGCCTCCGGTTCTGGGTCTGAAAATTCTATCTCGGATGCTTCATCGAGTTTTTGATTGCAAAGTAAATCTTCCTTTGGCTCAATTAGGGCGTGTGCGCTATCTCCCTTTGGATGTTCTTCTTCTAATCTTTTCAAATACTCATCCGTTTTCCGGTCTTGCTCTTGCATAAACTCTTCCCATCTGTTTTCATCCCACACTTCCTCATCAAAGTCATCCAAGTATTCAAAATCGTTCATCAACTCGGACATGAATACAACCTCAAATTTCTTTGCGTCAGGAGTAGCTCCTGACGCAACCTTGAACTCACCCCCATGCCCCCTTGTATATTGAAAAGGTGAGATTAGTTTGTTATAATATGGACATGAACCTGATAGATAGTTAGTAATCCGGAGTCCCCCGGGTGACAGGGG
>Ga0315288_10010221_pt1 | contig 11823 bp, 22 predicted proteins | sample YL17G11_20_MG_FD_203454 | JGI IMG/M metagenome (GOLD analysis project Ga0315288, IMG submission 203454) | Sediment microbial communities from Yellowstone Lake, YNP, Wyoming, USA - YL17G11_20 | ecosystem: Environmental > Aquatic > Freshwater > Lake > Sediment | place: USA: Wyoming | collected... | reverse complement strand
TCATACAGCGGTCTTACCTGGCATATCCTATATTCGATATCGGAGTATGCAAAAAACAAGACCTGACCCCCTAAGCTTCGACGACCGCGCGTATCGCCTCAAAGACCTCCTCCATCTCCGCTCCGCCGTCTACATCCCGCAGCAGTCCCTCCCGGCGGTAGTAATCGATGAGTGGCTGTGTCTTTTCCTCGTATTCCTCGAGGCGGGTGCGCACCGTTTCCTCGCCGTCATCATCCCGGCAGTAGAGTTCTCCACCACATGCGTCGCAGGAGCCCTCTTTACTCGGGGGGTCGTAGATGAGGTGGCAGACACTCCCGCAGGAACTGCAGGTCCTGCGGGCGGTGAGCCTGTTGACGACCACCTCGCCGGGGACCTGGATATTGAGCACTTGGTCAATGGGCATGCCCATCTCCGCGAGCATCCCCTTGAGTGCGTCAGCTTGCGTCACGGTACGGGGAAAGCCATCCAGGATGAAACCCTTGCGGCAGTCGGGGGCGGCCAGCCTGTCCTTCACTATATCTATCACCAACTCGTCGGGGACCAGTTCGCCCCCGTCCATGTATTCCTTGGCCTTGAGGCCGAGCTCGGTCCCCTGCTTGAGGTTCTCGCGAAAGATGTCTCCCGTGGAGATATGGGGGGTGCGGTAGAGAGAGCTGATCCTCTCGGCCTGGGTGCCCTTTCCGGCCCCCGGCGGTCCCAACAGTATCAGGTTCATCTCCTCACCTTCCCCGTCATCGCCCGACCCTTATCTGAGGAATCCCTCGTAATGGCGCATCTGCAACTGGGCCTCTATCTGTTTCATGGTTTCCAGGGCCACGCCGACGATGATCATGATGGCGGCGCCGCCGAAGGGGATCTGCTTGGTCCCGAAGAAATAGAACATCACCGCGGGCAACAGGGCTATGCAGGCCAGGCCGATGGAGCCGGGCAAGGTGATGCGGTTGATGACCTTCCCGAAGTATACCGCCGTGGGGGTTCCCGGCCGGATGCCGGGCACGAAGGCGCCGTACTTCTTCAGGTGTTCGGCCTGGGTATAGGGATCGAACACGATGTAGGTGTAGAAGTAGGCGAAGAATATAATGAGAAACGTGTATAAGACGAAGTACAGCCAACCCTGGGAAAGCCTTTCCGCGAAACCCTTCAGTGCCGGGATGAACTGCGCCAGCATGGTGGGGAAGAAGATCACCGAGGAGGTGAAGATGATGGGGATGACACCGGAGGTGTTCAACTTGAGCGGGATATAGGTAGTCCCGCCCATGGTCATACGCCTCCCCCGGATCTGTTTTGCATACTGCACCGGGATACGCCTCTCCCCCTGGTCCAGATAGATCACGGCCACGACCACCGCCAGTGTCATGAACACCGAGATGAGGATGCCGTAGACAATGCTGCCGTAGCGTAGATTGGTCTGCTCGATAAGCGTTCTGAATTCGGCCGGGACGCGGGCGATGATCGATGTAAAGATGAGGATGGACATGCCGTTGCCGATGCCGCGTTCGGTGATCAGCTCGCCGAACCACATGAGCAGCGCCATGCCCGCGGTCAAGGTAACCACGATGATGGTCCCCTTCATCCAGGTGAATTCAAGTATCTTAAGGTTCTCCGGCCCTACGGTCTGGCGCGAGAACGTATACGTCAGACCGATGGATTGCATGAGTGCCAGCCCAAGGGTGAGGTAGCGGGTGATCTGGGTTATCTTCCTGCGGCCCGACTCCCCTTCCTCCCGCCACTCCTTGAGCTTGGGTATCACCGCCACCAGCATCTCCATGATGATGGAGGAGGTGATGTAGGGCATGATCCCCAGCCCGAAGATGGCCAACTGAGCCAGGGCTCCCCCGGAGAAGAAGTTGAGGAACCCTAATATCCCCCCCTCTTTCACGAGTTGATCGAGGGCTAAAGTATTGATCCCCGGTGAGGGTATGGCGCATCCCAGGCGATAGAGGAGGATGACAAGCAGGGTGAACAGTATCTTGCTGCGTAGGTCTGCTACTTTGAATATGTTGCGGAAGGTCCGGAGCAAACTATACCACCTCTGTGCTTCCCCCGGCGGCCTCGATCTTGGCCACGGCTCCGCGCGTGAAGGCGTGTGCCTTCACCGCGAGCTTCCGCTCGAGCTCTCCCCTTCCCAATACCTTGACCTCTTTGTCCAGCTTTCTAAGTATTCCCTTTTCCACCAGGATCTCAGGGGTTACGGTCTCGCCGTCTGCGAAGTCGTTGAGCTTCTCCACGTTCACCAAGAGGAACTCCTTCTTCGCCCGCGGCTTGAAGCCACGCAGCTTGGGCACCCGCCTCTGCAGCGGCATCTGGCCGCCCTCGAACCCGATACGGGTCTTACTGCGGGCCTTCTGGCCTTTCATCCCCCGGCCGCTGGTCTTGCCGTGGCCGGAAGAGCGTCCCCTCCCCACGCGCTTGGGGGGCTGGACGGAGCCTTCCGCCGGCCTGAGATCGTTGATCTTTAACGTCATCGTGTCACTCGCTCCTCTTCCCGAGACCGCATCCGCTGGGGAGCGCGGGGTCTTCTGCCTTTGAAGACCCGCCGCTAGCGGGCGGCTGACTTTTGTCGCGCTGTCTCCCGCCTGCGGGATGCTTCTCGTCCTCGCTTACTCCGATCACCCGGTGATCGCAGGGTCTCCCGGGAGGCTAAGCCTGCTCTTCCTCCCAGGGCTCCACCACGATCAGGTGGTTTATCCTGCTGATCATGCCCTTTATCTCCGGGGTGTCTTTCTGCACCACGGAGTGGTTCATCCTCTTCAGTCCCAGTGCGCGCACCGTCCGCCGCTGTACCGGGAGCCGCCCTAAGGGGCTGCGGACCAGGGTTATGCGCAACATCCTCTCCTCCGAGCTCATGCCTTTACTGCCTCCTTGGCCTTGTACAGCTGCGCCTTACGCAGCTTGGCAACTTCACGCGTATGGCTGATGGACTTCAGGCCCTCTACCGTCGCCTTGACCACGTTCACGGGATTACGGGAGCCGTAGGTCTTGGTCAGGATGTCCTGCACGCCGGAAAGCTCCATGACCGCGCGCACCGGGCCGCCCGCGATGACGCCCGTTCCCTCGCTGGCGGGCTTCAGGAGCACGCGCGACGATTCGTACTTCCCCACCACCTTGTAGGGGATGGTGGTCCCCCGCGTCGGCACCCTGAACAGGCTGCGCTTCGCCTTCTCCACCCCTTTCTGGATGGCCAGAGGCACTTCGCGCGCCTTACCGTAACCGTAGCCCACCATGCCCGCCTTGTCCCCGACCACGACCAGGGCCGTGAAGCTGAACCGGCGGCCTCCCTTGACCACCTTGGCCACGCGGTTGATATGTATTACTCTTTCCTCCAGTTCCAGGACGGTCGGGTCTATTTTGGGCATGTGCAACCTCCGCGCTTCTCCTCCTTATCCGGCATCAGAACACCAGGCCACCCTCACGGGCTCCTTCCGCCAGGGCTTTCACCCTGCCGTGGTACAGGTTGCCCCCGCGCTCGAATACCACCTTCTCTACGCCTTTTTCACGGGCCCGGCGAGCGAGCGCGCGTCCCACTTCCATGGCCGTATCGCTCTTGCTCTTCCCTGCCAGCTCCAGCCCCTTCTCCATGCTGGACGCGCTGGCCAGGGTCCGTCCCGCCCTGTCGTCGATGATCTGGGCGTAGATGTGCCTGTTGCTGCGGAACACCGAGAGCCTCGGCCTCCCCGCATTGCCGGATATCTTCTTGCGCACCCGCCTGTGGCGGCGCGCCCTTCCCAGCTGTCTTGCATCCGTCTTCTTCATCCCGCGCTCACTCTCTCCTATCTCTACTACGGGATCAGACCGCGGTCTTCCCCGCCTTGCGCCGTATATACTCCCCGGCGTAGCGCACTCCCTTGCCCTTGTAAGGGTCGGGTTTGCGCAGAGCCCTGATCTTGGCCGCCATCTGTCCCACCTGCTGCTTATCGATGCCCCGGACCCTCAGTTTCGTGGGCGTGACGACTTCGAGCTCTATCCCCTCCGGTGCCTTTACCAGCACCGGGTGGGAGAAACCCAGGACCAGCTCCACGTCCTTATCTTTGGCGACGGCGCGGTAGCCGACGCCGTGGATCTCCAGGCTCTTCTCGAAACCGTTGGTCACTCCCTCCACCATGTTGGCCAACAGGGAGCGGGTGAGGCCGTGCAGCGACCTGTGTATCCCGGAGTCTGAAGGCCGTTTCACCAGAAGGGTCTCTTCCTCCATCTCTATGATCATGTCCGGATGGAACTCCTGGGTGAGTTCGCCCTTGGGACCCTTCGCGGTCACCTTGCTGCCTTCTATCTTCACCTCCGTCCCCTGCGGGACGGGTATGGGCATCTTCCCTATCCTCGACAACTCGAACCTCCAGCTCTCTCGATTACCACACGTAGGCTATTACCTCGCCCCCGACGTTCATCTCCCGCGCCTCGCGATCGGTGATCACGCCCCGGGAGGTGGATATGATCGCGATCCCCAAACCTCCCAGTACCCTGGGTACACCCGTTTTCTGGCTGTAAACCCGCAGGCCCGGCTTGCTGATCCGCTTGATGCCATTGATCAGTTGCTCGCGGTTGGGGCCGTACTTCAGGGTCATCTTCAGGGTATCGTAGCTCTCGCCCTTCACCACCTCGTATCCCGCTATATAGCCCTCCCTCTCGAGTATCTCCGCTATGGATACCTTTATCTTGGAGAACGGCATCTCCACCACCTCGTGGTGTGCGGTATTGGCGTTACGGATGCGTGTCAGCATATCCGCGATGGGATCGGTCATTGTCATCTGCCATCCGCCTCCTTACCAGCTCGATTTGGTTATTCCGGGGACCTCGCCCTCGTGGGCGAGCTCACGAAGACAGATGCGGCAAAGGTTGAACTTGCGGAAATATCCCCGCGGACGACCGCAACGCTTACACCGGTTGTAACCCCGGGTGCTGAACTTGGGAGCTCTCTTCTGCTTGGCAACCAAAGACTTCTTTGCCATGAAAGCCTCTCCTTATCATTTGCCGCGGAAGGGCATGCCCATGGCGTCCAGCAAGGCCAGCCCCTCCTCGTCCGTTAACGCAGTGGTCACAATGGTTATATCCATACCCCTGATCCTGTCGATATCGTCGTAATCTATCTCCGGGAACACCAACTGCTCGTCCAGGCCCATGTTGAAGTTCCCCCTCCCGTCGAATGACTTGGGATTAAGGCCCCGGAAGTCCCTCACCCTGGGTATGGCCAGGGATGTGAGCCTGTCCAGGAACTCGTACATGCGGTTGCCACGCATGGTCACCTTGCACCCCACGGACATGCCGGTGCGGAGCTTGAACCCGGCCACCGACCTCCTGGCCCGGTTCAACCTGGCCTTCTGGCCGGTGATCACGGCTATGTCTTTTATGGCTCCATCGATGGCCTTTGGGTCGTGCGCGCCCTCTCCCACTCCCATGTTCACCACGATCTTCTCCAGGCGTGGGACCTGCAGATCGTTACTATATCCGAACTTCTCCCTGAGGGAGGGTATGACTTCCTCACGGTACTTGTCTTTTAACCTGGGCACCATGCTTCCTTCCTCGGCTCAACCCTTTTCCTAATCCAGGTCCGTCCCGCACCTGCGGCAGACGCGACTCTTGACACCCTCCGCGTCAAAACGGTATCCGACCCGTACGGTACGGCTGCACGAGTCGCAGACCAGGGCGACGTTAGAGATATCAATGGGCGCCTCCTTGGTGACGATCCCGCCCTGGGGATTCTCCTGGGAGGGTCGCGTATGCCTCTTGACCAGGTTGACCCCTTCCACGATGACCCGCCCGTCCTCCGGCAAGCTCTTCAGGATCTTTCCCTGCTTGCCCCGGTACTTGCCAGCGAGCACCTCGACCTTGTCGCCCTTCTTTATCTTTAAACCACTCACTCGAACCCTCTCCTCCGCGGCTTTCTAAAGCACTTCCGGGGCCAACGAGATGATCTTCATGAATTTCTTCTCGCGCAGTTCCCTGGCCACCGGGCCGAAGATGCGCGTCCCCCTCGGGTCCTTGACCTCGTTGATGAGCACCACGGCGTTCTCGTCGAACTTTATATAAGACCCGTCCTGCCGGCGGCGTTCCTTTTTGGTCCGCACCACCACCGCCCGCACTACTTCTCCCTTCTTTACCGCACCACCCGGCGTGGCCGCCTTGACCGTGCCTACCACGACGTCCCCGACATACGCATAACGGCGGCCCGAACCCCCCAGAACCCTTATGACCAGGAGCTCCCGGGCGCCGGTATTGTCGGCGATCCTCACTCGCGATTCCGCCTGTATCATGATCTTCCTCCGAATCGCGGCCCCGTACCGCTATTCCGCCTTCTCCACGATCTCCACCAGGCGCCAACGCTTGGTGCGGGAGATCGGTCTCGTCTCCATGATGCGTACCAGGTCGCCGATGCTGCACTGGTTCTCCTCGTCGTGTGCCGTGTATCTCTTGCTGCGGCGCACGATCTTGCCGTAAAGCGGGTGAGGCATGCGAGTCTCTACGTTCACCACGATGGTCTTGTCCATCTTGTCCGAGACCACCGTGCCTACTCGCACCTTCCTGCTGCTGGTCCTCTCCGCCATCTTCCGATTCCCTTCCTCTCAGCCGGGGCTCAGGACGCCTCCTCACTGAGCTCGTGTTCCCGTATCACCGTGCAGATACGCGCGATGTCTTTCTTGGTCTCCACTATCCTCGAGGTGTTGTCCAGCTGCCCGGTCGCCGCCTGGAAGCGCAGGTTGAATAACTCTTCCTTGGCCTCCTTCCGCCTCTGCAGCAGCTCCTCGAGGGAATAGTCGCGCAGTTCTCTTGTCTTCAAATCATTCACCACCCGTGGTCTCCCGCTTCACGAAACGGCATTTCATGGGCATCTTGTGCGCCGCCCTGCGCATAGCCTCGACGGCGGTGGTCTCGGGCACGCCAGAGAGCTCGAACATCACGCGTCCGGGCTTGACCACCGCAACCCAGTGGTCGGGGTTTCCCTTACCGCTTCCCATGCGTGTCTCCGCGGGCTTCTTCGAGACCGGCTTATCGGGAAAGATGTTTATCCACACGTTTCCGCTTCTCTTCACGTGCCTGGTTATGGCCACTCTGGCCGCCTCGATCTGGCGAGCCGTCACCCATGAAGGTTCCAGGGCCTGCAGCCCATAGTCCCCGAAATGGACCGTGGTGCCGCCTTTGGAGCGCCCCTTCATGCGGCCCCGCTGTACCTTCCTGTGCTTGAATTTACGAGGCATCAGCATGCGCTGTTAGACCTCCTCGCCCTCTTTCTTCTCCTCGGCCCCACCCTCGGCCTTCACTTCCTCTTGCTCGGGTATGGCCTCTGCCGCTGCGCCCGCCTCCTCGACCGCTTCGACTACCGCCATCTCGACGGCCGGTGTCTCTTCCGGCTCCTTGACGGCCTTTTCCCTGGGCTTGCGGTCAGGCTCGGCGATGACTCCTTTGTATATCCAGACCTTCACGCCGATGACCCCCATGGTCGTGCGGGCGACATAGAATCCGTAGTCGATGTCCGCCCGCAGGGTCTGCAAGGGCACTTGCCCTTCACGGTACCACTCCCTACGGGACATCTCGGCGCCGCCCAGCCTGCCCGCGCAAGAGACTTTGATCCCCTTGGCCCCGGCACGGATGGCGTTCTGCACCGACCTCTTCATGGCCCGCCGGAAGGATACCCTGCCCTCCAGCTGCTCCGCGATATTCTGGGCCACCAGGTATGCATCCATCTCGGGCGTGTTAACCTCCTGGATGTTTACCTGGACTTCCTTGCTGGTCATCTTCGCCAGGTCTCGCTTGATGCGGTCCACCTCCACTCCCCGGCGACCGATCACGATACCCGGCCTGGCGGTATAGATATCCACCTTGATGCGCTTGGTGGTGCGCTCTATCTCTACGCGAGAGATAGCAGCCCGCCTCAAGTTCTGCTTGATATAGCGGCGTATGGCAAGGTCCTCCTGGAGCAGATCTGCATAGTCCCGATTGGCGAACCAACGGGATTTCCAGTCATAGATGACCCCCAGGCGGAAACCGTATGGATGGACCTTCTGACCCACGCTTTCATCCTTTCCTTCGCGCTTCGGCGCGCCGCCTCGAGCCACGGCGGCCCTTCTTCTCAAGCTCCTCCCGCTCGCCGACTATTACGGTGATATGGCTGGTCCGCTTGCGGATGCGTGTCGCCCGCCCGTAAGCCCGGGGCCTCCAGCGCTTCAAGGTCGGCCCTTCATCGACGTAACAATTGACAACCATCAGGTCATCGGCGCGCATGCCGTTGTTGTGTTCCGCATTGGCGACCGCCGACTCCAGCACCTTTCCCACCAGTCGCGCGGCGCCCTGGGGGGAGAAGGTGGTGATATACCGGGCCTCATCCAGGTTCTTGCCGCTGATCAGGCCGGCGATCTGCCGCGCCTTGTACGGCGATATGCGCACGTACCTCGCTACCGCGCGTACCATTACGCCTTCTTCGGCTGCTTCCGCCATGTTGTTCTCCTGCCTCTTACTCTTCCGTCTCCGCCTACTTCAGGCGGGTGGGGCGCTCGTGAGCGTGCCCGTGCCTGGTGCGGCGCCGCGTTGGTGCGAACTCCCCCAGCTTATGTCCCACCATGTTCTCGGTCACATAAACCGGCACATGCCGCTTGCCGTCGTGCACCGCTATGGTGTGCCCAACCATCTCCGGAAAGATGGTCGAACGGCGGGACCAGGTCTTTACGACCCGTTTCTCGTTGCGTCGATTGAGCTCCTCGATCTTGAAGTAGAGCTTCTCATCGATAAAGGGGCCTTTCTTCAGCGACCTGCCCAAGACTACCTCCCTGTCTTTCAGCTCTTCCTGCGACGCACGATGTACTTGTCGGACGGCTTGTTTTTCTTGCGCGTCCGGTACCCCAAGGTGGGCTTGCCCCAAGGGGTGACCGGGTGGCGTCCCGCCGAGCTCTTGCCTTCACCGCCGCCGTGGGGATGGTCTACGGGGTTCATGACTGTGCCGCGCACCGTGGGACGGCGGCCCTTATATCTCCCGCGCCCGGCCTTGCCCTCGGTGAGCAGTTCGTGCTCCACGTTGCCGATCTGGCCGATAGTGGCGCGGCATTTGATGTTCACCAGGCGCACCTCGCTGGATGGAAGCCGCACGTGGGCAAAGTCCCCCTCCTTTGCCATGAGCTGGGCCGAGGCGCCCGCGGAGCGTACCATTTTGCCCCCCGCCCCCGGCTTGAGCTCGATATTGTGGATGGTGGTGCCCACCGGGATGGCGTATAGCGGCACCGCGTTCCCCGGCTTTATATCGGCTTCGGGTCCGGACATGACCCGGTCCCCTACCTTCAACTTGAGAGGGGCGAGGATATACCGCTTCTCGCCATCCTCGTAATGCAGCAGTGCGATGCGTGCGCTGCGGTTGGGGTCGTACTCGATGGCAGCCACTTTCGCCGTGATGTTGTCCTTGTCCCGCCTGAAATCCACGATGCGGTATTTCCGCTTGTTGCGGCCTCCCTTGTGGCGGGTGGTTATCCTGCCCTTATTGTTGCGCCCCGCCTTGTAGTTCATGGGGGCGAGCAGGGTCTTCTCCGGCTCCTTTTTAGTGATCTCCGAGAAATCGGAGACGGAGGTGAACCTCCTCCCCGGCGAGGTTGGCTTGTATCTCTTGATGCTCATATGCTTACCATCCTGTACTTCATCAGCCCAGCGGGCCCTCGAAAAACTCTATGTTGTAACCCGGTGCCAGCGTGACCACGGCCTTCTTGCGCGCCGCGGTCTGGCCAGCGGTCCATCCCTGCCGCTTAGGCTTGGGGGGGACCTTGATGGTGTTGACCCCGGTGACCTTGACGTTGAAGATCTCCTCCACCGCCTTGCGCACCTCCGTCTTGTGGGCCTTGGGGTGCACCTCGAAGGTGTACTTGTTATGGTCCAGGAGCGAATAACTCTTCTCCGAGATGATGGGCCGGATGATCACATCATGCACGTCCTTCATCTTCCACCCCTTCCTGCAGCTTCCCCAGGGACGACCGGGTGAAGATGACCCTGTCGTTCGCGAGCACGTCGTAGGTATTCAGGTCCTGCACCCAGATCACCTCCACGAAAGGGAGGTTGCGCATGGACTTGATAAGGTTCTCATCCTCCTCCGTCAGTACCAGGAGAACGTAGTCTTCGACTCCCAAGGCCTGGAACATGGAGGCGGCCAACTTGGTCCTGGGCTCGCTCAAGGTGAAATCTTCGAGCACCATCACCTGGTCCTCCTCCGCCCGGGCGCTCAAGGCCGAACGCAGCGCCAGCTTGCGCACTTTGCGGTTCACCTTGAAGCTGAAATCCCGCGGCTGTGGTCCGTGCACCGTGCCGCCTCCCCTCCACAGCGGGGAGCGGATGGAACCGGCGCGAGCCCTGCCGGTGCCTTTCTGGCGCCAGGGCTTCCGGCCTCCGCCCCTGACCAGGCTGCGGGACTTGGTGGAGGCGCTGCCGCTGCGCGCGGCGGCAAGCTGGCGGCGGACCACCAGGTGCATGACGGGTATGTTCACCTCGCAACCGAAGTAATAATCATCCAGCTGCGCGCCACCCTTCTTGTTGCCTTCTATGTCGTAGGCCGGTACTTCCTTCATGATCCTTCTCGTTCCTGTCTCATCCGTACATCCGTGCGAGGATCTTTTTGCCTCGCAAGATCTCCGTTCTCAGAGAAAATCCCCACACGGCTTCCATATCCCGCCACTATCTCCTTTGCTACCACGTAACGGTGCCTCTTTCATCTCTCTTCCCATGCATCAGGTAAGGACGTGCGCTTTCTTTTTGCGCTTCTTGCGCGCCTTCACCGACTCCCGGATGAGCAGAAGGCCTCCGTCCGGGCCGGGAACACTGCCCCTGAGGAGCAGGAGGTTGCGCTCCGTCTTCACGTCCACGATCTCCAGGTTGAGGGCGGTGACCCTCTCCGCTCCCATGCGGCCGGGCATGCGCGTGCCCTTGAAGACCCTGGAAGGCGTGGCACAGGCACCAATGGCCCCGGGAGCGCGGTGGAAATGCGAACCGTGTGAGCCGGGCCCTCCCCGAAAATTGTGGCGTTTGATCACTCCTGCGAACCCCTTGCCGCGCGACCTCCCGGTGATATCCACGTGGTCACCCTTGGCGAATATGTCCACGGTGATCTCCTGGCCCAACTGGTAGCCCGCCGGGTCCTCCACCCGCAACTCGGCCAGGTGGCGCCGAGGTTCCAGGTTTTTGCTCTCGAAGTGGCCTTTTTGAGGCTTGCTCACCTTCTTTTCCTTCACGGCGCCGAACCCCAGCTGAAGGGCGCCGTAGCCCTCCTTCTCGACGGTCTTGATCTGGGTCACCGTACAGGGGCCGGCCTCCACCATCGTTACGGGGATGACCTTCCCTTCCTCGGTGAAGATCTGGGTCATGGCTATCTTTTTTCCGATGATTCCCTTCAACTTACCCACCTCTCAGCGGCGCGGCTCCACGTCTTCAGCCGGCGCCGGGGCAAAGCTTACAACTTTATCTCGATATCCACTCCGGCCGGCAGGTCCATGCGCATGAGCGAATCCACCGTCTTGGGTGTGGGCTCCATGATATCTATGAGCCTCTTGTGTACGCGCATCTCGAAATGCTCCCGTGAATCCTTGTTCACGTGGGGCGAGCGTATCACGCAGTACACATGTTTCTCCGTCGGCAAAGGCACCGGACCGGAGATGGACGCACCCGTGCGCTTGGCCGTCTCCACGATCTGCTTCGCGGACCGGTCGACTATCTCGTGGTCGTAGGCTTTGAGCCTTATCCTTATCTTCTGCTTCTGCTTGACCATTAGTTACCTATCACTTCTTTATCTCCGTGGCCCTTCCCGCTCCCACGGTACGGCCACCCTCGCGGATGGCGAAGCGCAGGCCCTCCTCCATGGCGATGGGG
>Ga0315288_10010219_pt1 | contig 11824 bp, 11 predicted proteins | sample YL17G11_20_MG_FD_203454 | JGI IMG/M metagenome (GOLD analysis project Ga0315288, IMG submission 203454) | Sediment microbial communities from Yellowstone Lake, YNP, Wyoming, USA - YL17G11_20 | ecosystem: Environmental > Aquatic > Freshwater > Lake > Sediment | place: USA: Wyoming | collected... | reverse complement strand
TTTCCAATGAGATCTCTTCAGGGAGAAACTCAGCTAAGCTGTATTTTCCCTTTCCGGTAAGGATAGAACCATGCTGGATAAAGCTATCCTGTCCAGCCAAATCCGACCTACAGGAAAATCGTCTCTGCGCGCTCCCGATCAGCTTTTTTCCATTCACGGTTATCTCATATCTGGAGCTGCTTATAAAACAAGGCTTAGACCCAAGCAAAGTAAATGAAGGAGGATTTGCAGTTACAGAAGGCTTGACCCATTCGGCGTCAATGCCCAGAACACGCAATGATTCCAACCAAGCCCAGCTTAATTTCTGATAGGTTTGACTGGTGTTTTCTCCCAGTTGAAAAAAATACTCACTAGATGCACATACGGTATAGGTAATTTCATCCTCATGCAGAACTGCCCTTCCGCCAGTGATTCTTCTCACCACACTAATGTGGTTGTCTCTGCATTTTTTAGAATCCACTGTTTTTTCTACGGATTGAGAGTAGCCGATGGAGATGGCTAGTGGATTCCACAAATAAAATCGCACAATGGGAGGGGAATCTCCTTTTTGGCAGGAAAGTAAAAGCGCCTCGTCTAACGCCATATTGAAGAAGGCACCATTGGCACCAGTGAAGATAAATCTCCATTTTTTCATGTCATTGGACAGTGAATAGTGAACACTGATCACTGCCCACTGCTTTTCTGAACTTCCCCCAAGAACTTATCGATATTTTGCAGTGCCATCTTAGCTGCTTTCTGCTCTGCCTCCTTTTTGTTTTTCCCCACCCCTTCTCCCATTTTCTTCCCTTTGGTGGACACTGCTATGGTGAATCTCTTCTGGTGATCCGGTCCCTCTTCTTCCAACACCTCGTATTTGGGCAAACCCAGTCCTAAAGCCTGCATATATTCCAATAGCTCACCTTTATAATTGAGAAAGGTTCGGTCTGAGGTGATCTCCAGATATTTTTCTAATATCTGCATTTGGATCATTCTCGTGGCGGGAGCTAAACCTCCATCCAGAAAAACGGCACCGATGACCGCCTCATAGGCATCTGAGATGATGGAGTTCCTCTCTCTTCCACCCGATTTATCCTCCTCCTCGCTTAGATTAAGATATTTCCCTAAAGAGATGGACTGGGAAATGCGGCTTAAGTTGGCTTCGCTCACCAGGGTGGATTTAAGTTTGGTTAGGTCGCCTTCATTTTTGTCTGGGAAATTTTCAAATAGAAATTGACTGGTCACCAGACCTAGGACCGAGTCACCTAAGAATTCTAATCTTTCATTTGCTCGTAGATTCTCATTCGTTGGGATTGAAAGATAAGATCTATGGGTGAGGGCTTTCTCCAAAAGCTTTGGGTTTTTGAAACGATAGCCCAGTTTTTGCTCCAGCTCTTTTTTATTTTTAAGTCTCTCTCTATCAGTAAATAATTTTCTTAGAAATATGGGTAGATGAAGTGGCATTGGCGATTTCAAAAAGCACAACTAGAAGTAGCGGAAACCGTTTGGTTACCAAAGTGAGAAATGGAAGGTTGAAACCTTCCGCTACAATTAGTATCCTATCAAAAGATGTTAAACTACGATTTATGATTTTTCTTCCGCTCTGCTGTAAAAAAGCGGATTTTTTTCTCATAGGACAAATGCATATGCATTCATACGAATTTCTTCACTGCAATGGAGATGTTGTGCCCTCCAAAACCAAACGAGTTGCTCAAAGCGACGTTTACATCCGCTTTTCGCATCTGATTGGGGACGTAGTCCAAATCGCATTCCGGGTCTGGAAATTCATAGTTGATGGTGGGATGGACGACTCCCTCTTCAATCGACTTGATGGTGGCGATTATCTCCACTGCTCCACCCGCACCCAGAAGATGTCCAATCATGGATTTGGTGGAATTCACCGGAATCTTTTTGGCTCTTTCTTTTAACACCGCTTTGATAGCTAGAGTTTCAGCTATGTCTCCCAAATCAGTGGAGGTCCCGTGAGAGTTAACATAGTCCACGGAATCGGGAGAAAGACCAGAATCCTTAAGGGCTAAATTCATCGCCCGGATAGCTCCTTCCCCTCCGGGTGCTGGTGCGGTGATATGATAAGCGTCTGCGGTCTGCCCTGCTCCTACGATCTCCGCATAGATTTTGGCACCTCGTCTTTGAGCATGCTCCAGACCCTCTAAGATCAGTATTCCAGCACCCTCACCCATAACGAATCCATCCCGTTGTTTATCAAAAGGACGGGAAGCCTTCTGGGGTTCGTCATTGCGGGTGGAAATGGCTCGAGCAGAACAGAATCCCGCAAAAGATACTGGTGTAATGGCAGCTTCACTCCCACCGCAGATCATCACATCTGCCTCCCCGCGCTGGATTATCTTGAAAGCATCTGCGATGGCATGAGCGCCGGAAGAACAGGCAGACACGGTGGCATAGTTGGGTCCCTTGAAGTTGAAACGTATGGAGATCAGTCCCGCACACATGTCGATGATCATCATGGGGATGAAAAAGGGGCTGACTCGACCCGGACCCTGGTTTAGAAGGATAGAATGTTGTTTCTCAAAGGTATCTATGCCGCCGATTCCACTTCCCACCACTACTCCCGCTCTTTCGGGATCTAAAGAATCCGATCCCAGGTGGGCATCGTCAAAGGCTTGCTGAGCGCAAGCAATGGCATATTGTTGAGTAAAATCCATCCTCCGTGCTTCTTTCTTGTCGATGTATTGGGAAGCGTCAAAACTTTTAACCTCTCCAGCGATCTGGCTAGTGAAATTTGTGGCATCAAATCGGGTGATCCGATCAATGCCGGAGACACCGTTCTTTAGATTTCCCCAGAATTCATCCACGGTATTGCCGACCGGGGTGATCGCTCCCATCCCCGTCACTACCACTCTTCTTAAATGGATTATTGAGCCATCCATATCTGACCTCTTAAGCTTCCTTGGGTATGTGTGAGTCAATATAATCAACGGCTTGTCCCACGGTGGTGATCTTTTCTGCCTCCTCATCCGGAATTTCGAGTTTAAATTCCTCCTCTAAAGCCATAACTAATTCTACCGTGTCCAAAGAGTCTGCTCCCAGATCCTCTACGAATTTAGCCTCTTTAGTCACCTGACTTTCTTCTACCCCTAGTTGATCTATCACGATCTTTTTTACTCTTTCTTCCACTGACATGCTCAGTTCCTCCTTTTGTTATGTTTAAACTCCACTTGTGATTATTCTCTTTCTAATAATTTCTATTACGGAGAATCTGGAGTGTTCGCCTTTAGGCGAACCACACGAAACCATTGATTTCGCAAGTAGCTTAGGTCAAGCTAAAGTTTGACACTCCAATATCCTTTTATCTTTTTGTTTGTATCAGCACTTTCGGTTTAGATGAAACCTTTTACATTAATAATCCTCCATCCACCTGAATCACCTGTCCGGTGATGTAGCTGGCTTGATCGGAGACTAAGAAGGCAACTAAATTAGCCACATCCTCCGGTGTTCCCGCTCTTTTAAACGGAATCAGGTTGAGAAAACCATCTTTTGCGGATTGAGGAAGATTTTCCGTCATGGCTGTTTCTATATATCCCGGTGCCACTGCGTTTACCGTTATCCCCCGACCGGCAAGCTCTTTGGCGGCGGATTTAGTTAACCCGATCAAACCCGCCTTGGATGTGGCATAAGCTGATTGTCCCACGTTTCCCATTAATCCTATCACGGAAGATATGTTAACGATCCTTCCAGATTTTTGCTTCATCATTACATGTGCTACCCTTTTAGTCAGATTAAACGCCCCTTTCAAGTTGACCTTCATGACTTGATCCCAATCCTCCTCCGAGGTCCGAACCAAGAGTGCATCTCGAGTGACTCCAGCATTATTGACCAAAATATCTAACGTAGGAAATCTCTCCATAATCTTTTTAAGTAACTCTTCCACTTGAGTAGAATCCGAAACATCTGCTTGGAAAGCTACTGCACTCCCTCCAAAGTTTTTTATCTCCTCTACCGTAATTGAAGCTAAGTCGGGCTTTACGTCTGCGATGACTACATCTGCTCCTTCTTCAGCTAATCTTTTGGCAATAGCTTTTCCTATTCCCTGTGCCCCCCCAGTTATCAATGCTACTTTACCTTTCAAGCTCATGTAAGTTTACAGCTTACCGTTCACAGTAATAATTCTAACCAACTTTAGTCGGGTTGTAAGTGACGCCACTAAAGTGGCTGGGAGCTCAAAGAAGAGTTCTAACCAACAGCCAGCTAAGAGTTTTTCTACAAGCTCTTTAGATAATTCCAACCTCCACCATCTCAACGAACTTCTCTAAATCAGCAAGCTTATCTATTCCCAAACCTTTTGCATCTTTAAACGACCTTTTCAGAAGCCCCTGCAATACTCTCCCGGGACCTATCTCTACAAAACTTCTAACCCCTTCTTTATACATCCTTTCCATTGATTGATGCCATAGAACCGGCATAGTGATCTGATCGATGAGAAGCTTTATTATCTGTGAAGGATCAGAAATAGGTTGAGCATTAACGTTAGCTACTACAGGGACAGAAGGTTTTCTCACTTTCAGATTTTCTATCATATCTTTGAATTTATCCTGCGCCGATCGCATCAGCTCGGAATGATACGCTCCCGCTACCTCCAAAGGTATGACTCTTTTAGCACCCATTCCTTTTGCCAACTCCATTCCCTTTTCCACTGCTTTTATCTCGCCGGAGATGGCAATCTGATCTATGCCGTTAAAATTTGCAGGCTGAACGATACCATGGATTGAGGCTTGGCGACAAATAGACCATACATCCTCCTCTGATAGCCCGATGATGGCGGCCATGGTTCCCTTGCTTTTATCGCAAGCTTCCTGCATCAATTGACTCCGGTTTTTCACTGCCAAAAGTCCATCCTCAAATGACCATGCCTCAGAAGCTACCAGAGCAGAGTATTCTCCCAAGCTATGACCCGCAGTGAAAGCAGGCTTTATATCCTGATCTTTTAGAAGTGTCCATAATGCGATGCTATGAGTGAAGATAGCGGGCTGAGTATATTGTGTCTGAACTAAAAGCTCTGCTGGTCCCTCAAAACAGATTTTTGCTAAGTCGAAACCTAAGATTTTCTCTGTAGTGGAATAAAGCTTTCTTATCTCCGGGTGAGCATCATAAAGATCTTTTGCCATCCCCACGTATTGTGAACCCTGACCAGGGAAGAGAAATGCGATTTTGTCCATGAATCCTCATTTTAAGAATGTCATTTTGTATTTAGTGCTTAAATCTGGCCTTTGGCTTGAGAACAAACAGTTGGAGTGTTCGCCTTTAGGCGAACCACACGAAACAATTGATATTGCAGTAAACTCAGGTCAAGCTAAAGCTTGACACTCCAAGATTTTCGTTTTCCCTTCAAGATATTTCAGAAAACGACTTTCAACTTTTTTACCACCTTATCACCGCCGATCCCCAGGTGAATCCCGCTCCGAAGGCGACCAAAACCGTATTTGATCCCTCCTTGATTAGACCTTTTTTCCGGGCTTCATCCAAGGCAATGGGAACTGATGCAGAGGATGTGTTTCCATAACGGTCTATATTTACGAAAACTTTCTCCATAGGAAGCTTCAGTCTTTTTGCTAAAGCCTCAATGATTCTGATGTTGGCTTGATGCGGAATCAGAAGATCGATCTCTTCTGGTGATAGTCCCACCTTCTGAATAATGTGCTCTGCCGCATCCTCCATGGCTCTGACTGCCGATTTAAATACCTCACTTCCCTCCATACATATGTATTGTTGCTTCAGATCTATATTTTCCTTGGTTAGAGGAACCTTGGTTCCTCCCACGGAGATATGGAGAAGATTAGCCAAAGATCCATCTCCCGACAAGAATGTGCCTAAAATCCCCTTCTCTTCAGTGGTGGCTGAAACCACCGCTGCTCCCGCTCCATCCCCGAAAAGAACGCAGGTGTTTCTGTCACTCCAATTTGTGATTTTGGAGAGAGTCTCCACCCCGATCACCAGTATATTTTTATACTGATCCATAGCTATGAAAGCGGAGGCGATAGAAAGACCATAGATGAATCCGGAGCAAGCGGCTGCTATATCCATAACCGCCGCGTTCTTAATCTTCAGTTTATCTTGGAGTATGCAGGCGGTGGACGGCAAAAGGTAATCCGGAGTTACTGTCCCCACCAGGATAAGATCGATTTGGTCCGGTTCCAGCCCGGCCTCATTTAAAGCGATTTTTGAAGCCTCCAAGGCTAAATCGGAGGAGACCATGCCATCCTCCACTATTCTTCTTTCTCTTATTCCGCTGCGGGCGATGATCCATTCGTCGGATGTGTCCACCATCTTTTCCAAATCGTAATTGGTCAAAATCCGGGGTGGAGCAAATGAACCCGTCCCCGTGATCTTTGAATTTATCTTACTGTTCATTTAACTTCTTTCTCTCTCTGAGCGCGCTTACGATGCGCTGGTTAACCTTCTCTTTCACAGTTTCCGTCGCCAGCTTCAAAGCGTTCTTGATAGCTTTGGGGGGTGATTCTCCGTGACAGATAATACAGACTCCATTAACCCCCAGAAGGGGTGCGCCACCATATTCAGTGTAATCCAAGACTCTTCTCAAATCTCTTATCGAAACCTTCACCAAAAAAGCTCCCAGTCTAAAAAGGAGACTCTCTTTAATCCTTTTCTTTACCAGCCAGGTTAAGAATCCGTCCATGCTTTCGGCAAACTTCAAAACTATGTTTCCCACAAATCCATCGCATACCACCACATCACAGGTGCCTCTCAAAACGTCCCGTCCTTCTACGTTTCCGATGAAATTCAGCGAGCGATCCTCACTTAAAAGCTTATGGGCACATAGAGTCACTTCATTTCCTTTAGTGCTTTCTTCACCTATGGAGAGAAGTCCTATGCGGGGATTTGGTTTTTTGAAAACGTGGCTGGTGTAAACCGATCCCATCACACCGAATTGATAGAGGTTTATGGCTTTGCACTCAGCATTGGCTCCCACGTCTAAAACTACCACAATCCCCTTCTCGGTGGGCAGAAAAGAAGCAATGGCGGGACGATGAATCCCTTCCAATCTCCCCAAGGTCATTAGAGCATGGGTCATCACCGCTCCAGTATTGCCACTGGAGATGAAGCCATCCACTTTATTTTCTTTCAAAAGTCTCATCCCCACGGCGATAGAAGAATCCTTCTTCTTCAAACTTTGCACCGCTTCATCCTCCATAGTAATCCATTCAGAGGCATGATGGATCACAAAAGGAGCATGCGTAGCTTTGAGACGGGATAGCTCTGAACGAATTCTCCCCTCTTCCCCTACCAGCACCATCTCAAGATTTCGGTGATTTTCCTGGTTTGCCCAGATGGATCCTTCCACCTCAGAAGCCGGAGCGTGATCTCCTCCCATAGCGTCCACTGCTATTCTAATTTTTTCGTTCTCATTCACTTCATGCCACCTTGATATTTAATGAATAGATGTGATCTGACATCACCAATTTAACGACGTAATTTATTTTTCTTTCGGGGTGATAACCTGTCTACCATTGTAATATCCGCAATTGGAGCAGATACGGTGAGGTAATTTGGGCTGGTGGCAATGTGGGCACTCCACCAGATTAGGGGTATCCAGTTTCCAGTGAGTGCGTCTTTTTGCTCCGCGTGTTTTGGAGTGTCTTCTTTTTGGTAAAGGCATGTCGTTTTCCTTTTTCTATTGGCTATACGTTAGGGTGGGGGTTGCCCAGACGGGCACGTCCGTGCACCCCCACCCTGACACGGACAGGGGTGCAACCCCTGTCCGAACACTTAAAGGTTATCTTCCTTTTTCTATCTTCCTTTTTCCTTTTCCGGATGTTTCCTGTAGCAATCCTTTCAGCTTATCCCATCGGGGATCGGCCTCTTTTTTCACACAGTGACACCGGGATTGGTTCAGATCAGTTCCGCAGATGGGACATAACCCTTGACAATCCTCCGAACAGAGTGGCTTAAGGGGCAAAGCCAAGATAATCGACTCTCTGATCAGATCGTCTATTTCAAAAAAAGAAGAAGCGGGATTGGCGAGGTAATAACCGTCCTCTTCCGAATTGGATCTCTCTGGAGAGCCGGCTAAGTCTATCACAAAACCGAGATCAGAAGATAAGCTTGTTTCATATTCCAGCAAACAGCGTGAACACAAAAGCTTCACCGGGGCTATGCCCTTACCTCGGCAGATCATTTGATCCTTGCTTTTGGAGATCAATAACTCAACCTTGACCGGTTTTTCAAAAATCGCTCCTTCTGCCTTGAGTTTCAAAACATCAGGCGCTGCTTCCAACTGAAGTTTCTCGCTAAAATCTTCTGCTGTTCTTTTCAGCTCTATCTTCATGGCATTCAATATTAACCCACATAGGTAAAATTGTCAAGATAAAAATTCTCCAAGCTCACATTAGTAAAAGCTTGAATAACACTTGCATACGAAGAAAATGAATAAAAGTTGGGTACTGGCTTAAATGCGTGCCGAGTGCACTTAGTGCAAGATAGGGTCGAAGAGGCTTAAGGGGGGGGGTGATCATCCACTCTTTTTTCTGCTTCCCATTAGTGTTCCCCAGACGGGGGTGTCCACCCATGGCTGGTAGGCTTCACCAACGGGGAAATAACCAGCAGGTGAATATGCGTATGCTCGTCCCCCATTTTGCAGGACACACATTCATACAAAACAATCACCTTCAGCCAGGTGTCAAGCTAAAGCTTGACACTCCAGAAAGATCTCTCCTGTCTTGACTTTTCAGAATTCTCGCTTGAAAAACTTGACAATAGCCAAGTAATTTGTTAAAATAGAAAAATGTGGAGCAATAAAGGAAGTTTTTGTAGGATAATACCCGGGGCAGGATTTTTTCCTGATAATCTGCTAATTATGGGTTATGAATTCATTTCAAACTACTTAAATAGGAGGTAAGCATGTTTTGCAAAGACGATTCACTCGACTATTTGAATCACTTAGGTTACAATGTGGTAAAGCTGCCCAGAGAGAAGATTGAGCCATTATTGGTCATTGCAGGAAAAAAACAGGGACTGGAAGTTTTAGGTCCTCTGTCGCATTTTGTGGTGGATGCATCGTCTATTCCACCAGTTAAGTGTAATGAAGAAACCGCAGAAATTTCGTCCATGAAAACTAACAAGCTGGATTCAAGCTTGGGGATAGATCTGATGAATACGCTTTTATCCGCCATGGGTGCCGCTGGAGGCAAAGTGAATTTGGGCTACCAAAAAACGGGTCAAATCGAAATTACGTTTGACAACGTTTTGTCCGATTACGTTTATCCTACCGACATAGACGACTATTTGTTGTCTGGAAAGCAAAAAGCCTTTTAAAGGAATGGATTGATAAAGAAGGTGAGGCGTATGTCATAACCAGAACCATTAAATCGAATTCGTTTGGGGTAATTGCATACGATAAAAGCGGACATTTTTTGGAGGTTGATATAAAAGGAATACAGGATCTTTTAGGAGTCTCTGGAAAAATAACTCCCTCCAAGGAGAGCACCCACAAAGTAGTGTATAAGGGAGAGAAATTGCTGGTTTTCGGTTTCCAATCCATTTCTTTTTCCATCGAGGGAAAGGATAAAGAAGAGCCTAAATTCAAACTGACTCCCGCCAAAAAGACGGTGGTACTAAAGGGAAAAGAGAGCAGGGAAAGCGATCAAGCCAGAAACGTTTTGTTCACACGCCATGAATTGCTCGAAATGAATTTTCAAGACTAATATAAACATGAGGATCATCTCCAAATCAATTGCTTAGTGTCCGTCGAAGTCGAAGGTGGATCTGCTTCTGGCAGAAAAGGGTTCCAGGGGTCGAGGATTCAAGGGGTCAAGTTAAAAGCTCAAGAACTTAAAAGGGTTATCAGCACAGGACAGAGGGGTAGAGGATTTACAGAAACTGCAGAAGGTAATAAAAAGGAGTTAATGATGCTAAAGACATTTATTATCTCTTGGAAATAAAAACACTTGAACCCTCGACCCCTCGAATCCTTGAATCCTTTTAACATATTTTCGGGAGAAAACTTTTTATTCGTCTGCTATAAAAAAAGGTGCACTATGTTATTTAATAATGGAAATCCTTACAGAGGAGGACTACCTGAGAACATTAACTTGTCTTCAGAGGATTTTACCTTTCAAGTATCGAAAACCAACTTGGATGCCATCAATCATGTGGCTAAATGGACCGTCTTGATCTACATGGCGGCGGATTGCAACTTAGGCGAATACATGTTCGACGACCTCATGGAGATGAAGTCTGTTGGCTCCAGCGAAAACGTTAACGTCTGTGTCCTCTTTGATGGCCCACTGTTGACCGATTCGTTTTTTGCCCGGTTGAACAGGGGAACCAGTCTGGAAGATGATTTCATCGCTCGATTTTCAGATGTGTGGAGCTCCGATGAAAGAGTGTTAAAAGAGATTATCCTTAATAGCCTTGTCCTTTTCCCGGCGGAAAAGAAGCTTTTGATATTATCCGGTCATGGTTTTGGCTGGAAAGGAGCTCTTCAAGACGACTCCACCTGGAAGCAATACCTTAAGCGCAATGCCATTTCCATGCCACCTGATGAGCTATCCAAATATATTCATCAGCTCGATGATTTAGTCAAGAAGTCTGCACAGGAGCTTAAGAAACGTTTAAATCCAGAAGAAGAACAGGAGCCGTTCAAGTTCGACATAATGGCTTTAGATGCTTGCTATATGGGCAACTTAGAAGCACTCTCCGCATGGTATAACCTTGCCATAATACTTATAGCATCGGAGAATCAGGAATTTGGCACCGGTTATCCTTATGATAGAATTTTAAATGAATTGAATCGTCATCCGGATCAAGACAGTTTTAAGCTGGCGGAGCATCTGGTAAAAGAAACGAAGAAATCTTACGTTGATTCTCCTGTATCCAATAGCGACATTCCGCTCACGCAGGTGGCATTTGATTGTAAACGGTTCCCGGATTTTGTCAATCTGATGAAAAATTTAGCTAAAATATTGTCCACCCACATTTCCCAAGAGGGTGTGGAGACAATTAAAAGATGTATTGAAGGCACTTATCCTTTCAAAGGGGGGTTCATAGACTTAAAGCTCTTCGCTTTGAAACTATTGGATGCTAATCTTCCCGTTGAGGTGAAAAAACCGGTGGAATCGCTATTGGATTTTTTCGACCATTCGGGATTTGTGGTGGCAAGTGAAGTGTCCGACAATCCTTATTTCCCTAAAGGACTTTCTGTTTACTTACCTCCACCCGACAAATTCGATGAAAAATATCTGGAGATTGTCAATTCCCTCCCCCCTGGTCTACGGCTCTGGACCTGGTTCATGGCAACCTACTATATTGGAATATTGGGAAAAGACGCATATAAGCATCCACTGGTATCTGCTGTTTTTCAATCCACAATAGCGATGACTCAAAGAAAGGAAAAATTGTAGGTCGGGCTGTACGCAGGTATGAACCGTATGGTTCATACCAAAGGACTGCCCGACAAAATGTGTTTGGCCTACGTAATTAATCAGATGAGGTAGCCATGTCAAGAAAAATACACCCCCTAATAGTTCTGATAGTATTAGTGGTTATGTCTCTTCTTGTTGCGACAGTGTTGTTTAAATTCCTCTCGTCTACAGGAATTGTGAAGAGTCGCTATGTAGAATTTGGAGGAGCTGCAGCAGGATTTTTTGCTACACTGTATCTACTTCAAAGGTGCTATGAAAGATGGGAGAAAATCCATGTGCAGGACTTAGAACTGAACGAGGAATACGTACGTGATTCCGCACAATTGGCAACCCTGATGGAGGAGAAACGAATCCTCAATGCAGAGTTAGAGATACGTAAGTCTAAGTTAGAAGAATTAGAGTCTAAGTTAAAAGAATACGAATCACTGGAA
>Ga0315288_10010218_pt1 | contig 11824 bp, 7 predicted proteins | sample YL17G11_20_MG_FD_203454 | JGI IMG/M metagenome (GOLD analysis project Ga0315288, IMG submission 203454) | Sediment microbial communities from Yellowstone Lake, YNP, Wyoming, USA - YL17G11_20 | ecosystem: Environmental > Aquatic > Freshwater > Lake > Sediment | place: USA: Wyoming | collected... | reverse complement strand
CCTTCCTCACGCCGCCCGTCCTCATCCCTACCGCATCCACCTCGTCCAGCAGCGCACCCACCCCGCCCACCGCGTCCTCGCCGAGTCCGTCCGCGCCCGGCCCCAGCGCTCCCAGCGCCCCTGCCAAACCCGCCCGGGCTTCCGCCAGGTTGAGGCGCAGCAGGGCCGCGCCCGGGGCCCCGGCGCCGGCGGCGACTAGGGCGCTGGCCGCGTCGCGCACCCGGCGAGCCGCGATTTCCAAGCCCGCCGCCTCGGCGGACGCCCGGGCGTCGGAAGCGGAGGAGGCCGCGCCCGGGGGGGAGGCCCCTCCTCCAGGCGCCTCCCCACCACCACCTCCTGCCGCGCTGCTTGCGCCGCCGCGGCCGTCGGTCCGGGCGTTGCCCCCGCTCAAGAACTCGGGTGGCAGGGCATCCCGGATGTCCGGCGGCAAGGCAGACGCGATGGAGGACACAACACCCGCCTCGGCGGCCGCCCCTTTCCGCACCAAGGCAGCCAGGTCGCCTGCGACCAGGCCCAACGCGTCGGGCGCCTTGTCGCCGGGGGGGCGGGGATCCTGCAGGAGCTCGGTCGCCCGTTCCACGGCCATCGTGCTGCAATGGAGAGTGAGGGAGGGAGAGGTACGGGGCGGGTGAGAGATGTGGGGTGGGTGCGCGCGGTGAGAAGGATGGCACGCGAGGTTGCTTGTGGCCAGGGCCGCATGCGTTTTTTCTCTCTCCCCCTTCTTTAAAAAAAAAACGCACAGCCGGTCCGTCAGGTCGGGCAGGCTGAGCAATGCCCCCAGCGCGGCCCGCGGCCCAAAGCTCAGCAGGTCGACGGGCGAGCGGGCAAGGGACATGAGGTCGTCCAGAGCGGCTCGGGCGGCGGCGGCGTCTTGCTCTTCAAAGGCGGTGGCATCGTCGGCGGCCGAGTGGGGGGGGAGGGGGGCGTCGGCCTCTGCGGATGCGACCGGGCCGGGCGCCCTCCTACGAGGGTGGCGACCGCCTGTGTGGGCCGGCCGGCCACCGGTGGGGCGGGCGGACCGAAGGAGGAGCATTGGCGCCGGCGTCGTGGGTGGACGTGCACGTATTTATAAGAGAACAAATGAAAAATTATGGAAACTAGTTCATCTCTTTCACCCGGCGTTCAAGTACGCGTGCAGCGCCGGCGCTGCCTCCACCCCTAGCCCTGGCACACTCCTCTCCAGCTCCGCATAAAGGAAGCGCACGCCATCGCTCCGGGCGACAGCGGGGCCGCCGCGAGGCCCGCCCGCGGAGGCGGAACCCCCTCCCCCACCACCAGTCGAGTACCCTCCGCTTGACGGCCGGGGCGCGCCGACCGTGCCGCCGGACGAGGCGCCGCCACCAGCAGCCCCAGCCCGCGCCGCCGTCGTCGCGGGCGGTCGCCGCCGGGCGGCCCGGCGGCGGGCGGCCTGGGAGGCCGCCAGCGTGGCCGCCAGGAGCGGGCCCACCCGCCCCGCCCCCAGCACGGGTGCGGCCGCGCGCACCAGCCGCAGCACCTCCTCGTGCACCTGGGGCTCCGCCCCCACCGCGGGCACGAGCAGGCGTTCGACGGCGAAGGACCAGAGCGGAGTGCCGGGCGTGAAGCCGGGCGGGGGCGGAGGAGGGGTGGGGCCGGGGCGTTGCGAGGTGGCGGCGTCCGCGCCCCCAACCCCAACCCCAACCCCACCCCCCGCCCAGCCGGCGAGGCATTTTGCCAGCGCCGCCGCAAATGGCGCCCACTCCGGCGCCGACCCCTCCGACCCCGCGGCGAAGGCGTCAGCGAGCGCTGCCAGCGCCGGCGCCGCCCCCGCCCCATCCCCCGCCCCGACACGGGCCAGGGCGTGGGCTTGGGTCACCAGGCGCGCGACTTCAGAGCGAGCCAGGAGGGAAACCAGGGCAGGGTCGGGCGGGGGCATCGTGACGGGGCCGCCCACCCCTCCTCCTCCCTCCCCCTCCTCCTCGCCCAGCACGCCCTCCAGCATCCAGCCCGCGATGGTAGGGTAAAGCGTGCGCATGAGGTCCGGGTCGGGGGCCGGGAAGGCGGCGGCGGCGGCGGCCGCCTTTCCGCCCGCGGCCACGTCCCGCAGCCGGTCCCGCACCCCCGCCCCCACCTGCAGCAGCCGCGTCAGGAAGGCCAGACGCCCGTCCTCTCCCGGCGGGACCTCCTCCTCCAGGGCGCACGCCTCTAGCCGGGCCAGGGCGCAGTGCGCGATGAGGCGGAGCGTGGAGGGGTCGCGGAGGACGAGGGCGGCGTCGCAGAGGGCGCGCGCGCGCGCGCCCGGGCCGCTCCCGCCGTGGCCGCGGGGCCCGCCGCCCAGGCCGCCGCCCGCGGACTCGGCGTCCCCGCCATCCCCCCGGGCCCGCTTGGTGGCCTTGCTGCGCCCTCGAGCAGCAGCAGCAGGCGGCGGCGCGGCGGCGGCCCCAGAAGCAGCAGCACCGGGCGGCGGCGGCGGCGCGTCAAAGCGTGCAAACCAGGCCGCGACCTCGCGCTCCCGCCGGTCGTCCAGCACACCGTCCCGCCCGCACGCGTCCAGGGTCCAGGCCAGCTTGTGGACGGGGTCGGAGGCGGCCAGGTCGGTGGCCACCCCGCCCCCCGCGTCGTGGAGGGCCATCAGCAGCTGGGAGCGCAGCGCGGCCGCGCCGGCCGTGCGGGGGGCCGTCACCAGGCCGGGCGCCTCGCGCACGCGGGCTGCCACCAGGTCGGCCACGCCCCGGTACACGGCGGGCGACCGCCCCACCATGGCCACCAGCTTCTTCAGGGCGGGCGATCCCGCCCGTTGCAGGCGGCGCGGCGCCCGGGGCGGGCGGGCGGGCGGGCGGGCGGGCGCACTCCCGCCGCCGGCGCCGGCGGCGCCGGCGCCGCCGCTGCCCACCCACTCGCCCGCGTCCAGCGCGCGCAGCAGCGTCCCCGTCTCCCCCGCGTAGGCGGCCACCAGGGGCGCCGCCGTCGCGGCCAGCAGGCCCCGGTCCAGCTCCCACACCTGGCGCTGGACGCCGGGGGGCAGGTCCGCAAACAGGTCCCGGTCGGCCGCGAGCTGTTGGAGGAAGGCGGGCGGGACGGGGCGCAGCCGGCCGAGGACGGCCAGTGGGATCGCCCGCAGGGCCGGCAGGCCGATGTAAGGGAAGGAGGCCGCCAGCAGGCGGGCCAGGACGTCAGGGCGGGCGCCGCCGGCCTCGATGCGGGCCAGGAGGCGGGCGGCCGCGGCGTCGAGGACGGCCGCGTGCGCGGCCGCCCGGGGCACGCCGCACGCGTCCAGCAGCCCCAGCAGGGGGCCGCACCGGCGGCCGTCGCCCAGGCCGCCCGCGGCCGCCACCTCTCGCAGGGCCGACCGGGGGTCGGTGGAGGAGAGGACGGCCGCGACGTACTCCTGGCCGACCGCGCCGACGAGCGGGGTGGAGGGCGGGGGCACGGCAGTGTGCGGGGGGGGCGGGGGGGGGTGCGCGGGCGGGGGTGGGGCCGACGCGGCCGGCGCCGCGCCCGAGGGGGCGGGCGAGGAGGACATGTGGCGTGTCGCGGGCGTGATTTCACGCACGCACGGAGAGCACCTCTCTCTCCCTCCCGCAGGTGCCTGCGCTTGGGCAGGCCCGGCCGTTGCGTGCGTGCGGGGGGCGCAAGAAAAAAGAGGGCGCCAATGACAAGAGTGAGCACCATCTCAACCCCACCTCCATTTTACACACGCAAAAACGTTTCTGCCGCAACCACAAACACGCACACACGCACACACGCACGCACCCTACATCTCGCCCTCTTTCTCTCTCTCTCTCTCTCTCTCTCTGTCATGCCGGCCGGATCTCGGGCGAGGCGGGCGCGCCCCAGGACACAAACACGAAGCGGTCGAGGCGAGTCTGCCCGCCCGGCAGCAAGGGCGGGGCTTTAGTGGCGGGCGCTGTTGCGTGGAATGCGGGCGCGGTGTGTGCGCTGCCCGGCGCTGCTGCTGTCCCGGCTTCCAGGGTGGCTGCGGACCGGGCGCCCGGGGAGGGCGGCGGGGAGGCGGTGGCGGTGGCGGGTAGCGGAGGCGAGGCGAAGGAAGGGAGGGGGCGGGCGAGAGAGAAGATGTGTGCCGCGCCACACAGCAGGCCCGCCACGGCAGCAGCGCCGACCACGCCACCCACGCCACCCACCACCGCCCCTAGCAGTGTCATGAAACTGCATCCTATGAGCCAGCCAACATTTCGGCGGGCCCAGGACGCCGCAGGCGACAGAAACGGGAAGCGCGCCGCGCCTGCTCCCGGCGCTCCCTGCTCCAGCGAGGATTGCGGCAGTCCGCCAGGCAGTCCGCCAGCCAGCTCGAATGCTACTGAGAGCGCTCGTGCCGCGGTGGTGCTGCCATGGCCACCGGGCGGGTGTGCCCGGCGGCGGGCGGGGGAAGGCGAGCGTGTGTTCATTGTTTGAAGGGAGAAGTGGGAAAAGTGCGGTCGCTTTTTCTCCCCCCTCTCTCTTTCGCTCACACTTTTTTGTCGTTGTTGTTGTTGTTGCGAAAACGCGCTCCTTTTACACCCACGCGCCGCAATGCCCGCCATGTCCCTGTCCTCCGCCAGGGCCAGCAGCCACCCCGTCGGCCGCCAGGTATGTGTGTGAGAGAGAGATGATGGAGTTGAGAGAGACAAAACTGCGTTTCCCCTGCTCTCCCAATTTCTTGGTCGACGACGTTTGCCTTGCCGCGCTCCCGCCCCGCTCTCACCCCCACCGCCCCACGACCGGACACTCTCTCACCTCTCCTCGCCAGGCCGTCCGTGTTGCAGCCGCCTCCCCCGCGGGTGGGGTGACCGTCCCGCCAGCCTGGCCGGGGTATGCGGCAGTGCCGGCCGACTACAAGCCGCTCGGGCGGGCCAAGGTGAGAGCAAAAAAAGAGGTTGTGATGGGAGGCGATCTGGAGGGGGAAGCGCACGGCTGGCGCGCGCATTGAGCGACGCCAGTATTTAGGTGGGGTGCTGTCTGTGCCCGGGGATTGAGCTGAGAAGTAGAGAGCGAGCGCGCATTGGAGAATGCCGCCGGAACGCTCCCGTGGCGGTGGCTAGCTTTTTTTGTGTCCGCGCCCCCCCCCTCCTCTCTGACCCATTGTCTCTCTCTCAAACACCAACCCTCCCTCTCTCCCCAGCGCTTCTCCGTCCTCGGCTCCACCGGCTCCATCGGCACCCAGACCCTGGACATCGCGGCCGAGCATGCCGACAAGTTTGAAGTTGTCGCCCTGGCGGCGGGGGGCAACATCGAGCTGCTGGCGGCGCAGGTGCGACAAAAAAAGGGAGAGAGGGAAACAAAAAAAAGGAGGGGTGGGGGGGGGGGATGCAGACACCCCCGCTCCTACGACCCCATCATTTTCTTTCTTTCTTTTTTCACACCCCTTCCCCCCTCCACCAGGTCCGCCAATTCCGCCCCAAACTGGTGGGCCTTGCCTCCGGCGACAAGCTGGCCGCCTTCAAGGCCCTCATCAAGGACCTGCCCGACCAGCCGGAGATCGTGGTCGGGCCCGAGGGCGCGGTCGCGTGCGCCGCCCACGCGGACGCGGACGCGGTCGTCACGGGCATCGTCGGCTGCGCCGGCCTCGTCCCCACCTGCGCCGCCATCGAGGCGGGCAAGGACATCTGCCTGGCCAACAAGGAGACCCTCATCGCGGGCGGGCCGCACGTGCTGCCCCTTGCCGCCCGCCACGGCGTCCGCCTCCTGCCCGCCGACTCCGAGCATTCCGCCATCTTCCAGGTCATCCAGGGCCTCCCGCCCGGCGGCCTGCGCCGCATCATCCTGACCGCGTCCGGCGGCGCCTTTCGCGACCTGCCCGCAGAGGCGCTACAGGGCGTGACCGTCGCGGACGCCCTCAAGCACCCCAACTGGGCGATGGGCCCAAAAATCACCGTCGATTCCGCGACCCTCATGAACAAGGGCCTGGAGGTGATCGAGGCGCACTACCTGTACGGGTCGGCCTACGACGACATCGACATCGTCATCCACCCCCAATCCATCATCCACTCCATGGTGGAGACGGCGGACTCGTCCGTCCTGGCCCAGCTGGGGTGGCCGGACATGCGGCTGCCCATCCTGTACACGATGAGCTGGCCGGAGCGGGTGGCCTGCTCCGAGGCGACCTGGCCGCGCCTGGACTTCTCGAAAGCGAACTCGCTCACCTTCAAGGCGCCCGACCGGGCCAAATACCCGGCGATGGACCTGGCGTACGCGGCGGGGCGGAAGGCGGGCAGCGCGACGGCGGTGTTGAGCGCGGCCAACGAGAAGGCGGTCGAACTGTTCCTGGCTGAAAAGATTCGGTACGTCGACATCGTGCCCCTCGTCGAGAAGTGCCTCGCAAAGCATGTGGGCGACGGCTTCGAGGCCCGCCCGGACATTGCCGGCATCATCGCCTGCGACGGGTGGGCCCGGGAGTGGACGGCGGCGAATGCGGTGGCGTCCACGCCGCCGAGCGCGTTCAAGGTGGCGGCATGAAGGAGGGGATCGAAAGGGCCAGCCCCTGCGTCGTTGGGGCCGGGGGTCGGGCCGGTAATGAGAGCATGGGAGAGAGTGATACACACACACACACACACACACACACGCGTGCGCGTGCATCGCATCTCACACCATGCACAACACGCACGCCACGCCCCCCTCCATTTTGATTCACGACCGGTCACTCTCCACACACCTCCCTGACCGCCACGAAATCGTCCTCCCCCAAGCCCTCCGCTTCGGCCGCCGCAAACACGGCCCCCGCCGCGTCGCCCAGCGGGGTGGCCACCCCGACCTCCCGGGCCAGGGCCTCATACAGGCGCAAGTCCTTGGCCTGGTGCTTCAGGGGGAAGGCGGGCGGGTAGGACCGGGGGGCGGGCGCCGCCATCCCAGGGCCCTTGAGCGCAAACATGGGGGCCGCGACCGCGCCCAGGCCGACCACCTCCACCAGGGCCTTCGTGTCCAGGCCGGCGGCCTCGCCCACCGCCAGGGCTTCCCCCAGGGCGACGGCCATGGTCCCCATCAGCGCGTTCACGGCCAGCTTCATGCGCGCGCCCGCCCCGGGCGTGCCCTCACCCAACAAAAACCGTGCCTTGCCCATCGCGTCCAGCGCCGGCCCGGCCCGCTCGTACAGATCGGCGTCGCCCGCGGCCAGGAAAATGAGCTGGCCGCCCTCCGCGGGGGCTTTCGACCCGGAGACGGGCGCCTCCAGGAACCGGCCGCCCGCCGCGTGGATGGCCGTCCCCACGGCCCGCGCTGTCGCGGCGTCGACGGTCGACACGTCCACATACCCCCACCCGCCCGCGGCCTTGCCTGCAGCGCCGTCGACCGCCTGGGCCACGACCGCGCGGGCGGCGGCCGGGTCGGCCAGCATGGCGAAGGTGATGTCGGCGGACGCCAGGGCGGCCGCGGCGGAGGGGGCGACAGTCGCCCCGGCCGCGGCGAGCGCGTCCGAGCCCGGGCCGGGCGTCCGGTTCCACACGGTCACCTTGAAGCCAGCGCCCAGCAGGCGTTTCGCCATGGGGACGCCCATGATGCCCAGCCCCAGGAAGGCCAGGGACGCGGGCGGGGTGAGCGGGGCGGATGAGGGTGAGGCAGCAGCAGCGGCGGTGGACGGCATTTTGGTGGAGGGGGTGGTTGTTCTTGGGGTGGGGATGGTTTGAGGGCGGCGTGCGGCGCGCGGCTTGGCAAGCTGGAGGGGTGATGGCAGGCGGGCACCAGGCACGGCACCAGCGCGTGTGTGAGGGTGGAGGGCGGGCCGGCGGGCGGCCAGGGACATGGGGAGGGGGAGCACCGCGAGAGAGAGCGCGTGAGTGAATCGGGGGCAGGCTAGCGGGGGCGAGTCTGTCCACACGCCCCCCACCACAGCCCTTTTTTTCTCTTCACTCCAGGTGCGAGTGGGTTGGGGTTAGAGTGGGATGGGTGACAGGCAGCACGCCCACCCTACTAGCCCACATTGCAACCTGGCTCGCCAGCCAGGGCAAGTGGAAGGCCGGTCGATGGGCCGGGCGTGGGCGTGGGGCGTGAGGAGCACAGATCGGCCACAGAAGTGCGGCGCGGCGCGGGCGGCGGTCTCGCCGCGCTTTTCTCTCCGACCGCGCGCCCCCCCACGTCCCTTCCGGAACGCAACCGCGCCGCCCGCACTGGCATCTGCGGGGCTTCAAGTGTCAGCCTGGGAAGATGAGCGAGGCTGGCGGGTTCTCGGCACGCCCGCCGGCCCTGGGGCGCGAGAGAGGTCAGCCTTTTTGCGCGCTCGCTCTCGCTCGTGCGCTCGTCTGTTTGTTTTTTTTGTGTGTGTGTGTGGGGGGGGGGCGCCCGGGCGCGAGCCTGTCCACGCGCCCGCCACACTCGGATGCACGGCAATGCACGCCCAGCTCTCGTCTGAGATGCCCCTTCCCTCATCAAACGAAATACGCACACACACACACAGCACAGCACAGCACGCGACACTCTTCCCCACCAACAATGCGTTGCTCGTCCGCCGCCCCGGCCACCGCCCGCCGCGGCGCGCCTCGCCTGGCCGGCGCCTCGTCCCGCCCGGCGACCGCGTCCACTGCACCCGCGCCCGCCCGCGCGCTCTCCACGGCCGCGATAATCACCTCCCCTGCCCCTCGCCGGTCCGTGTCCGCGGCCGCCGAGCCCGCCACCGTCGGCGGTGCCCAAACCACGGGCTCCACCCCCGTCCCCAAAAACACGCTCCTCGTTGTCGGCGGGACGGGCACCCTGGGCCGCCAGGTCGTCCGCCGGGCCCTGGACGAGGGATACGAGGTCCGCTGCATTGTTCGCCCCCGCCAGAACCCGGCCGACTTTTTGCGGGACTGGGGGGCAACGACGGTCCAGGTAAGGAGGGAGTTTTTTTTTTTTTTTTTTTTTTTCCTGCTCCATAATCTCCATCATTTTTCAACTTCTCACGCTCTTTCCACCCCGCCTCCCTCCCTTCCCACAGGCCGACCTCACCGACCCGACCTCCCTTCCCGCCGCCCTGGTGGGCATCCACACCGTCATCGACTGCGCGACCGCCCGCCCCGAGGAATCCACGGCCAAGGTGGACTGGGATGGCAAGGTCGCGCTCATCCAGACTGCGCAGGCCATGGGCATCCAGCGCTACGTCTTCTGCTCCATCCACAACGCCGCCGCCCACCCGGAGGTGCCCCTGATGCAGATCAAGGCCTGCACCGAGAAGTACCTGGCGGCGTCCGGCCTCCCCTTCACGACCTTCCGCCTGTGCGGCTTCATGCAGGCCTTGATCGGGAACTACGCCGTCCCCATCCTGGAGGAGAAGACGGTCTGGGGCACCACCGACGGCACCAAGACCGCCTACCTGGACTCCCGGGACGTCGCCCGCATGCTGCTGGCCTCCCTGCGCACGGAGGCGACGGTCGGACAGACGATGACGCTGGCGGGGCCGAAGGCGTACACGGTGAGCGAGGTGATCGCGCTCTGCGAGGACATGGCGGGCGCCAAGGCGGATGTCACTCGCGTGCCCGTCTGGCTGTTGAAGGCCACCCGGTCCACCCTGCGCGCGTTCCAGTGGGCGAAGGACGCCTCCGACCGGCTGGCCTTTGCGGACATCCTGGCGGCCAACGAGGATTTCTCGGCGCCCATGGACGCCACGTACGCGACGCTGGGGATCGACCCTGCGTCGGTCGCCTCGCTCGAATCCTACCTCAAAGACTACTACACCTCCATCCTGAAGAAGCTGAAGGAGGTGGGGGCGACCTCCCGGCAGACGGACTTCTATGTGTGAGGAGGAGGGGGCTTGAGGGGCGGAGGAGAGAGACTTGTGTGTGTGTGTGTGTGTGTGTGTGTGTGCGTGTGCGTGTGTGTGTGCGTGCGTGTTTGGGCGTGTGAGTGCGTGTGCGTGCGCGCGAGGGAGTGAGGGAGAGGGAGAAAAACTGGGGAGATGAGAGTTTGAGTTCTTTTTTGTCGCTTGGTTTTCATTTTTTGCTCGTTACTGCTTGGTTCATGTTCGTAGGTTCATGTTCGTACTGCAAGGACAGGGAGGGGCGGAGTGCTCTAAAAACAACAGGGGGCGGGGCGGGGCGCGGACCCCATCACCCCCGCGGGTCCCCCCGCACATCCCACGCCCACACGGCCCCATCCCAGCCTGCACTCGCGATCCGGCCCTCCACCAGCGTGGACCAGTCCAGCCCGACCGCGAACTCGGTGTGCTGGTCCCACACCCGCACGCACGCGTCCTCGCCCGCCGCCGTGTCCCACAGCCGCACGCTCATGTCGTAGGAGCAGGACGCCAGGGTCGTGGGGGAGTGGGGCGACCAGGCGACCCGGCGCACGGCGTACGAGTGCCCGCGCAGCACGGCCACGGGCCCGGCCGGGCGGCGCACGTCCCAGATGGAGACGGTCTTGTCGACGGACCCCGTCGCGAGCAGGCAGTCATTGTACTTGCACCAGTCCGCGGCCAGGACCTCGTAGCCGCCGGCTGCCAGGGAGAGGGTGGGCGGCCCCGGTGGCCGGCGGGCATCCCAGACTTTGACGGAGCAGTCGCCGGAGGCGGACGCGAAGACGTCCGCGTGGGCGGGCGCCCAGACGGCCGCGTACACGCAGTAGGTATGGCCCGTGAAGGTGCCCAGTGGGGCCGGGGCGGCGGCGTCCCACAGGCGGACTGTGTCATCCCAGCTGGCCGAGAGGAGGAGGTTGCGGCGCACGCAGTTCCAGGACAGGCCGGCGACCTCGCGGGCGTGGTCGGCGAAGGAGCAGAGCGGGTTGGAGGCCGGGGGCGCGCCGACGTGCCAGAGCTTGACGGTACCGTCCCCGCACGCGGAGGCGAGGACGGCCTCGTTTTCCTGTGTGTGTAGAGAATGACAAAAAGGGGATGAGATGTGGATGAGATGTGGATTGGATGGATGGGAGAGAAGTGAGGTCACGGTTGCGCGTTCCATTCATTCCTTTCCATTCTCTTTCTTTCCTTGTGCTTACCTCTGACCAGGCGACATCGTAGACGCCGTCCCGGGTGTCAAACTCGGCGACGGGGGCGAGGCCGCCGGGGGTGAGCTGGTGAGAGATGAGATGGATGGATGATGAGGTCGAGGGAGGGAAGAAAAAACAGATGCACGCCCGCCTCTCCACACGACCTGACCCTACCCAGCCGGAGCGCCCTCCTGTACACTCTACACGCAGCCTCCAGGCGGCATGCATCGGGCGTGGAAGCGCAATCCTCTCCCCATTTTTTTTGTTCGTTTACCTGCAAAACGTGGAGCTTGCCGTTGCCGATGATGCCAAAGTTTTGGGCCGTCGCCACGGCCAGGCGCCCCTCCTCGAAGGGCGACCACCGGACGGAGTAGCCCTGGAAGGGTGTGCGGTACGCGGGCATGATACCGTGCGTGAGGGGCGTGGGCGCCCAGCGCAACCAGCGGCCCTGGTGCACACGCCGTCTGGATGGATGCCGTGCGGGAAGAGGGGAGGAGGAGGATGGAGAGCGGGAGGTTGGACGGTGGTCGGAAAAGCCAGGGGCAGCGGCGGTAGAGCGAGCGGGTGCGAGATTTTTTGAAGGGAACGGCGACGTGGCTGTTCACTCGCACGTCAGGTGCTTGCTGAGAGGCTGGCTCGGGCCAGCACGAGCGCTTGCGGAACTGAGAAAGCGCGGCAGGGGGGGCACGCCGCAAAAAGAAAGAGCTCTCAATGCGAGAGAGACCAATCGAGCGGCTAGGAATTTGACCTTTCACTCACTATTCCCCCCCCCCCCCTCGTGTGCGTTCCCCGGCGACGCGTGACAACCACACCACCTTCACACACGCCCGGGCGAGAGGGACACACCCGTCCCCTCTGACAGTCAGTGTACCTTTCCTCTTCGCTCCACCCTGATGGACGCCCACGCCCTGGCGTGCCGGCCGGCGGCCTGCCAGCGTGCCGCGCCGTCGTCTTCCACGGCCTCCCGCCTGGCCCCGCCGGCCCG
>Ga0315288_10010217_pt1 | contig 11825 bp, 12 predicted proteins | sample YL17G11_20_MG_FD_203454 | JGI IMG/M metagenome (GOLD analysis project Ga0315288, IMG submission 203454) | Sediment microbial communities from Yellowstone Lake, YNP, Wyoming, USA - YL17G11_20 | ecosystem: Environmental > Aquatic > Freshwater > Lake > Sediment | place: USA: Wyoming | collected... | reverse complement strand
CACCGAAGTCTTCCCATACGACAATGCAACAAACGAAAAACAAGCTGAAAACATATTGACAAAGGTCGTTCCATATCAGGGTGGGGCTTTAGCCCACCTGGCCCCGCCATCCCTGGGGGAAGTTCGGTGGGGCAAGCCCGACCCTGCCAAAACTCTTTATACAGAATAAAATTCCCGATTGCTTCAAAGCGATGTAGATATTTATCTACATCGACTATTTTGACCCTTCGGCTTCAGAGAATCCGGCGGAATGATCGTGGTTTTCTGCCATGCTGTGTGTCAGACAAGAAGACATCCATGCCTGGAATGCAGACGCACGCTCGGGGGCCTTGCAATGTGCCGGTGGGATTGCGAGGCTTGTGTCAAAGGCTACGTGTTTATCTTCTTCAGAAGCCAGGCCATATTTCGCCCGAGGTGTTGCATAGTCTGGAGGCCCTCTTGGTCATTCTCGGCGTCGCCTTTTTTCAGGCCGAGGCCGACATTCCAGTAGGATGAGCCGGGGATTATCATCTCGCCGATCAGGAAGAAATGATTGATCGTGTCGAAGGCGTGAATTGCGCCCGCCCGGCGAGCGGCGACGATGGCGGCCCCGACCTTGCGCCTGAACATATTGTCGTTGGCCCTGGCGACCAGCCCTGCCCGGTCGATCAGGGCTTTTAGCTCGGCGCTGACGTCGGCGAAATAGGTCGGGCTGGCCAAAATGATTGCGTCAGCATCGAGCATTCTGGCGATATATTCATTCATTGCATCTTCGGTGACGGCGCATTTTTTGTCTTTGTTGTCGAAGCATTTGTAGCAGGCGGTGCAGCCCCGGATTCTCTGGCCGGAAAGCTGAACCATCTCGGTCTCGATGCCTTGTTTCTCAAGCTCTTCGAGCGCCTGGTTGATTAGAATGGCGGTATTGCCGTCTTTTCGAGCGCTGCCGTTAAAGGCCACAACCTTCATATTTGCCTCCAATCGTATGTGTCTTGCGGTTCTCTTTGCGTATGGGGGGATTCTAATGCGTCATGTTGGTTTTTGCAAGCTATCGGTCTGGTTTTGGTATTTCGTCAACATCAAGACTGTGGGCGTAACCGCAAGGCGTTTTGGCGCTGGGGCGGCCGCCTATCCTTCGAGGGGTATGAGATTGCCGCGTCGGCCTTCGGTCTCCTCGCAATGACGATATCCACAAAATCAAATTTGACAGAGTACTGGGCCTGTCGATGACTCACAGGCACAGTTGCGGCAGGAGCGGCGGCCTCGTTCGAGGGGTGTGAAATCATTTTCTGGCAAACCCGTTTTCCTGTCATGCTGAGCAAAGCGAAGCATCTGGGCCGCGAATGACAAACCTGTTCCCCGTGGATAGACGCACCGCCCGTTCGTAGGCCAGATTCTTCGCTATCGCTCAGAATGACCCCTGAGCGTAACAGAATGTTGACGAGAGGTTTACGGCGTGCCAGAAAAGAATTTCACACCCCGTTCGAGTATTGGGGGAGATTTCTGCTTTGGCATTTACCGCCAGGTTGTTAGAATCATTGGAAATGAGTCAATGAGTCGAAGCAAACCCACGGGGCAAGTCTATGAACATACGTGAAAGGCGCTGCGAAATGAAAACTGCAGGCAAGATACTTCTTTTCATTATCTTTGGCTGCGGCGCCTGTGCCGCGGTCGAGGAGCAGCAGGAACGCAAGGTTCTGGTTTATCATGGCGCCAGCGATGCATCGGCTGCGGTTGCCGTGGGCGATGATATGTTTTTGATGGCCGACGACGAGAACAACATACTGCGGGTCTATAAGACGGACGGCGGATCGCCTGTCTATTCATACGATGTCAGCGAGTTCCTGCAGATTGAGCAGGACCATCCGGAGGCGGATATCGAGGGCGCTACGAAGATCGGCGGCAGGATATACTGGATTACGTCCCACGGCAGAAATAAGGACGGCAAGCCTCGCCCGAACCGCTACCGATTCTTCGCCACCGACGTTGAGGTCAAGGATGGTAAGATAGCGATTCAGCCGGTGGGCAAGCCCTGCAAAACGCTTGTGCGCACGATGGTCGCAGTCAGGGCGCTGCGCGATTTGGGGTTGCACAAGGCGGCGGGACTTGGTTTGGCGGACCTCTCCAAGAAAGAGCTTGAGAGACTCGCGCCCAAGAATGAGGGCCTTAATATCGAGGGGCTTTGCGCCTCGTCCGACGGCAAAACGCTCTATATCGGATTTCGGAATCCCCGGCCCACCAATAAATCGACTCGCCGCCCCTGCGCTCTTGTTGTGCCGTTGAATAACCCGGCGCAGGTGATTGAGAATGGCGATACGCCTATCCTGGGTGAGCCGATGCTGTGGGATTTGAATGGTTTGGGTGTCAGGTCTATGGAGTACTCGGCCTTCCACAGGGCGTATTTCGTTGTTGCGGGCAGACCCGATGAAAGCCCGGAATTCACCTTGTACCGGTGGTCGGGCAAGAGCCGGGAGCAGCCGCAGCAGGTCAAGCAGTTGAGTCTGAGCAATTTCAGCCCGGAGGCGTTGATCCCGTTGGGCAGCTCCGAGAGACTACTGCTGCTTAGCGATGATGGGACTTTGCCTGTCAGCGTGGCCGACAAATCTCAGTGTGCCGAAGGTGAGCTTAACGACGACGGCACCTGCCCCAACAAATCCCTGCTGGATCCAAATAGGAAAACCTTCCGAGCGATCTGGCTCAAGCCCTGACGGCTTGTTAGTGGGGCAGGCCGGCGTGACTTTCTCGTGTCTGTAGGCGTCGATCAACTTCAACCCCCCAAGCCACAATTGCGCAAAATCCCCCGGTGGGGCTTGGGAACAAGCGGCTTTGCGTATAAAACTCACAACTCTGTGTTAGAAAATCACTCTGACGGGCGGCGGTCGATGTGTTTGCCTAAACACTTCTGGCTGCTTGAATTACAGTTGTGTCGGTAACAGTCCTATAACAGAATCTTGCGAAATTTTGGAAAAAAGTGTGTTCCGCTGTTGACGTAGTGGTGGAAAGTGGTAGAATCACCCACATATAGTTAGATAAGTGGGACAGATGCCATGTTGTTACTAACAGGCGAATATCAGCACGTTGTCGATGATAAGGGCAGAGTGCTCGTCTCGAACAAGCTCAGAAGCCAGATAGACGCCGATGAGCACGGCAGCGATTTCTACCTCGTCCTCGGCGCCAACGGCATACTGTGCTTGTATCCACAGAAGTACTTCGAGCACATCGCCCTTGCCGTGGCGCCCGGAGCGGCTGCGCCGGATGAAGCCGTGGCGTTCGAGCGTATGAGCTTTGCCCTTGCCAGCAAGATTGAGCTGGATGCCCAGGGGCGATTGCTCTTGAACGATAAGCTGCGGAAAAGGGCGGGATTGAAGGATCAAATCACGCTCATCGGCGTCAGAGACCATATCGAGCTGTGGAACAGCGAGAGCTGGGAACAGTATCTCTCGGACCACATGCCCCAGTACCAAAAGCAGATGTCGCAGGCAAGGCAGATTGTTTTGCAGAACCAGAACGAAGACCTTTAGCCCTTGGAGCGGGAGGCAGAATGATTGAAGCTGATTCGGACCATCGTCGAATTGTAGCCGAAAGCCTGGCCGGCAAAAGGCAGGTTGATGAGCAGACCTTTGCCTCGCTGGCGGTTCTTGGTGAACGCCTGGAGCGGCTGAAAGAACGTAACGAGATGTTCTGCGGCGTTGCATTTTCATCCGCCGTTGAGAGGCTCCAGGCCCGTAGAAGCGCCGTAATGGTTGGCTGAGAGACCGGGCGTCGGGCGTATTGATTATTGCGGCAAATCCCGCTGAGCGGTCGGTTAATGTGATATACGCGATGCGATGGAAGTGAATAGTTCGATAGTAGAGCATATTCCGGTCCTTGCGAGGACCTTGGCCGAACAGATAAACTTACCGCCGGATGGGGTGATGGTCGATGCGACCATTGGACACGGAGGTCATAGTTTTCTGTTCGGCGGAATGTTGGGCCCCGATGGGGTCATTGTTGGGCTTGACGTGGATGAGGACGCCATTCGAAGGGCCCAATCGAAATTGGCCGACCTTGAATGCAAGGTCGTCATAGTCCGTTCAAACTTTGCCCAAATCCGCCGTCAGCTCCACGACCAGGGCATAAAACAGGCCGATTTCATCTTGGCGGATCTGGGCCTCTGCTCGGCGCAGTTGATGGATGCGGGCACCGGCCTGAGTTTCCAGGCAAATATGCCTCTGGATATGAGAATTGACAAAAGATTAAAGACCAGTGCTGCCGATATAGTCAATGATGCGGACGAAAAGTTTTTGGCCGATTTGATTTATGAATTTGGCCAGGACAGGGCATCGCGACGTATTGCACGTTTCATCGTCCGGCACCGCGTGAATGAGCCTATTACCACGACCGGACAACTGGCCGCAGTAGTCTGCAAAGCGATGGCCCGGCCTGGGCGTAAACAGAGAAGCAGGATACACCCGGCTACAAGGACTTTTCAGGCGCTGAGAATTGCAGTCAACAACGAGCTGGAAAACCTCAAAGAGCTGCTCGCTTCGGCGCCAAGTCTGCTCAAGAGAGACGGCTGGATAGCCATAATCAGCTACCACAGCCTCGAAGATGGATTGGTCAAGCGCAGCTTCAAGCAGTGCGAAAAGGACAATATCTACAGGATCATCACGAAGAAGCCGATTGTGCCCACAAGGGGCGAAATTGCCGAAAATCGGCGGGCAAGGAGTGCAAAACTGAGGATCGCTCGAAGAGCGTAGTATCCTCGTTGGTGGATTGGAACCGGTAAATTAAGGGACATTTGTGTAAGGGAGTTCTGCCATGACTTCGGACGCCAAGATTGGATTGCTGTTAGGTTTGGTTTTCATATTTATCATCGCGTTCATTATCAACGGCCTGCCGAAACTCCGCGGCGAGACCGACAGTAATGAGCTGACCACGAATATGGTCAGAAACGACCCTCCGGGGCTTGGCGCCTCGGGCAGGGCCGATGAGGTCCTCAATCCTCCGCCACAGGCGCCGCAGCGCCCCTTGTTTGACCCTGCCCGCACCTTCTCCACGGACGATGCCGGCGTTCGCTATACAGCCCCGCTTATGAATAGCATTCTCGGGCGGCAAGACACTGCCGAAAATGTGATCGGGCCGATTGGCCCGGTATTGGGTAGCGGTGAAAAGCAGTCTGTCAGTCCGCCTGTGGCGCCAAATGACAGACAGACAGAACCGAAGACTACCGAGTTGAAAACTACCGATCTGCTGCGGCCCACCGAGCCAGCCAAGCCCATAAAGCCTTCCGGACTCAAGACTTACGTTGTCAGCAGCGGTGATACCCTGGCGACCATAGCGAAAAAGTTCTATGGTTCCGAAGAGGGCAATAGAAGGGCGAATGTTGCGAGGATATTCGAGGCTAATCGCAAGCTGCTCAAGTCCGCCGACGCGATTTTTGTGGGGCAGGAGATTGTGATTCCTGCCCTGCCAGCCGTGGCTTCCGGCAAGGCCCCAAGCAGCGGGCCGTTGTCGGGTCCATTGTTTGAGCCGGTCAAGTCTGTCGGCCAAAAAAACCTTTTGGCCGGCGCAGAAAGTAAGGAGCCGGGGCGGTTCTACGTCGTGAAAGAGGGAGATAGCCTGTGGAAAATCTCCGCTGAACAGCTTGGAAACGGCATTCGCTACAAGGAAATCGGCACGCTCAACGCCGGCGCCCTGACCAGCGCGGATGACCTGGGCGTCGGGATGCGTTTGAAGATACCGCCCAAGTGAAAGAATAGCGGCTTGTTTGAGTGGTGAATCACGCCCGGCCGCAACCGGCAGGGCGGGCGGGTGGAATGTGATGTCCCGGTTTCGTTTTGTTTTCGTCGTTTTCTATTTCACGGGCATTTTGATTCTCGCGGTCTATCTGCGCAGTCTCAACAACCGCATTTTCTACGAGCTTTCGCTGGAAACCGACGAACAGGAACGCCTCAACGAGGAACTTGGGGATAAACAATTGCGGCTGGAAAGGCTCATTAACCCGACTGCCGTCTCGGAGCGGCTCGAGGAGTAGGCATTAGCGGAGGCGCAATGCGACAGGCTGTACACTAATCATTGGATATAACGGTCAAAGAATTGAGAATTGTCCGAATTACGACCTGTTTCTTGCTGCTCTTGATTGTGGCGTTTGTGGCCCTGGCGGCACGGTGTTTCTACCTTCAGCATTTCAAAAGCGACTATTACATCGCACGCTGCCTCAGGCAGCAGCAAGCGAATTGCCCCCAAAAGCCGCGGCGCGGCACAATTTTCGACAGTCGGGGCAGGGTGCTTGCCGCCAGCAACGGAATCCAGGTTGTTACAGTCGAGCCTCGAATCATAAAAAACCCCGACGACGCAGCAACCAGGCTGGCACCGATCGTGGAAATGGACCCCCACGTAATCCGCACGCTGATCACGGAGAGCGGCAATCCGGGGTACGCCAAGATCAAGGTTGGCGTCGATCCCAATCAGTGCAGGGAGGCAAGAAGGATTAACGGCGTCGGCATCGAGACTGATTGGCTCAGACACTATCCGCTGGGACGCCTCACGGCCACTATCGTCGGTTTCACAAGCGCCGACAATCGCGGTCTCGAGGGTCTTGAGCTGCAGTACGACAAGCGGTTGAAAGGTTCAGCCGCACGGAACATATTCTTTGCCGACGTGGCCCGCAGACCCATTCGACTAAAGCAGGAAGAGGGGGTTTTGCGGGACGGCGCAGGGATCATTCTGACGCTCGATGCCACCATCCAGAAGTTCGTCCGAGATGAGCTTGTAAAGCAGTACGAGAAGTATCAGGCCGAGGCGGCTGTAGCGGTTGTGGCCGATCCAAAGACCGGGGCCATTCTGGCAATGGTCTCTCTGCCTGATTTCGACCCGCTCGAAGCCGGCAAGACCGACCCGAACTATTTTCGCAGCCGAGTGATAACCGACTGGTTCGAGCCGGGCAGCGTTATAAAGCCCGTCGTTATGGCCATTGCGCTCGACGCCGGCGCTGTCAAAAAGGATGAGCAGATATTCTGCGAGAACGGCAGCTATGGCGGCAAAGGGTTTGGGCGGATTAGCGAATATCTCGGAGGGTTCGGTGATTTGACGCCCCGCGAAATTCTGATTAAGTCAAGCAATATAGGGATGGCCAAGGTCGGGCAAAGGCTCGGCAAAGAGAAACTGCACAACGGTCTTAAGCTATTCGGTTTCGGTGATAAGACAGGGATTGAACTGCCCGGCGAGGTTGACGGGCTCGTGCGGCCCCTGCAAAAGTGGGACGGATACAGCGAGACCCGCGTTCCCTTCGGGCAGGAAATCTGCGTAACGGCGATGCAGCTCGTTCGCGCCTTCTGCATACTGGCCAACGGCGGACGGGTGATTCGCCCGTACCTGGTCAAGGCAATTGTCGAGGATGACGGCCGGATCACCAACCTGAAACGCCCGCAACCGCCCGTCGGCTACGTCGTCAAGCCCGAAATTGCCAGATGGGTCGTATCCGACGCGATGGTCGGCGTCATAAACGAGGGCACCGGAAAGAGAGCCAAGCTGGAGAAATGGCAGGTGTTCGGGAAGACGGGGACCGCCAATATCGCCAAGCAGGGCGAGCGCGGCTATTCCGACAGCGATTACATCGCCTCTTTTGTATGCGGCGCCCCAGCCGACGACCCCGCCATAGTTGTCCTTGTTTCGATTCGCAAGCCCAAAAAGAGCCTGGGAATGGGCTACACCGGGGGCGTTGTTGCATCGCCCGTCGCCGCCAATATAGTTGACAAGACGCTTGCCTACATCGAGAAACTAAAGGGCTGAGCGTCCTGGGTTCTGATTAGCGAGTGCCTGTATCTCAAGAAGAAGATGCTGCTCCAGCCGGTGGCCGGCCAGTATGAGCAGGTGATCAACGCCCATTACATTGAAAAGCTCGACCTGGGCCTGTCAACGAATGAGCTGAATGAAGAGGTTCTGGTCCGATTTCTCGACCAGCTCGATAAACCCATGCCCGCCGACGAAAGAATCCTCTGGCCGGACAACGAGAAATTCTTCACAATCCTGCAACAGGAGCTAAACAAACTCCACGCTCCGGTTGACATAGCTCTACCGTGAAGCGGCTTAGTTTCCTGCCTCTTCTTGGTTTGCCTCAGAGATAAGCCTGCCGAGGTATCCTGTTTCTATTGCGAACTGGATGATATCGCAGGCGAGGGGGGCGGCGTCGGATGAGCCGTGCTGGCCGCCTTCCACGACGACGGCGATGGCGATTTTGCGTTTTTTACTGTCGGCGGCGAAGCCTGCGAACCAGGCGTTGGCAGGCTGTGTCGAGCCGGTCTTGCCATATATCTTCACATCCTGCTCTGCGAAGCTGCCGAGAACGGGCTGGAATTGGGTGTTGGCGGTTCCGCCAGCCTCGTTTACCACGGCGCTCATTCCGTCATAGACCACCGCCAAGGTCTCGGCTGATATGCCGAGATTGACCTGGTTTGCGTCTGCTCTCAGTCTCACCTCCGGGTCGTTAGGGTCATCGAGAAAAAGCTGGGGGTTCTTGCATACGCCTCCTCTGGCGATGGCGGCCATTGCGTTTGCCACCTGCAGCGGGGTCGCCTGAAGCTTGCCCTGGCCTATGCCGAACCATCGCCTCTCGCTGGTGCTCAGCGGCGGCACCTCGTCGAGACTCAGAATAGTCCCCCTTGGGACGGTGCTTGAGATAATCCCGCAGAGGTGGCGGAAGCTCCTGCTGAGCCCCGTTTCTGCGATGTTGGCCGGTGCAGGGACTATGCTTCGGCCGTAGCCAAACCTGAAAAGCCACTTTTGCAGGGCCGGTGGATCAATTCGGTCGGCCAGGCGGGAGAAATAGATATTGCAGCTTCCCTTAATCGCGTTTCGGGCAATGTTCGACCATTCGTTGTCGTGGCCCATCCAGCGGTACCTGTTGTATATCCAGCAGTTGGGCCAGCCGTCCGGCGCCGCCTGGGCCGGGCAGCTGATAACTTCGCCCGGAGTAACCACACCCGTTTCCATCCCTGCGATAAGAATCAGGGGCTTGACAACCGACCCCGGCGGATACCGCTGGTTTAACGCCCGGTTTATTAAAGGCTTGTTGATATTGTCGCCGGCAAGATTGGCGTAGTCATACCTGGCCCGGTTCAGGTCAAAAACGGGCAGCGAAACCAATGCGAGAATATCGCCCGTTTCAACTTCAATCACGACCGCCGCCATTCCCGGCCCGCAATTCGGATCGTGCGGGTAGCTGCTCAGGTGCTCCTCTATTCTCTTTTGAAACTCGATATCCAGCGTAAGGCGGACATCCTTGCCGAATTGCGTCTCGGTTTGACTGACAATCTGGCGGTCTATGTCGTAAACGAGCTCGCCCCGTCTGCCGCGAAGGATGCTCTCACAGACGTACTCAACTCCGTCCTCTTTCCCGCAGACTTCTCCGCCTATGTAGCTTGACAGCCTGTCGTTTGCGAAGAGCTCCAGGTCTTCCGGCTGCGAGGCCGGGCCGACCCACCCTATCGTCTGCGCCGCGACGCTGCCATACGGGTAGAATCTGTGTCCTCTGGGCAGGATTCGGATTCCTTCGACCTTCATGAATTCCACCTGGGCGGTGAAGACGTCGTCGTCTGTCTCCAGGTCGAGCAGCGGCGTTGGTTTGGTCATTTTAGGCACATCGTTGACCTTGGTGATAAGCTCAAGGCGGCGGCCTTCGTCCGGGAATCTCTTCTGGAAATCCTCAACGGCCGCGGATAAGGGAATGAGGCTGACCTTGCCGTCGTATTTGTCTATTATCTTAGGGTCGGGGTCGTTTCGCCTCCACGCCAGAAAGGTCCGCAGGTTCCATATCTCTTCGTTTGTGCGGCGGATCTGGGCCTCGATTGTCTCGCGGTCGCCGCCGAGGCGCGTGCATTTGTCTATCATCTGCTGCAAATCCTCGAGTTTGGCCTCGAGCTTTTTGCTGGCATCGGGCAGCGCCGTGCTGGTCGGGTCCTGCTCGGACTGTCTCTGGGCTTTAAGGAGCGCCGCCTTTCGGACGTTCTCGTCCAGGATCGAGCACAGCTTGTAGTCTATGCAAAGCTCGAATCGCGCCTCGTCCGTGGCCAGCACCTTGCCGTTTCTGTCGAGTATTTTGCCTCTTACAGTTTTGAGCTGCCGGGATGAGCTGCCCTGCTGCCTTAGCCGTGCGATCTGGTCCTGCACGGATGAGCCGGGCAGCAACTGCATCTGCGCCAGCCGAAGTATGCAGACCAGTAGAAGCGCCGTGGTTAAGATTACAAAGATTCTGACTCGCTTCTCGTACATCGTCTATCGTGCGCCGCATCTCTACATCTTATCTCGATCCCTATCCGGGAGAAGTCCTTGACGCTTCACAAGATAGGAATCTACTGCCGGGCGAAGCGATTAGCCTTTATACGCATCCACCAGGCGGATGGCAAGAACAAAAACGGCCCGACGATGCCTGAGTATATGGATACCCCCAGCAGAACGGTCCAGATATTCGCGGCGACGACCTGACCTTTGAATAGCGCCAGCATCTGCGACAGCGCGCCGACCAGACGCGCGGTAGTGAATATGGCGACGGCCTGAAACGGCATGTTCCTGATATTGATGACCCGGTGCACGTATGCGAGCAGTGTGCCGAATACCCCGAAGCTGATTGTATGCACGCCCATCGGTATCGGCGAGCTGATCAGGTCGGCGGCAAAGCCTATCACAAATGACGTTGTTATCGCCTCGGTTGTGTTGCAGTAGAAACAGAAGAATGCAACAAGGATCAGCAGCAAATCCGGTCCAACGTTCAGATTGGCCAGGGCGCTGGCCTGGAGCACCGTAACAAAAAGAATCAATGCTGCAAAGCGAAACCACCGCATTTACACGTCCTTAATATCCTGCAATAACGCCAAAGCCGCACAATCCTAATTCGGCTGCTTTTCCGGATTCATCACAATTACCACCACGTCGTTAAGGCGCTCTATGTCACAAACCGGTTCGACAATTACATCCCAAAGCACGGCGCTCTCGGCGTTTCTTTCGCACCGCGCCACTCTTCCAACAATAATGGGCGCGTTGAGCAGGCCCGGCGCTTTCGCGGCCATCACCTCGGCGCCGATTTTGGGCTTGTCCTTCATCATAAGTATTTTCGCCACGTTGTTCCCCTCGCCGCGCATAAAGCGTTTTGTCCCGGCTATCTCCACCGGGATGTTGGATGCGGGGCTCGTAAAGAGATTCACGCGAGCTCCGCCCGTGGACACGCCGCTGACGGTTCCGATGATGCTGTTGTCGGCCAGAACGAACTGCCCCTTGGCCAATTGGCTCTCCTTGCCCTTATCGACGGATATCTCGCCGTGCGCCCTGTCGATTGAACCGGGATACACGAGCGCTTCGACCAGCCTGGCATTGCCAAACGGGAATTTCTCGCGCAGCCCGGTGAGCTTATTGAGTCTTTCGCGTTCATCTCTTAGCTGCGCTTCGAGGCTGGTGCAGTAATTGAGCAGCGCTCTGTACTTTTCGCCGGGCACCGCATTTGTGTCGTCCACGCGCCCGCGCGCACGCACCGAAAGCGAAATGTTCTCGCCTATGCCCAAGGGCCAGTTGAAAATGCGCAGAAAAGCCAACTGGAAGCTGCTCGTCCATTCTGTGGGGGCGATGATCAGGATGGACCCGGCCAGCATGAGCCAGGTAAATAACATTCGTCTGGAGACTTTGAATTGCCTTGCTGCCATAGTCTAAGCGCAGTAGTGCATAAGGGCACAAGGCCAAGAGTAATTTATGCACTTATGACGAGGGCACTTACGCACTTTCTGATTATTCCCACCCGCGTTCACTATGATCCATCGTTTCCTTCAACAGCTCCAGATTCTCCAGATAGACGCTTGTCCCGCGCGCAACACAGGTTAGCG
>Ga0315288_10010216_pt1 | contig 11825 bp, 8 predicted proteins | sample YL17G11_20_MG_FD_203454 | JGI IMG/M metagenome (GOLD analysis project Ga0315288, IMG submission 203454) | Sediment microbial communities from Yellowstone Lake, YNP, Wyoming, USA - YL17G11_20 | ecosystem: Environmental > Aquatic > Freshwater > Lake > Sediment | place: USA: Wyoming | collected... | reverse complement strand
ACGCCCACCAGAAGACGCTACGGTAGGGGACCCGGGCGGGGGAGGAGGAGGAGGGGGCGGACGCGGCGTCGCCTGCTCTCTCGGGGATCGGAGGAGGGGGACATTGGTGAGGTTGAGGTTGGGCGGGGGGGAGGAAAGGTGAGAGGTGTCTGTCTCTTTCTCTTTCTCTCTCTCTCTCTCTCTCTCTCTCTCTCTCTCTCTCTCTCTCTCTCTCTCTCTCTCTCTCTCTCTCTCTCTCTCTCTCTCTCCTTTTTTCCCTTGTCAACCTCTCTCTTTCGACAAAAAAAAAAAAAAAAACATACCGGTCGCCATCACCCAGTCGACCACCGAGGCGATGCACGAAGTCTCCCTCTCGTTCTCGAGCGTGCTCCCGAGCTCCCCTATGACGGCCGCGAAGACGAAGCACGGGGAAGAACCTCTGCCGTTCGCGGGGCTCCGAGGCGAGCAGTACCCTTTCCCTTTGGTCAGCTCGCCGAACGACGCGTCGAGCGCCTCGAACAGGCACCGCCCCTCGAAGCAGTCGGCGGTGCCGGAGACGCGGGGGCAGTATATGTGGGGCGCCAGCGCCAGCTGCCGCAGCCACGGCGCCCCCGCCCCGATCGCGGCGTCGAAGAAGGCGTTGGGGGTCTGGAGCCCCCTCCGCGCCGCGACCTCGCCGTCGGTGATGAAGCCGTTGCCCCAGTGGACGCCCGGGACGCTCGACTGGCCCCCGCCCTCGACGAGGAAGACGCACTCCCTGCAGATTGGAAACAGGGCGTCGAGCGCGGCGGCGTAGAGCGCGTTGAGCGAGGGCCGCGAGGCGGCGGGGACGAGCCCCCTCGGCTCCTGCGCCGGGCTCTTGATCGACAGGGGCCCGCCCGCGGAGTTCCAGGTGAGCGCGAAGGCGTCGGGCTCGTTGAAGAGGTCGACGAGGAGGCGCCCCCTGGCGTCGGGCACGGCCTCGAGCACGGAGCCCAGGACGTCCCTCCAGCCGGCGACGAATTCGTCGACGCTGAGGACCGAGCGCTCGGCGCCTTCGATGTCGATCCCCGGGTGGTAGTCAAGCATGACGTACATTCCCTGGACGTTTTTTTTCGTTTTTTTTTCCTTTTCGTCGAGCTTTTCCTTTAGAAAAAGCGAGAAGCGGCGACGACGGAATTGGAAGGAGAAAGAAAAAAAAAGCTATCTTTTCCAACCCAAAAGTCAAAACTTTGAGCTTCTTACTCGCTCGATCAGCAGCCAGACGTTCCAAAGGAACCGCTCCCTCGAGTCCAGCTGCGGCATCGCGGCATTGCAGACCCCCTTGGTCGAATTGGGGAAGGGGGGGATGTCGGGGAAGTCCAAGGAAGGGAGGCGGAGGGGCACTTTGACGCCGTCGCCGCCGCCTTTGGTCGAAACGCTCCGGGTCGCCGCCGGCAGCAGCGTCGGCCGCGAGGCCGCGGGCGGGACGACGGAAGAGGCCTTGGCGTCGTCCTGGGAGGGAACTCCGCAGAGGCGGGTGTAGTTATAGGGGACGCGTCCCGGGGCGACGTCGCGGAAGCGGAAGGGGAGGCGCACGGCGTTGAAGCCCTGTGATGTTTTGTTTCTTCGGGCTCTCGGCTTTTTTGAGTTTTTTTCCCGTCTCGTTCGGCTCCGTCTCTGTTCTTCTCTCTCTCTCTCTCTCTAAAAGGGGAGAAACAAACGTATCCCTTTTACCATCATCGCCGCCCTCGTCGTGGCCCATCCCGCGTCCTGCGCCACTGCGTCGGCGCCGTTGGTGAAGTTTCCTGAAAACAAAGAGGAAAGAGAAACAGGGAGAGAGGCGATGAATGAGATCAAGGGGGCTTCCCTCTCTCTTTTCTCGCGCGGCGAGAGGCGGAAAAAACACGAGGGGGGCCAAAAAAAACGCAGAGAGCCTCTCACCGGTCGCGTCCAGGTTCGTGTTCCATCCAAACCAGTTGATCCCCTTCATGACGACCTCTTTCCCCGTCTGGTCGACAATGAGGCCGTTCCTGGTGGTGAGGAAGGGGGCCTTCGAGGCCGCGGCGGGGGAGAGGGCGGCTGCCGAGAGTTTTTTTTTACTTTCGGGTTTTTTCAAAGGTGGGCGAAAAGAGAGGAAGGAGGAAAGAAAGAAAGGAGCTCCTTCTTTCACCCCCCTCCCTGATCGTTTGCTTTTCTACCCCCGTAGAATTCAATAGATATTTCTGATGCGGAAGAGATGAAGGAAAGGGCGTGGGGTGGGGGGAGGAGAGGAGGGTCCCGGCGAGAAAGGAAAAAACGATAAAAAGCTGTCGCTCGCGCCCGCCTTTTTTTTTGTTGTTCAAAGGTGCCTCTTTCACTTTGTCCTCCTCCTTCTTCTTCTTCTCTCTCTTCGAATGCGCACCTCCAAAAGCCGTGGTGAGGAGGAGGAAAACAGCATGACTCGCTGCCGCGCGCGGGGGCGCCGCGCCGCCGCGGCGGGGGAGGCGCATGACGGAAAGAGAGAGGAGGAGGTTTTCCAAAAGTCAGAGCCGAAAAGAAGAAAAATGGAAGCTTTGCTTCGAACGACCGACATTTCTCATTCTCTTCTTCAAAAAAAAATGAGCTCCGAAGACATCCCAGCTCCCCCTCGCCCCCCTCCCCCCCCTCGCGCCACTCTCCCCCGGGCCCGCCTCGCCTTCGCCCTCTCCCTCTCCGCGTGGCGCGCGCGGATCGAGACGGCGGCCAGGGCCCCGCTGCTGGCCGAGGTCGAGCGGTGGAGGAAGAGGAGCAGCGAGGCGGCGGCGGCGGCGCTGCTGCTGCGGCAGCGGGCAGGGGCGAGCAGAGGCGGCGAGAGCGAAAAAGACGGAGCAGCAGCAAACGGCCTCCTCTCCCTCGCGAAAATCGCAGTCGCCTCCGCGGCCAGGCTGGGAGATGCGGAGCGGCGCGCCGCGGCCGTCGAGGCGGGGGCGGCGCTGCTGAGCGCGGCGGCGGGACCCTGCAGGAAGTGTCTGCGCGTTGCCGCGGCGGCGGGGGCGGCGGCGGCGGCGGCAACGGAGGAGGAGGAGGAGGGAGAGATTTCGAGCGCCGCAGCAGCAGCAGCTACAGCTGCTGCAGCTGCTGTAGCTGCTGCTGCTGCTGCTGTCGCGGGGGGCTCCACCAGCGTCAACAACGGCAACTTGGCGGCCTCGGAGGGCACGACGAGCGTGAGCCAGAGGGGGGCGAGGAGCAACAACGCTTCCCTGCCTCTGACTCTGCCGCCGCCGCCGCCGGCGCTCCATCCTCAACCGCCGCCGTACACAGCGACCGCGGCGGCTCCCCCTCCCTGCTGCTTCTGCGACTGCCGCGACGGCCTTGGGCCCCTCGGCGCGGCCCGAGCCGCCTCGTGGCTCTCCGTCACGGCGCTCTCCGGGAGAAGCGGCGGCGGAGGCGTCGGCGGCGCCGAGGCAGAAAGAGAGGAGGCATGGGGCGAGGACGACGACGCCTCGGCCGCGGCGGCGGTTCTCTGGGCTCTGCTCCCGCTCTCTGCCTTCGGGCCCCCGGCCTTCGAGGCCCTCGCTCGTGCCTGCTCCGACGCCGCAGAGAGCCTCCTCCGCGTCGAAGAGGAGAGGTTTCCTGCTGTTCCGGCCGGAGGAGGAGGAGCAGCAGGGGAGGAGGAAGCAGCAGAGGAAACGAGGGGAGCGGCGGCGGCGGCGGCCTCCCTCGCCCTGGAGCGGGCAGCGGCGGCGACGCGGGCCGTCGCGGCGGCCTTCCTCCCAGGGTGGATCGCTGCAGCCGCTGCCGCCGCCTTGAACGCCGCCGAGGCGACGACGGCTGCAGCAGCTGAAGGCGGCGGCGAAGAGGGGGGAGAGAGGGGGGGCGAGGCGGCAGTCTCCCGCGCGGTCGCGCTCGCCGTCGCCGCCTTCAAAAAGGTCGAGGCCCTGAACTCGAGGAGGAAATTATCTACCCCTTCTTCTTCTTCTTCTTCTTCTTCTTCTTCTTCGGTCCTCGCGGCGCCCTCGGCGGCGCTGCGCTCGGCGGTGGAGGCGATCGTCGCGGCTCTGGAGTCGGCGGCTTGAAGTGAGGGGAGAGAGAGGGAGAGAGGAAGAGAGGGAGGCCGGGGTCGAGCGAGAGCGATAGCGAAAAACGGTGACTGTATTTTCTTTCCTCTTCGTTTCACTTTCCGTTTCATTTTCCTCTCTTCCCCTCCTCGGGTACGGCAACGAAGGCGAGCGCAGCTCTTTGTCTCCGTTCGCATCCCCCTCTGCCTCTCCTGCTCTCAACTTCCTCAGAGCGGGCGAACGTCGAAGGCTAGAAGAATTCTGCTCTGACATTTCCGGTCGATCGCCTTCTCTTCGGCAAAATGCTCGCCCCTCTCCTCCTCCGGCGCCGCGGCGAGGCCCGCGGCGCGCTCCGGCAGCAGCAGGCGCGCGTCCGGCAGGTCTCTCTCATTCGCCCCGCGCTCTGCGAAGAAGGCAGACGGCCCCTCGGTCGCCATCGTCGGCGTGACCGGCGCCGTCGGCCAAGAGTTCCTCCGGGTAAGGAAGATTTCGAGTCTCGCTTCTTCGTCCTTCGTTCGTTCTTCTTCTCTCCTTCCTTCGCTTCCCTGCCCTTGATTCTAATCCGCAGGGCACCGTCGCGCAATTATCTTAGCACACGGAGAGGCGGGAGAGAGCGCGAAGAAAACGAGGCTGCAGAGGGGGACAAAGACAGAACACGCAAGACCGAAGGCCAATCGAGTCGTCTTCGGCCGCCGGCTTCCAGCGGCTCTCCTCTTCCTCCTCCCAACCTCGACCTCTTTTTTCTCAACCCGGCGACCTCCTCCTGTCCCCTTACCAAAACAAAAACAAAAACAAAAAAACAGGTCCTGAAAGAACGCGACTTCCCCTACTCCAAGATGAAGCTTCTGGCTTCCGCTCGCTCCGCGGGGAGGACCTACGACTGGGACGGCGCGACGATCACGGTCGAGGAGCTCACTGAGAATTCCTTTGGCGACGTCGACATCGCGCTGTTCTCCGCGGGAGGCTCGATCTCCAAAAAGTTCGCGCCGCTGGCCTCGGCGGCCGGCGCGACCGTCGTCGACAACTCTTCGGCCTTCCGCATGACGGAAGGAGTTCCTCTAGTCATCCCCGAAATCAACCCCGAGGCGATGAAGGGCATGAAGGCGGGGAAGGGCGGCATCGTCGCCAACCCGAACTGCTCCACGATCATCGCCCTGGTCGCCGTGACGCCGCTGCACAAAGCCGCCACGGTCAAGAGGATGGTGGTTTCGACGTACCAGGCAGCCTCTGGGGCAGGGCAGGCCGCGATGGGTGAGTTAGAGAGAGAGAGAGAGAGGATTTTGCGGGTTTTAGAGTTCTTTCTTTCGGGTCGAGATAGCACTCGTCGCAAGCAGGCGGGAAAACTCACTCTTCTCTCTCTCTCTCTCCCTCTCTCCCCCCACGTCACTCCTCCCCCTCACCCACAGACGAGCTCGAGCTCCAGACCCGCGAGGCCCTTGAAGGGAAGGAGGTGACGAAGAACATCTTCCCCTTCCAGTACGCCTTCAACCTGTTTAGCCACAACTCGCCGATGACGGGCAACGGCTACAACGAGGAGGAGATGAAGATGGTCAAGGAGACGCAGAAGATCTGGGGCGTCTCAGGGGACGACCTGGCCGTCACGGCGACGTGCATCCGCGTGCCCGTGATGCGGGCGCACGCGGAGTCGATCAACCTGGAGTTCGCGTCCGAGCTCTCCGAGGAGGAGGCCGTCGAGATTCTGAAGAAGGCGGCCGGGGTCAGCCTGATCAACGACAGGGCCAACAACCGCTTCCCCACGCCCTTGGACGCGAGCAACAACGACGACGTGTTCGTGGGGCGCATTCGGTGAGTTGTTTTTTTTTTTTTGGGGGGGGGGGGAGAGAGCCCCGCGCTCTGTTGTCTCCCTCTTTCGCTTTTTCCTCTACTGACCTTTCGAAAAAAACCCAAAAAAACGAAAAATCGAATCGCTTAGTCGGGACATCTCGCGCAAGGACAAAAAGGGCCTGGACCTCTTCGTGTGCGGGGACCAGATCAAGAAGGGCGCCGCGCTGAACGCGGTGCAGATCGCGGAGCTGCTGGTGTGAAAGAGGGGACAGGGGGGGGAGAAAGAGGGAGAGGAGAGGAGAGGAGGTTGTTTTTGTAAAGAGTGAAAAAAACAGATGGACTCTCTCTTTTTCATCCGTTTTCCGTTTTCTTCAATCACTTCGACAGCCGTGCTCTCTCACGCCCTTTCGCAGCACCACTCGGATCTGTTTTCTCGTTCGCTCTCTCCGGCGTCGTCTTTGCCCCCCTTCGTTCATAGGAAAGAGGGGGGGGAACGGCGGCGATAGGGGAGCTTGGAGAAATCCGACAGACTTAGTTTTAACGAGGCCCGCACGATTCTCTTCTCAACTTTGCCTGCGATAATCGAGACAACGTACGTGGAGTGGAGCCGCGTTTTGGAGGCTCTTCCGCGCCCAAAGGCATGATGTAGGAGAGCACTTAGACGCTCTCGAGATTGGCTGGATGTTGAACGAGCGCAAACTGGGCGGGGAAGACGCCAAAAAAACGTTCTCTCGTGCGTTGAGTCAGCGCTGCAAAAACTCAAGCTCTCTTGCTCTCACGCCCCTCTTTATCCTTCCTCCTCTCTCCAAACCGCCTCCAATAGCCCGCCGAGGGAAATTCCCGGCCCAATGAGGCTCGAACGGTACGCTTTGGAGGGACAATGCGGGCCCAAAAGAAGCTGAAGCGAGAGGCGAAAGAGAGCGAGGTGCACTCGCTTTGTCGGCATCGCCTCTCTCGTCGCCTCACCCCGACCTCTTCAAAAAAAAAAAAAAAACCACAAACAGCAGCAAGCAGCGCTCGGCCTCGTGCGTCACCCTCGGCGAGCTCGCCCGCAGCGCCCTGCGCTCCGTTGCAGGGAGCGGGAGCGCCATCGCCGCAGCAGCAGCGGCTGCTGCTGCGGCGGCTTCTTCCTCTTCTTCTTCTGCGCCTTCCGCTCCTCCGCCGCTGCCGCGCGGCCGGGCCCCGTCCCCGAGGAGGCAGGAGCCTTCGCGGCCGGCGTCGCCGCAGCCGCTGGCTGCGGCGGCGGCGGCGACGGCATCAGATCGCCAGCGGCCGGTCATCTCCTCACCGCCCCAGCCTGCGCCCTCCTCCTCCTCCTCCTCCTCCGGCGGGCACGGAGCGCCCGAGGACGGCAGCGGCGATGGTGGCGACGGCGAGAACGGCGAAGACGAGGACGACACCGAGGGACACCTCCGCCCTCCTCCCTCTCCCCGAGGGTCCGACGAGGTGGACCCGGACGGCTGGGGCGACGGTGACGGGGCCGGGCTGGGCGGAGCGGGGAGCAGGAGGCTGACGGAGATGCGGCTGCTCCCCCTGCCCGCCTCCGTCGGGGGAGCGACTGCGGCAGGGGCAAAGGCGGCGGGAGCAAACGCTTCTTCTTCCTCCTCCTCCTCCTCCTCGGCGCGCCCCGCGCCCCCTCCGCCGCTGCCGCCGCTGCTGCTCAAGAGGCTGTCGAGGTACGGGATGCTCGCCGCGGTGGTCGCGAGCGGGAGCGGGAGCGCCCGCGCCTCTCCCTGGCCCTCTTCCTCCGCTGCGGCGCCCGCCGCCGGAGCCGAAAGAGCAGGAGCCGAAGGAGCCGCAGGGCTCGCCCCGCCGCCGCCGCCGCGCCGATGCCAGAGCATGCTCCCCCTCGCGACGCGCGCCGCGGTCGTCGCCGAGGCCGTCCCCGCGTTCGCGTTCGCGGGCGCTGCTGCAGCAGCTGCTGCTGCGGCTGCCGATTCTGCTCCACCGGTGCCGGCGGGGCCTGCGGCGGCCCCTCCGCCCGCCGCGGCTGCCGTCGTCGTCCCGCGAGAGGCGGCGGGAGACAGTGGCTGGCCCCTGCCGAGCACGCCCCCGAGGGAGAAAGCGGCGGCAGCAGCAGCGGCAGCAGCAGAAGCGGCAGCAGCAGCGGCAGCTGCGGCGGCGGAAGAGGACGACAGCAAGAGCGGCTTCTTCCTCCGCGCCTCGACGCCGCCGCCTCGGGCGGGCGGCAGCGGGACCCCTCCCTCCACCCCGCACCCCAGCCGCCGCCTCTCCGTCGCCGACGACGAGGACTGGCTGCACCACGGTGGCGGCGGCGGCGGCGGCGGAGCGGGAAGCTCCGCGAGCAGCGCGCCGGCCTCGCCGGAGCCGCTCCGGCTCGGCGGGGGAGGGGGAGCAGCGGTCGGGTCGGCGCCGCTCTCCCCGGCGTCGCCGCTGGCGCCGCAGCGCCCCTCGCCGCCGCGCTCCCCGGTCCCCGGGAGGAGGTCTCCCTCGCTCGTGGCCCTGTTGGCCGCCGCGGGCTCGCCGCTGGAGAAGCAGCAGCAGGAGCTGTGGCGGCAGAAGGAGCGGCGCGCGAGGGCCGCGGCCGCGGCCGCGGCCGCGGCGGGCGTCTGCTGCCCCGACGACGACTCGGGGCTGGCGGCGACGGCGGCGACGTACCAACCTCCTCGCCCCGTTCTCTCCTCCTCGTCGTCGTTCCCAGCGCCTCCCCTGCGGTCTATCGCCGCCGCCAAGGCCGCCGCCAATGCCGGCTCCTCCCTACTCTCCGAGCAAGGGAGCGGCGCCGGCGCCGGCGGCCGCGCCGCCGCTCCGGAGTGGGACCCGGCGGCGTGGCGGCGGCGGCGCGGCGTGCGGGGCGACGCGAGCGAGGACGAGGAGGAGGAGGAGGAGGAGGGAGGCGAGGGGCGAGGCGGAGGAGGGAGGAGGCCCTGGTCCGCCCCCTTCCCCTTCCCACCGCGGTCTCCCGCCGCCGATCCGTCCGACTGCAGTAGTGGCGGGGGAGGAGGAGGAGGAGGAGGCGCTATCGCGAGAGCGAAGAGGGCGCTCTTCGCGGCGTCGGTCGCCTGCCCGGAGCCGCTCTTCGAGGCGCACTCGTTCGCCGAGGGCGGCGGCGCGACGGCGCTGCTGGCCTTGGCCCGGAGCAGCGGCGGCGGTAGCGGCAGCGGAGAGAGGGAAGATGGCTTCGTTGCTTCCGCCTCTTCGAGGGCCGGGGCGCTGAGCACGCTCGCGTTCCTGTGCTCCTCGGCGGGGGTAGCCGCCGAGGCCGTCGAGGCCGGCGCCGCCGCGGCGGCGGCCGAGGCTTTGCTCTGCGATCCTTCTCCTCCTCCTCCGTCTGCCGCCGCCGTTGCTGCTTCTTCGAGAGTCAGGGCCGCGGGCGCGAAGCTCTCCGCGGCCCTCTGCCGCAGGAGGGCCGGGAGGAGCAGCCTGGTCGCGGCGGGGGCGGCACGGTCGCTGGCGGCAGCGCTCGGGGCCGCCGCCGCGAGGACGAGGGGGGCGGCGACGGAAGCGGGAGCGCCGCCGCCGTCGCCGGCGTCGCTGTTGTTGGCGGGCGCCGAGCGCTCGGCCGTGGCCTCCTCCCTCAAGGCGGCCCGCGCCCTGCTCAGCTGCTCCTCCTCCTCTCCTTCTCCTTGTTCTTTTTCTCCCTCTTCTCCGAGTACGGAGGAGCAAGAGGAGGAGAGGGAGAGGCGGGAGAGGGCGGGGAGGGAAAGCCTCGTCGCCGCCGTCGTCTCCCTCGCCGAGGCGACGGCAATGGCGGCGGCGGTGGCGCAGAAAAAGAGCAGCGATGCCGCCGCCGCCGCCCTCTCCCTCCGCCGCGCCGCGGATGCCCTGGCGGTGCTCTCGCCCCCCTCTCCCTCCGCCGCGTCTTCTTCCTCCGGGGCAGTCGTTAACGACCTGAGAGCGGCCCTCTGCCCCTCGCACTCGCAGGGAGGGGGAGGAAGGGAAGGAGGAGGGAGGGATCAAGGAGGAGGAGAGCGAGGGTCGGCGGCGGCAAAGGAGGGGGAGGCTGCGGCCTCTCGCCTCGTCAGGGTCCTTCGCCTCGCGACGGACGCTCTCGCTGAGGAGGGGGACTCTGTCGAGCTGGGGGGGCGGGAGGAGGTCTCCGCCGCGGCCTCCGCGCTCGCCGCGGCGGTGCTTGACGTCGCCGCCGCCGCGGCCGGCTGCGGCGAGTCGAGCGGCAGAGGCGCCAGCCACTTCTTCTCCCCGTCGAAGGCTGCGGCGGCTTCTTCTTCCCCTTCCTCTCCGTCGTCGGGAGAGGCCGCGGACTCGCTCGCCGACGCGGGAATCGTGCGGGAGCTGCTGCGCCTCGTGGCCTGCCGCGGGCGGGGGGCGGGAACGTGGGCCGGGCAGCGGCAGCGGCGGGCGCCGCCGGCGCCGGCCTCTTCCTCTCCTTCTTCTTCCCCCTCCTCGTTCTCGTTCGCGCCGCACCAGCAGGCGTTGACGACGCCCTCTTCGGAGGCTCCCGCAGTATTCTGTTCCGAGCCCAGGTCGGCGCTGGCCCTGCGCGCCGCGGCGGTCGCGGGGGCGATGGTGAGTTGTGTTTTCTTCCTTTCTTTTTTTTCTCGGCGGCGACACCGGCGCAAAAAAGGAAAGAAACTCAAGAACACTCTCTCACTCTCTCTTTCCATTTCTTTCTTCTAAAAAAAACACTTCCGCAAACAGGTCCACTCTGTCCCGGCCTTCACCGCGCTCGTCGGAGGAGGAGTAGGGGAAGAGGAGAGCTTCGGCGCGAGCGAGATGACGACGACGCTCTCATGTTCGCCTTCGCCTCCTTCGCCCTCGGCGACGGCGCTCCTCCTCTCCTGCCTCGACAGGGGAGCCCCGCCCGCTGCCACGGCCGGGGCTCTGTTCCTCATGCGGTGCCTCACGACGACGATATCCTCGCTGCCCCCCGCGGAGGCGGGAGGAGGAGGGGGAGGAGGAAATGCCGCTGCGGCGACCTCCGCGGGCGGCAGCTCCTCGAAGAGAGGGGCAGCGGCGGCAGCGGCGGCTCCGGCGGCGGGCAGAAAGTCCTCTGTTGCGCTCGTCGCGCGGGCCGCCCCGGGCCTCGCTCGCATCGCGGCCGAGGGCGGGAGGCCGGGAGGGGATGCGGGCGCCGGGGCCGCCGCCGCGGCGCTTCTGAGGCTCGCAGCTGCGACGAACAAGTGATTTCGTTTCTTTTATTTGCACTTCCAATTTTCTTTTTCTCTTCCTTCTAGGTCCCCTCGTGTCCCCGAAACAACAGAAATACCGATTTTGACACTCAATTTATAAAGAACGCGCGAGCGGCGCCCCTTGTATCAGCCCCTACTTCGCTCCCCCTCCTTTGTCCGAAAATGACGAAACGAAAAAGAGAAAGAAAAAATGCCGAACACCAAACTTTGAAATCACTAGAACAACAAAACACAACGACGACGAATTGATTGTTTTCTTTTTTTAACCGTTTCTGTTTGCACCCCTCTCTCCCCCCATGTCTCTCTCTTTCTCTGAACCTCTCTCTCCCTCTCCCACTCCGGATTTCGCCCTAAGTTGTTCGTAACTACTTGTACAGGAAAATGCAAAACGGGGGTAAAAAACAACTTTTTTCATTTCTTTTTGATCTCTTTTGCAACCCCCCCTCTCCCCGCCCTCCCCGCCCTCCTCACTCTCCCCTCTCTCTTCACGCCGCGGCGGCCCCGCCGCCCGCGCCCGTCGCGCACCCGGCGACGAGCGCCGCCGCCTCGGCCCTCGAGGCAGCGACGATGGCGGGAGACGAGGAGCTCCGCCCCCCCTTCTCGCCGCCGGCGCCCCCGGCGGCGAGCTCCTTGAGGCCGCCGAGGGAGGGACGGGGCGGGGCGGCGGCGGCGGGGGCCGAGACCGCCGCGCCCCCTCCGCCCTCCTTGGGGGAGGCGGCCCCGGAGGCCCCGGCGGCGGCGGCGGAGGAGGGGGGGGAAGAAGGGGAGGGGACGCCGCCGGTCGCGACGATGCCCGCCATGAGCTCCTGCGACGCCCTGCCGAACCTGTCGGCCTCGGCGGCGGCGGCGCCGGAGCCCGGGGCCCCCGCCGCCGCGGCCGCCTCCTCCTCCTGCTTCGCGTACCGCCCCTGCATCGTCGACAGCACCACCGTCCACCCGAACGAGACCGCGGCGACGTAGGGGATCCGCAGGT
>Ga0315288_10010212_pt1 | contig 11828 bp, 9 predicted proteins | sample YL17G11_20_MG_FD_203454 | JGI IMG/M metagenome (GOLD analysis project Ga0315288, IMG submission 203454) | Sediment microbial communities from Yellowstone Lake, YNP, Wyoming, USA - YL17G11_20 | ecosystem: Environmental > Aquatic > Freshwater > Lake > Sediment | place: USA: Wyoming | collected... | reverse complement strand
CAAGAAGCTGGCATCCCTTCCTCTCCTCTTTCAACCCGGAGATGCCTGGGAATACAGCTTGTCGGATGATGTGTTGGGGTATCTGGTCGAAGTGGTCTCCGGGATGCCGCTCGATAAGTTTTTCCAGGAGCGCATCTTCAAACCGCTGGGCATGAAGGATACGGGCTTCTTCTTGCCGGAAGAGAAAGTGTCTCGCCTCGCCACGGCCTACACCTATTATCCGGACAAGGGACTTCAGCCGATACTCGACAAGCAGGTCATCAAGGAAGGGGATTTCAGCTACTCGGCAGATTATCCCTACCGCGGACCGCGAACCTATTTCTCCGGGGGCGGCGGCCTTTGCTCGACCGCGGAAGATTATTATCGATTTTGCCAGATGATGCTCAACGGCGGCCAGTCGGGCGGCGCGCGCTTGCTGAGCCGCAAGTCGGTGGAATTGATCAGCCAGAACCATGTCCAGGGAAAGCTCGACGAAATGGGTTACGGTCTCGGATTTGGCGTCACGAGCGAGCCCAGGTTCTTGACGGAGCTGGGCTCTGTCGGTTCGTATTACTGGGGAGGGTTCTATTACACCGCTTTCGTGATCGATCCGAAAGAAGACCTGATTGCGATCTTCATGGGACAGCTCCACCCCACCGGGGGACTCAACCTCGACGATAAAGCAATCAGGCTGGCCTACCAGGCAATCAAAGACTGACTGGTAGCCGCGGCGCCCGCGAGCGCCGGGGATTCTTGCTTCTGACTCCTGACTTCTGAATTCCTTGTCTACAATGCCCCCAATGCTGATCCGCTTCTTCATCTACGGCTTGCTCGGCTGGTGCTGGGAAGTGGTCTGGACGGCCACCACCGAAAAGGCTTGGGGAAAGCAGCGCGACTGGCGGCTGATGGGCCACAGCTACCTCTGGATGTTTCCCATTTATGGCCTGCTCGGGCCGGTCGGCGAGCCGATCCACAACGCGCTCCGCGCGCATTTCTGGCTTCTGCGGGGGTTGGTTTATCTGGTGGGAATCTGGGCCGTGGAATACCTTGCCGGCTGGCTGCTGCGCCGGCTTACCGGGAAGTGTCCGTGGGATTACTCGAATTTCCCCGGGAACATTCAGGGAATCATCACGCTCGAATACGCGCCCGTATGGTTCGTCTTCGGCCTGGGCTTCGAGCGCGTGCATGATGCGTTGGTCGCGGTGACGCCGACGTTGCACCGAGTACTCACCGCCTAGTTTAAGGCTCTGGTACAATCACTCCAATGGCGACCACGGACGAGGGTATTACCAATTGGCTCCGGTTTGCCGAGGCAGATATGATTTCGGCGGAAGCCCTTCACGATGCCGGGCAGGATCTGAATTCAATTTTCCATCTCCAACAGGCAGTTGAGAAAACTCTGAAGGCACTCTTCCTCAGGCAAACCAAGGAGGAGCCGCCCAGAATCCATGGCCTCAGGAAACTTGCCGAACGCTGCGCGATTGCCTTGACTGCGGAACAAAGCCTTCTCTTGGAGAACCTCAGTGAGTACTATGTTGAATCGAGGTATCCCGGAGAATGGCGAGATGTCCCACCCGAGGTGATTTCGAGTGAAGCAGAGCGGCTGATCCCTGCGGCTAGGGAGTTCATCCAATGGCTACGGTCACGGGTATAAACGAGAAAATCGAGCAAGGGCTAGCCCACGTGCGGGGACGGATTCGCGTCGAGGCGGCCTACTTGTTCGGCTCGCACGTTTCAGGCGAGGCGGATGAAGACAGTGATATCGATCTCGCGATTTTCACCGCCGACGTGGACGGCCTGAACTTGGTGGAGCGGGTTCGTCTGACCTCCGAACTTGCTGTCGGCTGCGATTCCAGCCTGGAACTGCACCTCATCCCTGCCCGCGCGTTGGCCAACGCCCGGCCCACAAATTTTGCCGGCTACATCGTCGCGCATGGCAAGCGTCTGATCTGACCCTGCCCGCACTTTCCTTATTCACTTCGCTATCAAAGAGGTTACAATTGCCCGCCGCAAGCAACTCTTTTCCGGAAGGAACCCGATGGCGAAACGACACGGTTTTCTGATCGGTGCTTTTCTGTTTGTCCTGTGGAGCGGGTCTGGGATCTCATTCGCTGCCGAGGTCAAAACCCGCTTGGCCGTGGTGGGGCTGGATCACGATCACGTCTGGGGAATCCTCGAGACCATCGCCAAAGAGCCGGACGCCCAACTGGCGGGGGTCTTCGACACCCATGAGGAGCTTGTCGAAAAGGCTCAAAAGAAAGTGCCTCCGAGCGTGCCCTTCTTCAATGATCTCGAGGGGATGTTGGACGAGGTCAAGCCCGAGGCCGTCATCGTCACCACGGCCAACGACCAGCACATGGCCATCCTGAAAGAGTGCGCCAAGCGCAAGATTCACTTCTTCACTGAAAAGCCCATGGCCTCAACCGCCGCCGACGCCCGCGAGATGGAACGCATCGCGCGCGAGGCGGGCATCAAGCTGATGGTGAATTACTGGAACGTCTGGGCGCCGGCGAGCCAGGAGGCCATTCGTAGAGTTCGCGAAGGATTCATCGGTCCCGTGAACAAGATCATCGTGCAGTACGGCCACCAGGGGCCGAAAGAGATCGGTGTCTCGAAATATTTCTCCGGCTGGCTCTATGACCCAATTAAGAACGGTGGCGGCGCGCTGGTGGATTTCGGCTGCTATGGCGCGGATTGGGCGCTTTTGCTGAAAGGGCGGCCGAAGAGCGTCTTCGCCCGAGCGCTTGTCCTTAAGCCCGAGCAGAAGAACGCCGTGGAAGACGAAGCTCTTATCATTCTCGAATATCCCGATGCGACAGCGGTGCTCCAGGCGTCATGGAATTGGCCGTATGGCAAAGGCGAAGTGCATCTCTATGGCCCCAGGGGCAGCATGCACGTGCGCGGCGATGGCTTGCTTCATCAACCGGCAGGTGAGGAAACGTTCCAGGCGGCGCCGGAAGGCACGCCGGTCGAAACCAATCATCAGCCGCACGAGATGAGCAACGGCATTGCGCACTTTCTGTATTGTATTAGAAATAATAAGCCCATCGAGGGCGCGATATCCGCCGCCTTGAACGTCGGCGTGAACGAAATCATCGACGCCGCGCAGGAATCCATCCGCACCGGCCGCGCCGTGGAAATTGGCAAGTAAGAGGACGGGAAAGCACTTCGCAATTGGGACGTCACCCCCGCGTAAGCGGGGGTCCAGAGTGAGCGGGTGGATTCCCGCTTTCGCGGGAATGACGACGAGAGAGGCGGGAATGACGAGGGTAGAGGAGGGAATGACGAGGGTAGAGGAGGGAATGACGACGAGGGTGGCCACGTCCCGGCCTTGGTTGTCACCCCCGCGCAAGCGGGGGTCCACGATGTTCTGCCCATGGGGGTTCAGGGGTTAAGGTGAGGCGGCACCTCGTCGCTACTGAATCAGCCACAACCACACCGAGCCGAATACCAGCGTCGCCACGGTAATCGGCAAGCCGACCTGAAAATACTCGCGGAAGCTGATGGGCGCAACGTTCTTCGCGCGCTCGACGACGATGATGTTGGCGACCGACCCGGTAATCGTCAGGTTGCCGGCGAGCGTGCTGGCCATGGCGAGGACTAACCAGCCGGTGTGCGGATTGGCGAAGCCCGGCACAAGCGATTTGAGCAGCATGACGGCGGGCACGTTGCTGACGATATTGGAAAACGCGGCCACGACCACGGTGAAGATGGCGGGATGGTGCAGGTTCCAGTGAGTGGCGAAGCCGAGCAGGCGCTCGGTAATCCCCGCCTTCTCCGCGCCGCCCACGATGACGAAAAGCCCCACGAAGAAAGCCAGCAGGCCCCAATCCACCTCGTCGTAGACCCGACGCGGCTCGCGGCTGCGCGTGATGAGCATGATGGCGGCGCCGAACGCTGCCATGAGCGCCGGAGGCACGCCCGCAAAGAATCCCGAAATCACCAGCAGAATCACGATTCCCGGCTTGACTAGTAGCGCGCGGTCGACGGCCTCCACGGGGTCGGGAAGATCGGTCACAGGGTCGCGCGTGCCGGCGCGCGCGCAAAGAAGGTAAATCAGCTCAAGCAGCAGACCGAAGAACGCAATGGGCCCGAGGTGCAGGTAGGCGACGATGAGCATCATCGAGAAGAGCAGGACGATGGTGCTGAAGTCGATAAAGCGCAACGCATCCGCGGGCAGAATGATGCGGAACGCCACCATCAGCACGGCGCCAATGATGCCCGCTCCCGGCCGGTCGATCTTCATCCCCGGGAATTTCCCCAGCGCAAAGACCAGATAGCTGCCGAGAAACACGGCGTAAGCGCCGAAGAGCTTCAATTCAGAAAGAGCTTGGGGAGGAATGTGGGGCATCATCAGAGAACCAAACCGCCTCAGGAAGCGGTGCCCCTCTCAATTCTCACGAGAAACGCGATACCAGCAGCGATCGTCCCGGACAGCATTCCCGCCAGAATTGTGAAGGCGACCCAGAGGAGCAACTGGGGAAAGAACCCGAGCCAAACGTACTTCGCAACCAGACCCAGAACGGGGACGTCGGGCGGCGCGGCGTCATAGTGCGTGCCCCAATTGCCGCGGTAAGCGAAGAATATGATGATCGCTACAGGAATCCGCGCCGCGTAACCGTAGGCGAGTAGTGACTCGAACAGTTTCGGCCAGCCACGCAGGGTCACGAGCGCTGCGACAGCAAAAAACGTCCACGCGTAAACGAGCCTCACGTAAAAAGACTGTCTCACGTTGAGCGCGTCGCCGGCATAGAAGGAGGCTATCAGGATCACCACCCCTAAGGCCGCGTAGCTAATGGCCCGCAGGTAGGATTTCGGCGGGTAACCTGCATTCGCCAGCTTCAGCGCAAAGTAAATCCCGAAAATCGGCGGCAGCCACAGGATGGCCACGATGGAGGGTCCCATCTCACGGTTGAACCACCTTGGGGACCAGTTCTGAAGTTCACCCACCAGGCGTACAATCGTCACGGCGAGCGTGATCAAGCTCGGGAGCAGGATCAAACGTGTGATCTTCGAGCCTGTTCCCGATGCCGTATCTGGCATGAAGCGCTCTCCCGCGAAGCACGCATTTTGAAATCGTCTGGGTGCCCGCGCAGGCCGATCCCGGCGCGCGGGCTGGCCAATGCGTTGCCGGATTCTAGTTGATTTGACGCGCCAGTGCCAGCGGGGTCGCGAAACCGAAACCGAAAGGCGGCGGAGGAGCGTTCGAGCACCCGGTTGCGCGTGGGAGCCCGGCAAAACAAAAAAGGCCCACTTGGAGGTGGCGCCTGGGGATATGTCGTGCTAGACTCCTCGGCAGCTGGCGGGCTTTTCCTGTTCTCACTTCGGGACTCCCAGAGCCCTGGACGAGGGATTTGCCTATCATCGGGATGGAACTCCTCGCAACCAGTTACGGCTGTGTGCGAACCGTCGGGGAATTTCAGCAGACCCCCGACCCGGCAGTCGGCCAGCTTCCTCCGGCTGTGACGTTACGAACCCGATTCGGATATACAAGGACAAAAGCTTTTCGGCATGGCGGAGATTATGGGGGGGAAATGAAAGTCTTGCTTGTGTACCCGGAGTTTCCCGATACATTCTGGAGCTTCAAGCACGCCCTGCCATTTCAGGGCAAGCGTTCGGCCTATCCGCCGCTGGGCCTGCTGACCGTCTCCGCGCTGCTTCCCGCCCGCTGGCAGAAACGCCTGGTGGATCTGAACGTCCGGCCGCTCAGGGATTCCGACCTCGACTGGGCCGACGTGGTGTTCTTCAGCGGCATGATGGTGCAAGGGCCCTCGATGAAGGCGGAGATTGCACGCGCCAAGCGACGCGGCCTGCGAACTGTCGTGGGCGGGCCGATTGCCAGCGCCCAGGATCCGGCGATCGCGGAAGCCGACCACGTGGTGGAAGGCGAGGCGGAAGAAATGATCCCCGAACTCGTCGCCGACCTCGAGCGCGGCGACGTGAAGCCGCAGTACGTAAGAAGTGAGCTTCCCGATCTCAAGCACGTACCGCTCCCGGACCTGCATCTGGCGAGCCTGCGCCGCTACAGCGCCATGGCGGTGCAATTCTCGCGCGGCTGCCCGTTCACCTGCGAGTTCTGCGACATCATCGAGATCTACGGACGTCGCCCGCGCACCAAGGCGCCGGAACAGATCCTGGCGGAGTTCGACCAGCTCTACCAGTATGGCTGGCGCGGTCCGGTCTTCCTGGTGGACGACAACTTCATCGGCAACAAGAAATGTGTGAAGCTCCTGCTGCCTCTCCTCGTCGAGTGGATGCGCGACCACAAGTTCCCGTTCTCGCTCATCACCGAAGCTTCGCTCAACCTTGCCGAAGATCCCGATCTGCTGCGCATGATGCGTGAGGCGCACTTCACGCGTGTCTTCCTGGGCATCGAGACGCCGGTAGTCGAGAGCCTGAAAGAGACCACGAAGTTCCAAAACCTGCGCAAAGATTTGCTCGAGAGCGTGCGGCTGATTCAGGCCCAAGGCATTGAGGTGATGGCGGGCTTCATCGTCGGCTTTGACAACGATCCGCCGGACGTTTTCCAGCGGCAAATTCAGTTCATCCGCGACGCGGCGATTCCACTCTCGATGGTGGGTCTGCTCACCGCCCTTCCCAACACGCAATTGTGGCGACGGCTGAAGGAGGAAGGCCGGCTTCTGAAACAGAGCCTGGGCGGCGACTCGGTCCGGTCCGCCGACTTGAACTTTATCCCCAAGATGAACACCGAGGAACTGCTGGCGGGCTACCGGAAGATTCTGGAGACCATTTACAATCCCCGCGAATATTTCGAACGCGCATCAGCCTTCCTCTCGCAACTGGGCACGGCGGCGCGCCCCCCGCTCGTCTTCTCCGATATGATGGCCGTGGTGCGCTCGCTCTGGCGCCAGGGACTGCGCAGCAATTACCGCAAAGAGTATTGGAAGTTCATCGTCCAGGCCGCCCATCGCCACCGCCAACACCTCGACAAGGCCATTGCCCTGGCCATCATGGGGCACCACTTCTTCAAGCTGACCGCAGCGGACGAAAACGGGTAGAGGCGGCGACCTGCAGGCGGGGTTGCTCTCGCGGCCGCTGGCCGGAAGGCCGGTGCTGCCTATCGGGTGAGTGGTCTCTCGCGCGAAAGTTCGAGTTCGATCAGTTGCCGCTTGGCCGCGATGAGGGTTGCGTCGAACCGAAGCGCTTGCTGCAAGGCCGCGCGCGCCGCTTCCAACTGACCTTTTCCCGCCAGTCCGAGACCCCGGAGGTAATGGGCGCGAGCCTGGGCGCGGCGGCTATCGCCTTCCCGCGCGCCCATCGCCGCCAGTGAATCGAAGATGGTTTTTGCCCGCTCCTTCTGTCCCAGCCGGTCGAGTGCGCGCGCCGCGAAGTAGGCGTCTTCACCTTCCAGTCCGCGCATGTCCGCAATCTTCTGCCACAACTGCCGCGCCGCTTCTCCCTCCCCACGGAGCCAGTGCGCGTATCCCTGGTAGTAAGCCAGCTTTGGAACGAGGGCGCGCTCGAAATCGCTGGCCGCAATCGTGGCGGGCAGTTTCCCGGCATCGAGGAGATCCACCGTCCCGGAAGTGGTCTGACCCTTTTTGAGGAGCAGCAGGCCTTGGCTCAACTTTGTTTCGCGGTAGAGGTCGATGAGTTCCATGTTGCTCTCCGCGACAAAGAATTCCTTTGACTGCAGCACCGAAAGCGCCGCCTCCGGTTCCTCGCGGAGCACCAGCAGACGGGCTTGCGTGGCGCGCAAGGCGTCGTTCGCCGGGAGGCGCGTCAGGGCCGACTTCACGGTGCCAATGGCTTCGGAGACGCCTCCGGCCGCGGCCTGGGCTTCGGCGAGAGAAACGATGGCGTCGGGGTCTTTCGGGTCCAGTTCGACGGCCCGGCCCAGGTGCGTGCGCGCGTCGGCCGCCTGGGCGAGCCACTCGTGGTAGGCGAGGCCGAGCAGGCGCTGCGCGATGCGGTCGTTCGGCTTGAGTTCCACCGCTCGCCTCCACGCGGCCACGGCTTCCTGCCGCCGGCCGAGCGAGGCCCGCAGGTCACCGAGCAACTGCCAAGCCAAATCATCTTGTGGAGCCAGTCGTGTGGCTTCTTCCAGGATGCGCAGTTCCTCGACGCGGAACGGGAAAATCTCCGGCGTCCGGTTGGCTCCCGAGATTCTTCCGAGCGTTTGCCGCGCGCGCGCGGGATTCTCCGCTCGGGCCTCCGCGTAGGCCAACCAGTAAAGGAGCATGGGCTCGAGAGGTTTCGATCGGTGCTCCTCGGCGGCGACGTAAGCGCGGAGAACTTCCGCCGCTTCCAGCCACGCATAAACCTGGCCATAGAAGGCTGCGAGCTCCAGGTACTGCTGCGGGTGCGAGGCGCAGGCGGCGTCGAGCCGCGCGGCTTCCTGGACGGCTGATGCCTGCTGGGCTTTGGCGAGCAGGAATCGCTCCGCCGCGGCGAGCGCGCTGGTGGGGTCGGCCGTTTCGAGCTGGGTCAGAACATCACGGGCGGCGTCGAGCTGCATCTGCCTGCGGAGCAGTGCCGCGAGCAGCGCCCGGGCTCCCAGGTCGTGAGGGTTGGTCTCTGTCGCCTTTCGGAGTCCAGCTTCGGCGCGGCTCAAGTCGCCCAGGGCGAAATCCGCCCCGCCCATCGCCGCATCACGCAGGGCGAAGCGGGAGGAGTTGGGACTGATGTGCGCGAATTCGGCGCGCGCCAGCCGATGCTGGCCCTGCGCGTCAAGCGCTACGCCCAGGCCGTAGCGCGCTTCGCCCGACCAGGGATCGCGCTCCACCGCGGCTTGATAATGCTCCAGCGCTTGCGGCAATCTCCCGGTGTGCAGTTCCATTCGGCCCAGCGCCAGGTGTGCGCGAAGATACCCGGGCTCCCTTTTTAGCGCGGTATCGTAGAGCTTCCGGGCTTCCGCGTCATGCCCGGCCAGTTCTTCAAATTCCCCATGCAAGACGGCCTGTTCCGGCGTGGGGTTTGCTGGCCAGTCTTTGGGCAGGTTTTCCGTCGCCACGAGCGCGCCGGGATGGCTGCCATCGGCGTAGTCTCTGAAACTCAGCAGCCCACGCCCGCGGTCATCGGCGGCGTGCAACAGGAGATCCTCGTCGGCGTTCGTCACCGGCACGCTGGCTTTGAATGTCGCCCCGGCGCGGAACGTGACGGTTTGCTTGAACAGCTCGCGCGGGCCCGCGTGCAACGTCACCGTAACGTTGGGAATCGTATCGGTGGCCATGATCTGGCATTCGGTGCTATCCGCCTTCCGATTGACGTAGGCGACCAGGTTGGGCGCGGCGGTCGAGATGCCGTCGAGGTCGGCGACGGGATACCAGTACTCGCTCCAACCGTCTTCCGCGTGCGGGTCAAGGAAGTGATATTCGCTGTCGCCGAGGAAGCGGCCGCTTTGGAGCTCCATGTACTCGCCGTCGCCGGGGTCGGCATAGGTTTTGGCCTCGCGCGCGGCATTCGCACCCGTGCCCCAGGTCCACATCTTGGCCCCGCGCGCCTCGAAGCGATCGGCCCAGCGCAGCACGCCGTAGCGTGAACCCTGATCGTAAGTGGCTATGTAGTTGTCGTAAAGGTCCAGGCCGAAGAGCCCCAGCATCCCCGGATGGTTCTTGAACCAACTATAATCCACGCCGTTCATCTCGGGCCAGGTGCCCAGGCTGGCGACCACGTGGCCGATGGTGCGCGTCATGGGATAGTAAAACCGCGTGGTCTCCTTGACCGGCGCGGCGGTGTTCGTCCACAAGAGATAGCGGTGTTCGAGCGGGTTCGGATTGTAGAGGCGAATATCCAGCCGCACGCGCGCCTGCCCGGGCTGGAGCGTGACGGAGAGCCAGATCTTGTCGCGGAAGATGTGATCCACGTGGCTCAGGATGACGGTGGCGCCGCCGTCGGTGTTGCGCCGCGTCGCTGCCACCCAAGGTTCGCCCGGCCAGGTGATCATATGCGTGTCGTAGGGCCCATAGAGTTCGAGGTTGCCGGCGGGCCAGGTGTTGCGCTGGTTGTAGGGCGTGGGTTTGACGGCCGCGGTGCGATAGAAGAATTCGCGCCCCCGAATCTTGTCGTAGGCCGCCCAGATGCGCCCGCCCAGCTCGGGCACAAAGGTGAGCTTCAGATATTCGTTCTCAAGAAAGATGGCGTGGTAAGTGACGGGGCGTGGCGCGCTGGACCGGCTGGAGAGCCGGTAGCTCGCGTAGGGATAGAGGCCGCGCGAAAAAAACGGCGGAGAAGGTCCCCGCTCCGGCAGATCGTAAGTCGGCAGCGTTAACTGGCCCTCGGTTACCGTGACGCGTTCCTGCGCCGTCAGGCCGGAGGGAATGACGAAGACAACAGCCAGGAAGCATAGGACCGCCGCCCGTCTCCTCAATTTGCCAGCCACGCTCATGGATCTCCGGCCAATGCTCCTATCGAATTCGGTAACACCGCAGGCCGCGAACATATTGCGCGCTGGCGGGGTGCGGAATCAAGCGCCCTCCTTCGTCATCGGCATGTCGGGGGAGAAACTCATCCGGGCGGGGAAGAGGAAATCCGCCGGCTCAGCCTTTCTTGAGTTCGCTGAGGACGAGGCGGCCGCATTCTTTCAGGGTCTCGAAGACGCCCGTGCCCTTATAGGCAACGGCCTCAAAGACCGGCTCGTTTTTCTTCAGCAACGTCTTCTTCAGTTCTTCCACGGGCAAGGCGCTGGGCAGGTCGCGCTTGTTGAGCTGGAGAATATAGGGCACCTTCATGAAGTCGTAGCCGTGTTCCTTCAGGTTTTCGTAAAGGTTTTCCAGCGCCTCGAAATTGGCGTCCATGCGCTCTTCCTGCGAGTCGGCGACGAAGATCACTCCGTCCACGCCGCGCAGGATGAGTCTGCGGCTGGCGTCGTAGAAAATCTGGCCGGGGACCGTATAGAGGTGGAAGCGCGTCTTGAACCCGCGGACGGTGCCCAGGTCCAGGGGAAGGAAATCGAAGAAAAGCGTGCGGTCGGTTTCGGTGGCAAGCGAAATCATCTTGCCGCCTTTTTTCCCCAACGTCTGGTCGAAGATCCACTGCAGGTTGGTGGTCTTGCCGCCCAGGCCCGCGCCGTAATAGACGATTTTGCAGTTAATTTCCCGTGCGGCGAAGTTGATGAAGCTCACGCGGTGAGATCCCCTTTACCCCAAATCGCGATCCCGACCGGGCGCGCAAATCGTTTCGTCGGGAGGCGCGCAGCTTCCACCCCAACGTCCAAGCCAGGACTCGGCACGCCAGGAAGCTGTCGGAGTTCGAAGTTTATAACATAAGCTCGTTGCGTTGACAAGCGCGGAAACTACCGCCGCCAGCCGGCCCGCCGACCGGCGTTCCAAGGTCCTCAAGGGCGCCGACTGATCTCGATCAGCGCCTCCCCCACGGCCCCGAGGGCACGGCTCCATTCTCTTTCAGCTTCCTCGGGGGTTCGGCCATAGCCGTGGGTATACAGGGTCAGATAAAAGCCCCAGCGCTCCTCGGGATGGAACAGGCACCGTCGCACGAAGATCTCGAGTTGGGCCTGCGCGCGCAAGCTGGCCAGTAGCCGCTCGAGCTTTCGACCGAGCTCGAGTTGCGATTCGAGTCGGGCGTTGAATTCCGGGCATTCGAACAACAAATCGATGTAGCTGCCGACCTTCTGCGGCAGTCCAAAATCCAGGCGTTCGTCCTCGGCAAGCTCGGTCGTGGCCCAGACGTCGCACTTCGCGGTCCTGAAGGATGAGGACGAAGAATTGACCATCCTCAAGATTGACGCGAGGGCGGGCTGCTCGCGACACTCCTCAACAAACTCGATGAGCTCGGGCTGTGCCTTCAGGTCAAGGTACCTCAGGGCGGGGTTGGTGGGACACGACCAGGGAATCTCCAGCATATCGTCGCCGGATTCAAGTTCTTGACTG
>Ga0315288_10010211_pt1 | contig 11828 bp, 7 predicted proteins | sample YL17G11_20_MG_FD_203454 | JGI IMG/M metagenome (GOLD analysis project Ga0315288, IMG submission 203454) | Sediment microbial communities from Yellowstone Lake, YNP, Wyoming, USA - YL17G11_20 | ecosystem: Environmental > Aquatic > Freshwater > Lake > Sediment | place: USA: Wyoming | collected... | reverse complement strand
GGGGCGGCCGAGGAGTGGCCGCCTTCGGGTCATGTCCGCGCGCCGCCACAGGCCGCGCATCATCGGCCAGGCCTCTCTGCCGGCGCGGTGCGGACCAGCGAATCCCTAAGGCCAACGCAACGCGAATAGGTATGCCCGGCAGGCTCGGCCATCACGGAACCGGCGTTCGAGTTCCAACAGCGTCTGGGGGTCATTCTCCGCCATCACGCCAGAACCCACAGGTGGGGGCAGGTTGAGTCAAGTAAATACCCCTTTATGCGTTTGATGGAAGCTCATGCCAGCAGAACCTTAAGAATGTAGTCATTATCCCATCCATAATTTTGCCGCTTGATTGCGATCCCCGTCTTCTGACTCTTCTCGTTTTTCGGCATATTCAGGGCCATCCGGCACAGGCGGCTGAAATTCTCCGCCCCATAGCCCTGGCGAATCCGCCGCTCGTCCTCCCGAAAACTCACGTCCAACTGCCAGTGCAGACTGTTTTCCACACTCCAGTGCCCACAGATGTACTCGGCCAGTCGCCTGGGCTTGGTCCGCCGGGGCCAACGCGATTGCCCTGGTGTGAGCGGCGGCTGGTGGGGTAGGCTGCTTGTGTGATTCGGTTGATGAACCCATAATGAGCCGCGACGGAGGAGGAATGTCGATGTTGGGGTTTAAGCGATGGCTGATGAAGGGCGCGCGCGGGGGGAGCGGCGTGACATGGCGGCGGCGAGTGGTCTGGTGCGCGGCGATGGCGGCAGGGTCGCCGGTGTTCGGGCAGACGTGGGATGGGGGGGGAGCGAGCGGCAACTGGAGCGATGCGGGCAACTGGAATCCCGATGGTGTGCCGCCGGCCAACGCGGCGATCATCATGGCGGGCGCGGCGGGGCTGAATCCCAACGTCGATGTGGCGTGGGGGATCAACTCGCTCCGGTTTGACGCGATGGCGGGGGTGTTCGTCATCGGCGGGAGCACGCTGACGATCGGCAACGGCGGCATTCTCAACAACAGCGGCCATACGCAGACGATCAACAACGATCTTGTTTTTGCGGCGTCGCAGACGGTCAACGCGGCGGGCGGTGGCCTGGTGGTCAACGGCAATGTCGCGAGCAGCGCCGGGCTCCTGACGATCACCGGCGGCTTGGATAGCACCATTAACGGGCGATTCGTCGGCGGCGGGGCGCTGACCAAGACGGGATCGGGTGTGCTGACCATCAACAGCACCGCGGCCAGCACGTATTCGAACCTGACGGCGCTTTCGGGCGGGGGGTTGCGGCTGATCGGCGGCCATGACATGGGGCGGGTGAGCATCGGCGATGCCGCGGGTGTGGGGCTGGAGGTCAGCGGGAACGTGAGCGTGGCGGGTCTTGCGGGAGGAGGCGTGGCGGGCGGGAACATGTCGCTGAGCAGCGGGCTGCTGACGATCAACAGCGTGTATCCGACGAACCAGAGCTATTATGGCATCATCAGCGGGCCGGGGGGGCTGGTGAAATCGGGGACGGGAACACAGGTGCTGGCGGGCGCATCGGCGAACACGTACAGCGGAACCACGACCGTCAACGACGGAGTGTTGATCCTGAAGAAGACGAGCGGCGTGAGCGCGATTGGCGGGGACCTGATCGTCAGCGGCGGGCGGGTGAGTCTGCAGGCGACGGGACAGATAGCCGACTCGGCGACGGTTTTCGTGAACGGGGGGACGTTGGAACTGAGCGGCGGCGACGAGGCCATCGGTGCGCTGGCTGGCAGCGGCGGTGTTGTGTCGTTCGGGTCTGCTTCGTCGCTCGTGGTTGGCTCGAACAATGGGTCGACGAGCTACGCCGGCAAGATACAAGGCGATGGGCGTCTGACCAAGGCTGGCAGCGGCGTTCTGACGCTGAGCGGGAACATCACGGCGAACCTGCAGACAAGTGTGGAGGGGGGAACGCTTCGGCTGACGTCGCCGTCGGGGTTGGGGCCGAAGTCGTCGCTGCTGATTGCGTTCGATGCGGCGTTGGACATCAACACGTCGTCGGCCGTGGCCATCAGCAGCCTCGCCGGGTCCGGGAAGGTGACACTCAGCGGCGGGTCGGTGTCGGTGGGGGGGAGCGATGCCTCTTCGACATTCGGGGGCGTGATCAGCGGCGCGGGGGGGCTGAGCAAGGTCGGGGCCGGGGCGTTGGTGCTGACGGGCGCGAACACGTACGGCGGGTCGACGACGATTGCGGGAGGGACACTGTCGATCAACTCGCCGGATGGCCTGGGCATTGCGCTGAGCCCGCTGACGCTGGGCGGGGGGACGCTGCAGATTGCGAATGGGATGACGTTCGGCCGGGCGATGACGATCACAGACGGGGCGGTGAGCGTGCCGGGAGGGTACACGGTCAACCTGACGGGCAGCATCTCGGGCAACGGGGCACTGAAGAAGACCGACGCAGGCACACTGATCCTAAGCGGCAACAATACGCATATAGGCGGGGTGCTTGTTGCGGGCGGGACTGTTTCGGTGAGCAGCGACGGCAGCCTGGGTGCAGCGGGTGCGCCGATGAGGGTCGACTCGGGCGTGGCGGTTTTCAGTGACAGCATCAGCACAGACCGTAGTGTGACGGTGGCGGCGGCGGCGGTTCTTGAGGTTTCGGAATCGAAGACGCTGTCGCTGCAGGGGGTGGCGGCGCTGGTGGGGGCGAAGGCGGGGGCGGGGACGCTTGAGCTGAGCGGGAGTGGCTCGTTTTCCGGGAACATCCGCGCGGGGGCAGTGCGAGTGTTCGGGAGTTACACGTACGGTGCGTTGAGCCTGGGCGATGAGGCGAGCGCGTTGCTGGAGTTCAACTCGATCGACGCCAGCGCAGGATCTCTTTCCGGCGGGGGGAGGATCGTGCTGAATGGCGGATCGCTGGCCGTGAACACGGCGCAGCAGACGACATACGCAGGGACGATCGGCGGCAGCGGGGCACTGGCCAAGGCGGGGGGCGGCAGGCTGGTCCTGCTCGGCGCGAACACGTACAGCGGGTCGACGCGGCTGGATGGGGGCGAGCTTGAGGTGACCGCAGAGGAGAACCTGGGTGATCTGTCGGGGTCGTTGAGCTTCAACGGCGGGGTGTTGCGGATCGGCGGCACGGGTTTCCCGAGCACCTCGCGTGTGATCAACTGGTCGGGGAACGGCGGGGGGTTTGACATCGCCGATCCCGGGGGCGTGTTCACACTGGCGCAGAGCCTTTCGGGGATCGGTTCGCTGAGCAAGTCCGGGCCGGGGTCGCTCATGCTGGCCGGGAAGAACGGGTACCGGGGGGCGACTCGCATCAACGGCGGGACGTTGCGGCTGGGCGGCGTCAATGCCATCAGCAGCGCGTCGGCGGTGGAGTTGGCGGATGCGGCGGGGGCCGTGCTGGATCTTGGCGACAACAGCGTGAGGATCGCGTCGCTGTCGGGCGGGGGGGCGGCCGGCGGGAATGTCAACCTGGGCAGCGGGACGCTCACGATCGGCGCGAACAACGGCTCGACGACGTTCGGCGGGGCGATCAGGGGGATGGGCGGGTTGGTCATTACCGGGTCTGGCGTGCTTACGCTCACGGGCGTCAGCTCGTACACAGGCCAGACGAGCATCAATGGCGGCACGCTGGCCGTCATCGCGGACGGCAGCCTTGGCAGCCCTGAGGGCGCGCTGAACTTCCGCGGGGGGACGTTGCGCATCGGCAGGGGCATGGTGTCGGGTCGGGGCGGCGTCATCGAGGGCGGCGGGGCGGTCATCGACGTGGTGGATGGTCAGACGGCTGAGTTTGGCGGCAGTTTCGCCGGGGACGGCGGGCTCACCAAGGCCGGGCCGGGCACGCTGGTCCTGGGCGGGGCGAACTCGTACACGGGCGGGACGACGATCGCGGCGGGTGTGCTTGAGGGGACGACGGCTTCGCTGCGGGGCAACATCACCAGCAGCGGCACGCTGATGATCAAGCAGGATTTTGATGGCACGTATGCTGGTGGCATCGGGGGAATAGGATCGCTGGTGAAGAACGGCTCGGGGACAGTCGGTCTGGCTGGCAACAACACGTACACGGGCGAAACGAGGATCAATGGCGGCGTTCTGCTCGTGAGCAACGACAGCGGGCTGGGCCATGGCTCGGCGGTGAATCTGGCCAACTCGGCGGGGGTGGCTTTGCACGTCAGCGGGTGTTCGCCGGCGATCGCTCGGCTATCCGGGGGAGGAGCGGCGGGGGGCAACCTCGTTCTCACGGACGCGACGCTTACGGTGGGAGGCGGAAACGAGTCGGCGGTTTATGGCGGGTCCATCAGCGGCAACGGGCGCCTGGTGAAAACGGGGTACGGGAGCCTCGTCCTGGCCGGCGGCAACACGGGCAGTGGCCGAGTGGTTGTCGGCGAGGGCTCGCTGGTTCTGGCGGGGAACAACGCGATCGGCGACCGATCGCCGGTGGAACTGGCGGATTCGCCGTCGGCGGTGCTCGACCTCAATGGGACGACGGAGACCATCGGCTCATTGGAGGGCGGAGGTGTGAGCGGCGGCGATGTGCTGCTGGGCTCGGGGAGACTGATCGTCGGCCCCAACGACGCGAGCACGACGTACTCCGGCGCCATCAGCGGGGCCGGCGGGGTAACGAAGATCGGGTCGGGGATTCTGTGTTTGGAAGGCAATAATACGCATAAGGGCGGGACGCGGCTGGTGGCGGGCGCGGTCGAGGTGACCGGTGAAAGCCAGCTTGGGTCGGGGGTGCTGAGCTTCGAAGGCGGCGCACTGCGCGTGGCGGGGACGAGCTTCGGGGGGTTTGCACGGCCATTCGCGTGGACGGCGGCGGGCGGGGGGTTCGACATTGCACAGCCGGGGCACACATTCACGATCGGGCAGAGCCTGACCGGGCCGGGGACGTTGAACAAGCTCGGGCCGGGCGCGCTCGTGCTCGGGGCGCCTGCCAGCTACACGGGGCCAACACGCATCCTGGAGGGGACGTTGCGGCTGCCGCAGGGGATGGCCGATCCGGGAGGGACGATCACTGTTGAGAGCGGCGGGGAACTGGTGACCGGGAGGTTCGTGAACCGACCGCTCGCAGGGCGGGGTCGGATCACGGCGAACGGGTTGCTGATGATCGGCGAGGCGGGCTCGACAACTGGATTCGACTTCGATGGCACGCTCAACGTCGGGGCCAATACGGTGATTCTGCTGGATGCCGACGCGGCGAGGTTGGGTGGGGCGGTGCTGCTTGAAAAGGGTGGCAAGCTCGTCGCGACGAGCGGGATGATTCTCGACAGCGAGGGAAGCCTTACGGTGGCCGGTGGCGCGAGCATCGAGGGCAGCTTCACCAACAGGGGCGCGGTGGCGTGCGAGGACGCCGTGATGACTCTGAACGGCAACTGGACCAGCAGAGGCTCGATCGCGGCCGCGGGCGTCGTCAACAATGGCATCTTCCACGTGGAGGGAGGCTTGGCGAATCTCGGGCAGCTCACGGGTTTCGGCACGATGTCGGTAGCGTCGGGTCAGGAACTTGCGGTGAGCAGCATTCGGCAGGTGAGCCTGGTTGTGGGCGAGGATGCTCAGGTCAGGCTGATACCCGGCGCGGGCGGGGCGGCGGTCAGCCGGGTTGACTCTTTTCTGCTGGACCTTGGCAGCACGCTGGATCTGGCGGACAACGACCTCATCGTCGAGGCGACGGCGGGCACACGCGATGCGGTCTTCTCGCAGATCAATGCATGGATCGAGTCAGGTCGCAGGCCGGTATTCGATCACACGCAAGCCGGCCGGATCATCAGCTCGATGGCGGGCGGCAGCGGCGTGGAGTTTCTGACGGCGATGCTCAACGACCTGGGCGGCGGTGCGGGGCCGGTCTATGACACGTTCCGGGGGCAGAGCGTGGATGTGAACTCGATCCTCATCATGTATCGCGTAAGAGGCGACGCGAACCTGGATGGCGTGATCAACGCCGACGATTACTTTCTCATTGACTTGGGGTACATGGCCCGTGCCAAGGGGTATCGGAATGGCGACTTCAATACAGACGGGGTGATCAACGCCGACGATTATTTCATCATTGATCTGGCGTTCATCAGGCATGGGGCGCGGTTGTCGAGCGAGCGTGCGTGGGGGGCGACGGCGGTTCCCGAGGGGCATACGGTGATTCCGATGCTGGTGGGGCTGTGTCTGTTGAGGGGGCGAAGGCGGCGGGAGGGGGGGACGACGGACGGTGCGGATGGAGCCGCGAGGCGCCGCGCACAAGGGGCGGCGTTACGCGCCGGGCGATCTCCGGCATAAGATTCCCTTGTTGTTTCCCATCCGCATGGTGTGCGGGTATCATGACGGTGCGACGACCAACACAGGAGACACGATGAGTCAATTCCCCAATCCCTATGTGCGGCGAGCGGAGACGCTGGAGTACGGGCGAGCGACGGCGAGCGTCGCGGAGTTCCTGAACGCGGTCTACGCGTGGATGTGCGTGGGGCTGGCGACGACGGCAGTGGTGGCTTGGTGGGTTTCCACGCAGGACCAATTGGTCAGGCGGATCTTCAGCGGCGGGACATTTATCGCCCTGATCATCGCCGAGCTTGTGCTGGTGTGGGTGATCAGCGCGGCCGTGAACCGGATCAGCACGGGTGTGGCGACGGGGTTGTTCCTCGTCTATTCGGTGCTGAATGGGCTGACGTTGTCGGTCATTTTCCTGATCTACAGCCTCAGCGCCATCACGGCGACGTTCGTGGTGACCGCGGGCATGTTCGGGGCCATGAGCCTCTACGGCTACGTGACCAAGAGGGACCTGACCGCCATGGGTTCGTTCCTGCTGATGGGGCTGGTCGGGCTGATCCTGGCGAGCATCGTCAACATTTTTTGGGCCAACAGCGCGTTGTACTGGGTTGTCACATACGCCGGGGTGGTGATTTTTCTGGGTTTGACGGCTTACGACACGCAGAAGATGAAGGAGATCGGACAGGCCGCGGCGGAGCGAGGCGTTGACGCGTCGCGGCTGGCGATTGTGGGATCGCTGAGTCTGTATCTGGATTTCATCAACCTGTTCCTGTTCATGCTGCGCATCATGGGCAACCGGCGGGGTTGAGCCGGGAGGGTTCATGCGGCAGGGGCTCGCTTTGTGCGGAGGGGGGCGTCTGCATACCTGACTGAGGACCAGCGTGTCCCGGATCGCAGGCGAGGGGTGTTCAGATTCCTTTGGCCAGGAATCCGCCATCGACGATGAGGGTTTCGCCGGTCGTGAAGCTGGCGGCCGGGGAGATGAGGTAGATGGCGGCTCCGACGAGTTCCTCAGTGTCTCCGAAGCGTGCCCAGGGAGTGTGTTTCAGGATCCAGTCGCCACGGGGCGTGCCTTCGATGAGGTTGCGGTTGAGGGCCGTTGGGAAGAAGCCGGGGGCGATCGCATTGACGCGGATGCCGAACTGGGCCCAGTCGTTGGCGAGGGACTTGGTGAGGGAGACGACGGCGGCCTTGGAGCAGCCGTAGGCGCAGACGCCCTCGAGAGCCGCGAAGCTGCTGGCGGAGGCGAGGTGAACGATGGAACCGCGGACGCCGCGGCTGTCGGGGTTCTGGTCCTTCATAGCGCGGGCGGCGGCCTGGGAGACGATGAAGCTGCCGACGAGATTGACGCGGATGATGCGTTCGAATTCATCGAGGGGCATCTCGATGGTGGGCTGGCGTTTGATGGTGCCGGCGGCATTGATGACGGCGTCGAGCTTTCCGAATGTTTTGATGCAGAAGTCGATGGCGGCCGAGACGCTGGGCGGGTCGGCGACATCAAGCTGGACGGCCTCGCCGGCGGGGCCGAGTTCTTTTTTGATGTTGGCGACTTTCTGGGGATTGGTGGAGCCTGCAATGACGGTTGCGCCGGCCTGGGCGTATCCGAGGGCGATGGCGCGTCCGATGCCGCTGGTGCCGCCGGTGATCAGGCAGACTTTGCCGGTGATGTCGAGTCCTGGGTATGCCATTGGTTTGACTCCTCGTTGTCTGGGGGTTCGATCATAACACGCCGCACGCGCGGGCCGATGCGGCAGAAGATTTCGTAGGGTATCGTGTCTGCGCACCTGGCCAGTTCGTAGACACTAGCTGGGGAAAGCGGGTCGTTGTCGAGGACGGTGACTTCGTCGCCGACGTGGGCGTCCGGGACGGCTCGCAGGTCGATGGTGACGTAATCCATGCTGACGCGGCCGACGACCGGGACAGCTTTGCCGCGGATGATCATTTTAGCGCGACTGGAGAACGCGCGCAGATATCCATCGGCGTATCCGACGGGCACCAGGCCGATAGGGGTATCGCGGTCGGCGTGCCAAGTCTGATTATAGCCGACGCTCGCACCCTTCTGGAGGCGGCGGATCATGGAAAGAGGCGCGACCCATTTGAGGACGGGTCGGAGGGGCCTTTTGGGGGATGGCTGGCAGGTGGGATCAATGCCGTAGAGGCTGATTCCGGGGCGGACCATGTCGAGGTGAGTTGCGGGGGAGAAGAAGATGCCGCCGGAGTTTGCGGCGTGGCGGATGAGCCTGGGGTTTTTCAGGACGGGTGCGGCGGTGGCCAGGAGGAAGTGCCGCAACTGCTCGGTTGTGAAGGGATTGAGCGGCTCTTCGGAGCTGGCGAAGTGCGTGCAGAGGGCGGTGAGCTTGAGCGAGGGATAGGAGTCGATGGTTTCCAGGAGAGCGGGGAGGCGATCGATAGGGGTGCCTTCGCGGGCGTGGCCGGTGTCGACCATGACCTGGACGTCGGCCCGTCGGCTGCAGGCGATGGCGATTCGCGCGAGATCGCCTGCGCCGGCGGGTGTGGCGACGGTGAGCACGAACCCGCGGCGAAGAGCCAGCTCGACTTGTTGACGCTGAGGGCCGATGTATGCGCCCTCCAGCGGGCGCAGGACGAAGACGGGGACACAGGGTTCGCCCAGTGCGAGCCCTTCGTCGATCGTCACGACCGCGAGCGCATCAACGGCCGGCGTTCTGGCATCGTCCGATCGGGGGATGGTCAGGGCATCTGCAACCATGGCGGCGCCGTGGCCATAAGCATCGGCCTTGACGATAGCGCAGATTCTCACGGCGGGACCCAGATCGCGGCGTAGAAGCTTCACATTCTGCAACAATGCTGTGCGGGAGATGATTGCCTGGGGCTGCCCAAGGCCAGCCAAAGCATCCATGCTTGAAAGCCTCTTTTCAGGCCGGCTCCATCCGGCTCAGATCGAGTATAACACGCGAGCGTGCGATAGAAAGGGTCTGCCCCCGATGATCTACTTCTGTCGGAAGACGATGCGTCCCTTGGTGAGGTCGTAAGGCGAGAGCTGGACTCTGACGCGATCGCCGGGGAGAATGCGGATGAAGTGCTTTCGCATCTTCCCCGAAACGATCCCGAGGATCTCGTGGTTGGAGTTATCCAACCTGAGTTTGAACATCGCGTTGGGCAATGCCATGGTTACGGTTGCCTCAACTTCAATAGGCTCGGACTTCGCCACAGGTGTCTCCAAAGTATCAAGCCGTTGCTTGCCGCACGCTTCTGGCTCATGGAAAACACAGATGATATGCGACAAGGGGCCGGGGAACAAGGTGATGTGTCGGATTCGTCAACCGGCGAGACGTCGGCGTGCAGGGCGAACGGTGTTCGGCGGACGGGAAAGGCGGCTATTCGACGGCGGCCTGGGCCATAGCGAGGACGTTTTCGGGGGGGACGTTGGGGAGGAGGGCCTCGTGGCTTGGGGAGATGATGAGGCGCGGGCCGAGGAGGGATTTGACACGGCGGACGTCGGCCTTGATCTGGTCGGGGGTGGCGTTGACGAGGAGGTCCTGGGTGTCGATGCCGCCGAGGAAGGCGACGCGGCCTTTGAAGTGGCGGGCGAGGGTGATGGCGTCCATGTTGCGGGCTTTTGCCTGGAGGGGGTGGAGGCAATCGACGCCGGCGGCGATGAGGCGGTCGATGACGCGGTGGATGGAGCCGCAGGAGTGGAGGATAACCTGGTAGCCGTGGCGGTGGCCCTGGTCGGTGAAGATTTTGAACCAGGGCATGACGAATTCATCGAACTGTTTTGGGCCGCAGATGAGGTCGAGCTGGGTGCCGAAGTCGTTGCCGAAGAAGAAGCCGTCGACGAGGTTGCCGGCGAGCTTGAAGAAGATTTCGTTGGCGTCGTAGTAGAACTGGCAGACGCGGTCGGTGACGGCGTGGACGATGTTGGGGTTTTCGTACATGTTGGCCAGGTAGGATTCCATGCCAAACAGGTCCATGACATTGTGGTAGAAGCAGGTCCAGAGGCCTGAGGCGCGGTAGAAGGGGCCGGCGTTTTTCAGGCGGTCGAGGGTGGGTTGGAAATCGACGTATTGGACCTGGGGCCAGTCGTAGTCGTCGAGTTCGTGGGGGTCTTTGCAGTTGGCGAAGGGTCCGGCGGAGCCGTGGGAGGTCTTGTGGGGGATGTGGAAGAGGGGGGTGTTTTTGGGGTGGTGGTAGTCCCAGACGGGTAGCCAGCGGAAGTCGTCGCCGAGCTTGAGGCGGAGGTCCTCTTCGGATTGTGTGTGGAAGAAGGCGTGGTAGATTGGCCAGGTGTCGGCGTGGGGGTTTCCGAGCCAGAAGCCGGTGCGGTCGGCGGGTTCACCTGAGATGATGTTGCGGAGGCGTTGGCGGGGGGTCATGGGATATTGCATAGACGGACCAGCGATGGCAACTGGTACTCTACCACGAACAGAATGGGTTGGGAAAAAGGAGGAGGTCGGTGCAGGGCGACCGGGTGCGTGACACTTTCGGCGGGCGGGGATAGCAGGGGCGGGGTACCATAGGTTGAGGTGGCTCCCTTTGAACTCATGGAGGAGTCCATGTCCGCACGGACGGATCGGCAAAAGGCGCGTGAACGGCTCGGCCAAGTCTTTCAATCCATCCTCGATAAGATGATTCCCCCCGACGATGCGGTGCCGCTGCCGGGAAAGCAATTCATCGAGTGGGAAGACCTGGCCGACGAAGTGGATCGCACCCTCGTTCCCACCTTCCTGGAAGAACGTGCGGCGTTGGAGGCGTCGGCGCAGGCCGACTGCGGTGGAGCCTGCCCGCACGGCGCTTCGGATCGAGTGTATCTGATCAAGCAGGATGACAGGGCCGGCAAGGTGGAGGTGATCACGCCACACGGACCTGTCGTGCTGCACAAGCAGCGGTGCCGCTGCCGGCCATGTGGCCGGTCTTTTTCCCCCTCAGAAGCGGGACGGGGGCCTGCCGGTCGAGGCGGATCTGTCGCCCAAGGCGGCGTCCCGGATCACCCGTGAAGCGGCGACGCAATCGTTCGAGAACGCCGCCCGGGCGTTGAACCTCGACTGGGGGACGAGCTTTGATGGCAAGCCGATTCAGCGGTGGGGCGAGGCGTTGGGCCGGACGCTGGTGGAGCGTCGCCAGAAGGAACTCGAAGCTTTCGAGAAGGGCCATCGGCCGGCCTGCAAGGAGAACGAGCACGAGCTGCTGGTGATCGGCGGGGACGGCGGGCGTGTGCAAACCCGTGAAAAAGACGAGAAAACCGGCAGCCGGTGGAAAGAGGACAAGGTGCTGACGATCACCAGTTGCCTGAAAGGGGATGGCAAGGACAAGCCGCCCAAGAAGCTTCTGACCCCTTGTATGGCGACGATGCAAAATGCGAGCAAGTTCGGCCGGCTGGCCCGACTGGAGGCCGAGAATCGCGGCATCCGCCAGGCCGTGGAGGTGATCGGCATCCACGACGGGGGCAATTGGATCGACCCGTTGTGGGAAGAGCACTTTGGCTGCCATCAGCGGATTCTGGACTATTACCACGCGGCCGAGCATTTGCACGAAGTGGCCCGGGCGGCGCATCCCTCGGACGAGACGGCCGCGGGGAGACTGGCCGATGACCTGGTGACGCTGCTGTGGGACGGCAAGATCGAGCGGCTGTTGGCAAGATTGCGTGACTTCGCGG
>Ga0315288_10010210_pt1 | contig 11831 bp, 13 predicted proteins | sample YL17G11_20_MG_FD_203454 | JGI IMG/M metagenome (GOLD analysis project Ga0315288, IMG submission 203454) | Sediment microbial communities from Yellowstone Lake, YNP, Wyoming, USA - YL17G11_20 | ecosystem: Environmental > Aquatic > Freshwater > Lake > Sediment | place: USA: Wyoming | collected... | reverse complement strand
CATTCCTTTAATGCAGTGCCTTCCTATCACAACCTGCCGCGCCGCTAGTTATGAAGCCGACGATGTGATAGCTACTCTGTGTGAGAATATGAAGGATGAGGACTTGACTGTACTGAGTAACGACTCAGATTATATACAGCTTCTTCAGCGTGGTTATAAGAACATTCGAATCTATAATCCAATTAAGAAGGTTGATATGGAAGCTCCGCTGTATCCATATGTGGCTTGGAAGTGTTTGAACGGAGATAAGTCGGATAACATTCCGCCCTGCTTGAAGCCCAAGAAAGCCTTGGAGACGGTTAATAGCCCTGAACTCTTTAAGAAGTTTATGGAAGTAGAAGAGAACCGAGCCAATTTTAATGTTAATCGTCAGCTAATTGAATTCAGATCGGTTCCTGAAGAAGATATACTTCTAGCAGAAGGCGTCAGAGCTTTCGATAATCTAAAGAAATCTTTTGAGTTTATGAAATTCGAATCTATTATTAATGATAAGTCTTGGGAAAAGTATTGTAATACTTTTAATTGTTTAAAATATTAAGGTTAGTTATGAAAAAATATTCTATTAAAAGTGCTAAAGGAAAGACTACTATTTACGAAGTGGAAATTGAAGTTATTAGAACTGCAGAAGATGTTTCTGTATCTTGGTTAAATACGGGAGAATATAAGGCTCGTGTACTTAAACCAATTTCTTTTCATCAAAGAATTGAAAAGCTTGTTGATGGTAAAAAAGAGATTGTTATGGTTCCTGATATTTGGTGCTGGCACGCATTCTACGAATCTGTAGAGGATGCAAAAGCACAAGCCACTAAATGGATTAAAGAAGATATGGTAGACTTTGCTATTAGGAAGCATCGTGAGCCCGCAACCGAAGAAGAAGTTCAGGCTGCTATTACTGCTGTAGAAATAATTACTTTATAATTTAAAGTATCTTAAACATTCTGCATTAATATTCCATGCTTTTGCAAGTTCTAAAGCATCAATATATGTTGGATATAATACATTGCTAAAATTTGATTTGTGCATGATACTTGGCTTACCAGTATGGTCTAGCCCAAGAAAATGTCCAAGCTCATGGATAGCGGTAGTGCGAAAGATGATTTGGTTTGGAAGCCTTTCACATACCAAATATAAACGACGATAACCACTTGTCATGTATTCACATAGTCCTAGAGTCGTAGATGATATAGCTTGATCTGAAGCTGCTATCGATGGATGGTATCCATCTACTCTCAATAAGACAGAACTATTTTCTATTCTAATAGAGTCATTTGGATCTAAATCAAATACAATATCAAGTTTAATTAAACCATTACAGAATTGTTCTAGATTTAACACTGCCTCTTTAATTAAGCGGCGTTCTAATTCATTAAAAGTTATGTCACATAATATTGTTTCTGTAAAACAACAGTCCAATTTATATTTTGGTTTATTAAATAAAATGTCTGGAGCGGCAAAATTAATACCGCTTATGATTAAATCACAATAAATCTTGGATAAGAATTTCCAAAATACTCGCATCATAAAATGCTTTAATATGTAGGTTATATGAAACTAAAGGGTACTCACTAAGGTAAGTTAATTGTTATGAATATTTTCATTGTAGGTATGCCAGAAAGCGGTCGCACTACTGTTGCTAAAGCTTTATGCCAATCAAAAGATTATAGGCACATTCACGCTACTTCGTGGGTGAAGTCTACTTTTAGAGAGCAAAAGGCGGGGGAAAAACCTCAACAATATCATGATGAGTACCACACTTGGGTCACAAATAGATTGAAGAATCATCCAGATATGATCATTCATAATATTTATGATTCAATAGATGCTTACGATTCTGAAGTAAAGAATTTCGTTATTGATGGCATCTTCTCGCCAAGAGATTTTACACAGGCATTTGATTACAATAAAGATATTGTTATATTTCTTAATAGAATTAATAATGCGGCAGAATATAAAGACTACGAAAATATCGGAGTCTCTGTTATTAAAGATTATTGTTTCTGGCTATCATCAGCGGATTTGCTTCCAAAGACAAGGTGGCTAGAATATAACTTCCAAATTCCTGGAGAAGAATCTAGCTTCGTTAAGTCTTTAGGTTCAAAGAATAGTGTCTTCATTGTGAAGTCTATTAATTCTGCAATAGAGCATATTAAACAGAATTTATTGGATCAAGAATGATTTACCCAGATGAGTTCATTAACAAGATTATATGTGGGGACTGCTTAGATATCATGAAAATGATTCCAAGTGAATCACTTGATTTAGTTGTTACAAGTCCTCCATATAATCTTTCAATTAGAAAGAACCCGGCTAAAACAGTTCATTGGAAAGCTAAGTGGAATAAATCAAAACTCCAATCAACTGGATATGATATTCATAATGATTACATGCCAGAAGACAAGTATATTGCTTGGCAGAAGAATGTTTTGGCAGAATGTTTCCGGCTGATTAAAAAAGACGGCGCAATATTTTATAATCATAAATGGCGCGTTCAAAAGGGTTTGTTTCAACAAAGACCCGAGATCGTTGCAGGATTACCAGTTAGACAAATTATTATTTGGAAGAAGGCTGGGGGAATTAATTTTCGTGAAGGTTTCTTTTTACCAACCTACGAAGTTATTTATTTGATTGCCAAGCCTGACTTTAAACTAGCGCCCAAAGTTAATAGATATGGTGATGTTTGGTCTATTACGCAAGAAAGAAATAGCTGGCATCCAGCGCCATTTCCCATAGAAATAGCATCACGCTGTGTTGAAGCCACCAAAGGAAATATAATTTTAGATCCATTTATGGGCTCCGGCACCACAGCTTTAGCTTGCAAGAATTTAAATAAAACTTATATTGGAATAGATATTAGTCAAAATTATTGTGATCAAGCAGAAGCTAGATTAATTTAAATGTTAAGATTTTGCTGTTAATTGTTGGAGTTTATTTCCAATTTCAATTAATACTAATTCTAATTTAGATCTTTTTCCTCGGAAATATTTAGTGTCATCCACTACAGGTCTTCTTGATTGTTCATTCAATATTAATTGTTCGGTCATTTTAATTAAATGATCAATAACTATTTTAGACTGATCGCTATATTTTATTAATATTTGTAATGCTTTTATATAGTCAGTAAATTGATTACTATAAGTAACAAAATTAATTATTTGAGGATCTGATTCTGCATCATTATTAAGCGCCCTCATAAGATCTTTAACGGCATCTTTTTCAAGATTAATATCTTGGGAACTTCTGGCGATATTAATCGCTTCTAAATATTTTTTATATTTTAAACCTTCATTACGTAATTTGGCGGTAACATTTTTTTTAATGCCCATTTTAATATTAGAAATGCTTTCTTTCATCTGATTTACTAATCCACTTAATTCGAGCGCAGTAAATTTATTTTTTTCATGTGCTTTAAATTTTTGTTCAGATTCATCATAATATTTTTGTTTATATTTGGAAAAATCTATTGGATCATTAAGCTTTATTACATGATTAATGTCGTTCTCAGATATTTTATTTAGCTTTAAATTTAAAGTTAATTGATAAAATTCTTCAACTTTCTGAAGTAAATTAGTCATCTAATTTATTTATAGTAAGGTCATCAATGATTGCATCATATACGGCAGAAGCATAATCTGCTGGGTCTTGAATTCCGCTTAAAGAGCCTCTAATACCATCTATTTTTGCATCCAAAGATGTATCTAATAGTGCGGTCTTATTAAGTTTAGCTAAAGCAATTTTTCTTTGTTTTTTATTCATATGTCCTCTCAAAATTTTTCTCATTGGAGATGGGGGAAGGTTCATAGCTTCTTCTTCTGCCATCTCTTCATATGACACCTCTCCAGTTTCGGGAGAGACTGTTTCCACTCTAACTTTTTCACTTGGTTCCTCTGTAGGCGAAACTCTTATATTAGAAACGCCTTCTTCAAGTCTCTTTTTAATTTCTTTAAGTGATTCTCCTAATTTAGATTTAGACGATCTATTTAATTCTAGGGTAAATAAATTATCAACATCAATTATCAGTTCTGAAATATTAATTAAAGATGGGCTATTATTTTTTTCGGAAACATTTACTGCTTTTAGCTTATTAAAACAATCTTTAAAAGGCTTAAGGTAATTGGTAATTTTAATTAATATAGAATCAGACTCAGCTTCATTATTTAAAATAACCGATAAAGCTTTAATTGCTTTTTTTTCTAAAACTGCATCGCCCGATTCTTTAGCAGCAGCAATTGCATCAATGTAAACTTGATGTCTAGTATGCTTCCCCTCTTTTAATTTAGCAGTAATGTTTTTTTTAAAACCCATTTTAATGCTTGATAAACTCTCATCAAGCTGGTCTAATAGACCAGCTAAATCAAAAGCTTTTCCTCTACGCTTTCCATGATATTGATAAAGTTTTTGTCTTTGTTTAGACCAGTCTTCTTTTCTTTTGGCATCATAAACTGCAAATGGTATTTTTTTAGTTTCTGGATTAGTAGAAATTTCTTGAAGTTCTTTTGCAAATCGATCTACCATCTCTTTATTTAAAGTGGGAAGATAAGTTTCAGGATTACCGAACTCATATTGTTTAGGAGTTACTCCACCTTCAATAGCTTTAATAAATTGTCTTCTTACTTTAATTTCTGGAGCTTTATTATAATCTTTTGATGCAATTAATTCATTTAATTTTTTCTGTTGTTCTAATAAGAATTTTTCTTTTGGAGATCGTGTTTGTGCAATTTGCTCATCTAACTTACTAATTTTATGCGCAATAGTAAAATTTCGTATTTTTGTTTTAATTGTATTATTAAGAGATCTTAATCTTTTTTGTTCTACTTTAATTGTTTCATATTTTGATCGTTGATCTGGATCCTCAGGCACCCTTCTTCTTGGGCTTACATCTGTTTTAGGTATTACTATCCAAGAAATTCCGGCATCACTTAACATAGCCGCTTCATCAGAAGTATTTTCAATTAAATTGTCTAATATTTGAACTTGTTCATTGATACCAGTTTTAATTCTATTATCAATGGCAGGATCATTTAATTGATCAAGGCATCTATCTTTTTCAAGGGCATAAGATTTTGCCCAATCTTTTGGATCTCTTATACTAGTTACAGACATGCTAGAAGTTTTACCATCTTCGCTTGGTCTTTTGCCACCTATTTCGCTAGGATCTACTGCCGTGCCTAATCCAGCAGGACCGACATTGTCATCTTCTTGTTCTTCTTCCGACTCTGGAGCAACACCTTCTGGTTCTTTAATTCCTTTTTCAATATCTCTTTGTTTAGCAAATCGTTTTTGAATGTCAGCATACACTTCATTTAGAAGTGTTTCAATGTTTTGACCTTCTAATTTTAGTTCTTGTTCTGGAGAAATGTTTTCTTCACCTGGCTCAGCATCTACTTCATCTGCATAATCAGAATAATAATCTGGAAGGGTTTCCATAAATTTAACAATTGCATTAGATACGGAAGAGTAACCTTTTTTATTTTTAATTACTTCTTTATATAAATCTGCAATAAAATTTAATTGTTCGGCAACATCTTCGTTTTTAGATCCTTTAGAAAAATAAGTAATTTTAGGATATAATCCAACAGCATCTTCTACTTCTTTGGTAGTAGTTATTGGCGCTGGTTTTTGAACCTCTTCTTTTAAAGGTTCAACTCGCGTTTTGGTGCCCGGATCATTCTTGCGTAACCACTCTTCGGTTTCTCTATCTGCTCGTTCTTCAGGGGTTTCTTTCTTAGCATTATTAATATCATTATGCTGAGCATTGGCAACCAATTCAGACCACAAAGCTTTTTTATAGAATTCTTCAATTCCTTTAAGTAAATTATCTATCTTATTCCAGGACATATTTATATTCCAAAGTTTGGGGTCATCATCTATGATATATATGGTTTTATGACTAAATTAAAGATAAAATCTCCATACCCCTTTTTTGGTGGTAAAAGTAGGGTGGCAGACTTAATTTGGTCTGGACTGGGAGAAGTATCTAACTATGTAGAACCCTTTGCAGGCTCATTGGCGGTTCTTTTGGCGAACCCTAACGTCCCCAAAATAGAAACAATTAATGATAAAGATTGTTTTATATCTAATTTCTGGAGGGCTATATCAATAGATCCTGATGGGGTAGCTAAATATGCAGATTATCCGGTGCATGAAGCTGACTTGCATGCCAGGCGCAAATGGTTATTATCTTCTGCTACCGAGGAGTTTTATAATAAAATGAATTCAGATCCTGACTTCTACGATTTAAAAATCGCTGGATGGTGGGTCTGGTGTATGGGAACATCTATTGGTAGCAGTTGGTTGGCTTCAAAAGAAAATAATTCCCTACCAATGCTATCTTCTGCGGGCGGAGGCATCAATGGATTAACATTACCAATCTTAGATTGGTTTAAATTACTACAACAGCGAACCAGAAGAACTAGAGTTTGTTGTGGTGACTGGACTAGAATGGTAAAGTCCGCCATTACTTTCGGTAATAAAGGTTTATCTAACAAGGATATTACTGGCGTCTTTTTAGATCCGCCATATGATTCTAAAGGTAGAGATAAGGTTTATCGTGAAGATAATAATATATTTAAAAATGTTTGTAAGTGGGCTTTAGATAACGGCGATAATCCCAGAATGAGAATTGTTCTGTGCGGCTATGAAGGAGACCATAGTTTCCCGGATTCGTGGCAGGTTCATTCTTGGAAGGCTAATGGTGGTCTAGCTAATTTGGCAGATGATCGAGGAAGATCAAATGCTGCATTAGAAAGAATTTGGTTTAGTCCGCATTGTTTGGAGATAAAATGAAAGTAGTTTATGCGCTTGAAGATATGCCGGATACCTTTTCTAAATCTATATTCCTCGCTGGACCAACTCCTCGCAATCGAGATGAAGTAGAATCTTGGCGCCCGGATGCCCTTAAAATCCTAGAAGATATTGGATTTGATGGTGTCGTATTTGTGCCGGAACCAAAGGTGGCTACCAAGGATCATGTTTATGAAGATCAAGTAGAGTGGGAAGAAAAATATCTAAAGTTAGCCGACTGCATTGTCTTTTGGGTTCCTAGAGATTTAACTTTAGATAGCAAAGACTTTCCCAAGATGGCAGCCTTTACAACTAACGTTGAGTGGGGAGTCTGGGCAGATAGTGGCAAGGTAGTCTTTGGTTGTCCCGAAGATGCGGAAAAGGTATCTTATCTAAAACATTATGCTGACAAGTATAATGTGCCTACGGGCGGAACCCTGACCGAGACGCTGGACAATGCTATAAATTATCTGGGAGCCGGCGACGAGCGTTCCGGTGGTGAGCGGTATGTACCATTATTTATTTGGAAGACTGATTCATTCCAATCTTGGTATGAGGCTCAGAAAGAGGCTGGCAATCGATTAGACCATGCCGACTTATTGTTTTCTTTTAGACCACGCTACAAGAGCTTTGTTTTCCTTTGGATTCTTAATGTAGATATTTATGTTGAATCAGAAGATAGACATAAAACAAATGAATTTGTTTTAGCTCGTCCCGATATTTCATCTGTTTTACTTTGGCATAATTCTCCCAAACATGATGGCACTTGGCTGGATTGTGAAGTGGTGATTGTTAAAGAGTTTAGATCTCCAGCATCAACTAAGTCTGGATTTATTAGAGAATTGCCAGGCGGGTCTTCTGGTAAACCAGGTGTAGATCCTAAAGAAACTGCGGCAGAAGAAGTACATGAAGAAACAGGATTTTATATTAACCCTAATCGTTTAGAAAAAGATGGGCACCGCCAATTGGCAGGAACTCTTTCTTCTCATAAATCTAGTTTATATTCCGTAGAATTAGATGAAGAAGAAATTGAATGGTTTAAATCTCAAGAAGGAATTGTTCATGGTAATGAAAAGGATTCCGAAAGAACATTTATTGAAGTTCACACTATATTTAATTTAATTAAAAAAGAAGAGTTAGGTATTGATTGGTCTTCACTTGGAATGATTCTTACATCATTAGCAAAATAACATACTAAAGATTTAGTATGATCATATGTTCAATGATCCTAAAAGAAAGTTTCTTTTTAAATGTGAAGATTGTGCCATGATTCTTTCTGTAGATTTTGAATCAGAAGAAGATTTGAAAGACATTCAAGATGACAAGATTGAATTAGAATGCCCATGCGAAGGAAAATGTAAGGTGCTTCGTGACTGAGGTATTTTTTAAATTGCGCAATCCTTGACAATTTGCTACGGATGATTATTATATATTTATGAGATATCGAATCTTTTTTACAAAGTCTAGCGACGATCCTTATGACAATGAGGAGCTTGATGAATGGAAAAGGGAGTCAGTTGTTCCTCGGACTGGAGACAATGTTTTTATGAAGAAGGGTGGCTGGATGACGGTTTCTAGTGTAGGATTCTCCACATTAGAAAAGGGAAGACGTTTAGTTTTAATTTCGGTTAAGTAAGGAAAATTTAAAATGAACAAAGAACAATTTGTTTCGGAGCTGTCAAAGCTTCGTCCTTCGGCTACATTTCTATCACTATCTGGTTATCACAATGAACATGGGGAAGTTGCCGATTATAGTATTATTTTTCATATGAGCTATGAGAATGCACTTAAGCGTAGCATTATTGCTTTAGAAGGTTTTGTGCCCGAAGATGATATGCAAGCGGTAGCCAAAAAAGAATTGATTGATGGTTACAATGGTTCTCTTGATAGGATGGACTCAACTCCTATTGAGGAAGTTGATGATGCGTATACGAGATTTTTCGACAATGATGGCGACTATATTAAGGGAGTTAAGCTGCATACTACGACTGATACTTTACATTTGTATGGTCTTGTTAATAGCAAGCGTGTCATTGTGCCAGGCGTGTACCCTCATCATAATAAGCGGGCTCTTACGATTGCTAAAGATAAGCTTCGTAAGATGTGTCCGGTTAATAAGTTCCGTCAGTTCAAAATTCTTCCGTCGCAAGTAGATTGTATTGCCGTGGAAAATCTTTCATTACTTCCGCCAATTTAATTTAATTAACAAGCTATCAATAATGTTATATAGCGGATACGTAAGAGGGGAAAATGAATTACGGTAAGTTAGCGCGTATCACTCCGAGATGGGGTGCAATACAAATTGCTAAAAATAAATCATTTGAATATCAAATTGAATTTAATAAGTTTGCCGACCAACCTTTCGAGTTTAGTTTCCGATGGACTACTAAACGCGATCATGCTGGATTAGACTTTACTTTCTCCATTTATAAGCTGTTTTGGTTGAACCTAAACATTAGAGACCATCGCCATTGGGATCGTGAAAATGATCAATGGCAAACTTATTCGAAAGAATAATTCGATCCGTCTTACGGATCCATTATCAACTTGAATTTCCCAAAACGGAAATTCAAACCAATAATGGAATTGTAATGGCAAAACATTTGTTGGACCTATTGTCCAAATACGAAAGGATATTATCATGTCATCTAAAAATTTATTCTCATCTAAGTCTAAGAAGTCTGCTGTTTCTAAGAAGGTTACCAAGGTAACTGACACGATTAATAACGCGGGTGGAACTGCTTATACGCTTAGCGATAAGGCAGCCCTTGCTCAGTTGGCTATGACTGGTTGTTTCAATGGAACGTACTACGTTTCAGGTGAGGAACAATTAAAGCGTACCCTTGATCTTGCTACTAGAATTGCTCAGAAGGAGCCAGAGTATGTGGCTAAGCTTGCAGTTTATGCGCGCCAAAAGGGTCTTATGAAAGATATGCCGGCAGTTCTTGCGGCTATCGTTGCAGGCAAAGACTCTGGTTTGCTTAGCAAAATCTTCTCTAAGGTTATTGATAATCCTAAAATGTTACGAAACTTCGTACAGGTTGTCCGTTCTGGAGCAACTGGTCGTAAGTCTTTGGGAACCGCTCCTAAAAGATTAATTCAAAATTATCTTGATTCGTTAACTGACGATCAGCTTTTTAAGGCTGATGTTGGCAATGATCCGTCATTGCAAGATATCATCAAGTTAGTTCATCCTAAGCCAAAGAACAAGCAACGCTCTGCGTTGTTTGGATATTTGCTTAGCAAGGAATTCAACAAGAAAGACCTTTGCGCTTTGGCAAAGCAATTCGAAGCATTCAAGAAAGACATGACGGGAGAGATCCCTGATGTTCCTTTCCAGATGTTAACGGCATTGCCTTTGACTGAAAAGCACTGGAAGAAGATTGCAGAGAATGCAACTTGGACTCAAACTAGAATGAACATTAACACGTTCCAACGCCACAATGTTTTGAGCGATCAAAAGTTGTTAAATTTGGTTTGTGATAAGCTTCAAGATGCAGAACAGGTTAAGAGAGCGAAAGTTTTCCCATACCAATTGTTCGCTGCATTCTTGAACATTGACGCTACCGTTCCTACCAAGGTATCAGTTGCTTTGCAAAAGGCAGCCGATTATGCGTTGGAAAACATTCCTGAATTTGATGGCAAGGTCTATGTCATGGTAGATACATCAGGCTCTATGAGTTCTCCTGCTACTGGAAACCGTGGTACGGCAACAAGCAAGATGCGCTGTATCGATGTTGCTGCATTGGTAGCTGCGGCTATTATGCGCAAGAATCCTGATACAGAGGTGGTTCCGTTTGATACTTCTGTGCACACTCACCGTTTGAATCCAATGGATTCGATCATGACCAACGCCAAGACGTTGGCAGGATTCGGTGGTGGTGGAACTGATTGTCACAAGGCATTGGCTCACGTCAATGCAAAGAATGGCAAGGGCGACCTTGTTATCTATGTGTCTGACAATGAGTCATGGGTTGATTCTAATGTTTATCGTAGCACTGCTACGATGACTGAATGGAACAAGTTCAAGCTTCGTAACCCAAATGCAAAGCTTGTCTGCATTGATGTAACTCCTAACGGAACTACTCAGGCTCATGATCGAGAAGACATTCTTAACGTTGGCGGTTTCAGTGATCAAGTCTTCGATGTAATTGCAAAGTTCGTCGAGCTTGGTAACAACAAGGACTTATGGGTAAAAACCATTGAGTCGGTAAAGCTGTAAAAAGCTAACCACTATATTAATTAAAATTTAGTATAGTGGTCTAATTACTTTATTGCAAGGAATATTAAAATGGCAGTTATTGCGTGGACTGAGATTGAAAGCTTTCATAATATTAAAAAGTTTATGCGAGCTTATCCTGAAAATTTAAACGGCAATAGTGTTGTTGCTTATCGCAGCAAAGTTAAGTTACATGGAACTAATGCTGGAGTTCAAGTCCATGATGATGGAACTATTATCCCTCAAAGTAGAACCACTGAATTAACTTTGGAAAATGATAATGCAGGTTTTGCTCGTTGGGTTATGTCCAATAAGGAAGCTTGGTCAGTTGCTAAAGGACACATTATCTATGGAGAATGGATCGGTCCCGGCATCCAAAAGGGTGTTGCGGTTTCGGAAATTCCCAAGAAATGCTTTGTGGTTTTTGCTGCTCGTATCATTGGAGAGAATGCAGAACACAGACCTGATGCTTTATTTGTTGAGCCAGATGTGCTTACAAAACTTGTAAAATGCATTCCTGATACCTATGTTCTTCCTTGGTTTAGCGATCCTCTTGAAGTTGGTTGGTCGGATTCAAATGAAACTCTAGAGTTAGTAGTTTCATTAATTAATCAATGGGTATCTAATGTTGAAGCAAATGATCCTTGGGTTGAAGCAACCTTTGGCGTCAAGGGGACGGGAGAGGGATTAGTATTTTATCCAGTATCTCAAAGTCATTTGGGATTAAAGAATTTTAATAATCTAGTTTTTAAAGCCAAAGGTGAGAAGCATAAAAACATTAAGTCTGCGGCTCCCGCTCAAGTTAATCCTGAGGCGGCTGCTAACGTAGATC
>Ga0315288_10010208_pt1 | contig 11831 bp, 12 predicted proteins | sample YL17G11_20_MG_FD_203454 | JGI IMG/M metagenome (GOLD analysis project Ga0315288, IMG submission 203454) | Sediment microbial communities from Yellowstone Lake, YNP, Wyoming, USA - YL17G11_20 | ecosystem: Environmental > Aquatic > Freshwater > Lake > Sediment | place: USA: Wyoming | collected... | reverse complement strand
GTGAGCCGAAGAGCAAGAAACACTGCCACAGCGATAAGAACAGTTATGGCAACTTCACGAAAGATTTTCATTGGCAAGGGGTCATTCTATCATAAACCATAGAGTCGATTCATTCGTTGTAACTCTACTTGTCTGCGCTGTTCCTTAATGCTAACATTATTGCCCCGGGCCGCTAGCTCAATTGGTAGAGCAGCTGACTCTTAATCAGCAGGTTCAGGGTTCGAGACCCTGGCGGCTCACTTCGGATTCTGCATCAGTTTCGAATGCTGCTATCTGGGCGTTGAGCTTGTGCCGAACTCAGCCCGGGTGCGAAGAAAGCGGGCTATGTCTTCCCGGTTTATTATCCCAATCACTTTGCCGGCTTCTATCACCGGAATGTGACTGGTGCTTTCCCCACTCATTTCCTGGAGCACGCCCAAGAGGTCTTGATCAGCGTAAGCTACTCTGAGTTTGTTTGCTGGGGTCATGACATCTTGTACCGTGGTGGTTGCCCAACGGGTGCGGGGGACTTTCTTTATCTGCTGCAGGGTAACCATGCCTTCCAGTTCAGCTCCCCAGCTTATCAGGAAGCAACTTCGTCCTGTGGGCAACACATATTGCTCGACCAGTTCTGTCAGGTTCATGTGAGGAGGGACCAGGGGACTAGCATAGTCCGTCACCTGGCGCGCTGTGATACCGATAAGCGCATCTCGGAGCAAAACCTGCTGATAACTGGCTCTGGCTGCATCGTTGAGGAACCAGCCAATGAGTATTAGCCACATACCGTTAAACCATGGCCGGAGAACGAAAATGAGAGCAATGCCTCCGGCGATGAAGGCATAAGCTATCCCTCGCCCCACTTTGGCAGCGATGCGGGTTGCTCTGTGGTAGTCTTGAGTCTTGTACCACACAAGGGCACGAAGTATTCTGCCTCCATCTAAGGGAAAGCCAGGGATTAGGTTGAATACAGCCAAAACTACATTCATCGAGGCTAGCCACCACATTGAACTAGCGGCCAGGATTTGCTGGTTTCCGGCCAGTAGAAGATGCAATCCGTAGAAAATACCGGCCAAGGCTAGGCTGGTTAAAGGGCCAACCATAGCTATTAAGAGTTCTGCTCTGGGGTTGGTCGCTTCCTTAGTTATCTGAGAAACACCACCGAAAACAAAGAGGGTAATCTCTTTGACAGGGATATGGTTACGAATAGCCAGGACACTGTGGGCTAATTCGTGAATAACGATGGAAGCGAAAAAGAGCAAACTGGTTATTATGCCCAAACCTATTCTCTGCTCTATGGGGTAGTTTTGGTCTAGGATGGAAAACACGAGTAAAAAGGTGACCCAGGCAAAGATAATAAACCAGGTATAATGGAGTCGCAGGGGAATCCCCAGGACCTTACCCAGACTTATGTTGCCCCTCATCATCGTTCTTGCGGCACAGCCCAACCAATAAGCTTGTAGGCTAATTTAGCCAACAGAAAGGCGCAGGAACTGGGCCCCTCCGCCGGGCAGAATTCCGTCAAATCCAAGCCCACTACGTGCTTGTGAAGCGTGACCGATTCTACTATATCTGAGATTTGCCGCCATGACATGCCGTCAGGTTCAGGAGTGCCTACCGCTGGCATAATGGAAGGGTCGAGGACATCTACATCTATGGTGACATAGACATCTTCGCTAAGCGAGTCCACTATCTGGTCTATGGAAGCTGTACCCGATGCCAGGTCAGACATGTAAAAGGGCGTCAGTTTTTTTCGTGTTAAGAATTGTTTTTCTTCCCAGCTGAGGCTCCGTACTCCTACCTGGGAGATAGGGCAAAGGTCGAAGATGCGGCGCATGACACAAGCTTGACTATACTTGGTCCCCAGATACTGATCTCGAAGGTCAGCGTGAGCATCCAGCTGCAAAACAGAAAGTCTGGGAAACGCTTCCTTGAAAGCTCGGACTGCCCCTAAAGAAAGGGAGTGCTCTCCACCGAGCAGCACTACAAATTTCTCTTTTCGTACTAAGCCTTCAACCACTTTATAGACTCTGTTAATCATATCCTGGGGGCTGCTCAGCAGGGGTTCTACCTGAGGCAGAGTAGAAATGCCAACTTTATATATCTCGCGGTCCAGCTCTAAATCGTAAAGCTCCAAATACTGGGAGGCGTTGATAATAGCCTGTGGGCCGTGGCGAGAGCCACTTCGCCATTCGCTGGTGCTGTCGTAGGGGACAGGCAGAATTACTACCTTGGCTTCCTGTAGATTTGAATAGGGTGGTTCTAATCCGGCAAAGACCTCGTGTGGCAAGAATGTCCCCTCCTGCCAACCGGCAAATGGTTCAGGGCGACAATCATGGTCATTCATGGTCGACAAAACTTTGAGGATTCGTCATCGCTGTCTCTTCCCTGGGCCACTTTCTGTCAATTAGACAGGTGCGCAGCTTAGCCAACTGGAATCCCTGTCGAAAATCTTCTATTGCTCTGCCGGTATCAAAGTCCTTGCAGGAAAAAACGTCTATGTTAATGTAGTTTTGCTCAACAAAGGTATGGATGCCAATATGACTTTCCGCTATAAAAACGAATCCAGATATCCCCCAATCCTCTAACACTGGTCCTATATACTTAATCACATATGGTGGCGAAATCCTGGTCATTCCAATCCTGGCGGGATAATCTTCCAACCACTTCCGAAGAAAATCTTCGTCTCGGAGGATTTGTTGGTTGCTGGAATAGCCGTCTATAATTAAGTGCATTAGACCTCCTCGAGCAGCATCTTTCTTAAATCGAAAAGGGCGGCGTAAACTGCTCTCTGCTTCATTCTTGAGCGATTCCCACGGAGCCGATGGGTGAAGGTCTTCTCGAATTTATTACTGCTCAAGCCTACGAATGCCTCGCCGGAATTTGTGTCGGCATTCATGCTACCCCCAACACCTATGCCGACATCGGCTCTCAGATTCCTGCGTGCAATCTCAGCCATTGCCTTAGCTACCTGAATGCTTTCCTTGCCGTATTCATCCATAATGGCAACATCGACACCACAAGCCATTTTAGCCTCATCACAGGCAGCTAGCAATCCTCCCTTGAAATAAGTGCAGCTTTCCCGGCCATTGGCAATGGTGCCGCATAGAAGCCCCTCGGTGCAAGATTCCATAGTTGCCAGACTCCGGTTCTTGGCTCTGAGCAGTCCTCCAATGACAGTGCCCAGCGTATCATCGTCCACCCCCCAAATATAGGGAGATAGCATGTTGCGAATTTGTTCCTCGCTTTGAGCGATAAGGCGCTGCGCTTCTCTTTTCTCCTTTGCTTTGGCGGTAATACGCAGATAAACGCCGTCGGGATTGATATAAGTAGCCAGAGTAGGGTTGGATAGTTTAGAGATAGAGGCCACCATTTCATCCACCTTAGCTTCAGCCAGCCGAAAAGTCTTAATCACCCTCGATAGGATGACTTCTCCCGTCGCTCTTTGCTCCAGTTTGGGCAGAATGCCTTCTTGCCACATCATTTTCATCTCATCGGACGGCCCGGGTAGAGCTATAATTATGTGGTCGTCTTTCTCAACCCACCAGCCAGGCGCTGTGCCCATGCGATTGGGAACTACTTGAGCCGAAGGAATGACAGTCGCCTGTCTGATATTGCTTTGTGGTATTTCCCCAAGATAACGGCGGAGCAAAGCCTGCAATTCCTGCCACAACTTCTCATCAACTTCAAGTCTCTCATTCACTAGCTCGCTAATGGCGTCACGGGTAATATCATCTTGAGTAGGTCCCAAGCCCCCTGTGGTGATAATAAGGTCTGCCCTTTTCCAGGCTCGTCTCAGGGTATCCACCAACCTCTTCTGGTTGTCACCTGCCGTAGAGATAAAGTACAGGTCGATTCCCAGCAGCGGTAATTGGTTGGCCAAAAAAGAAGAGTTGGTGTCAACTATATTGCCCAGTAGAATCTCTGTGCCAACGGGTATTATTTCTGCCTTCATTCTCCACTTACAACGTGTCAGCTGACGGTCACCTTAGCATTTGGGTGCTGAGATGCCGAGGTATTTTCCCACTATCGCCATAGCACAATATTTGCCACACATGCTGCAAGTCGCTCCGCTAGCTGGTATCTTGGAATGGATTTGCCGCGAGAGTTCTGGGTCTAGGGATAATTCAGTTTGAGTCTTCCAATCAAGCGCCTTCCGAGCCCCGGACATCTGTTCATCCCATTCCTTGGCACCTCGTACACCCTTGACGATATCGGCAGCATGAGCAGCTATACGAGAGGCGATTACCCCTTCTTTAACATCCTGTATACCGGGGAGGGAAAGGTGCTCGGTAGGCGTAACGTAGCACAAGAAGTCTGCGCCGGCGGCAGCGGCAATTGCCCCGCCAATAGCGGCAGTAATGTGGTCGTAGCCAGCACCTATATCGGTTACTAGGGGCCCGAGAACATAGAAAGGTGCCCCACGACAAAGGCTCTTTTCCAGTTGAACATTGGCGGCGATTTGATTCAAGGGCAAATGCCCGGGCCCTTCAACCATAGCTTGTACACCGGCTTCTCTAGCGCGTTCCACCAATTCGCCCAGGATAATCAATTCTTGGACTTGAGCCCTATCGGTGGCATCAGCCAGGCATCCGGGACGCAAGCCGTCGCCCAGACTCAAGGCGAAGTCATATTCAAGGGCAAGGTCCAGCAAGCGGTCATAGTATTGATACAATGGATTTTCCTTATCGTTATGGAGCATCCAGCCTATGAAGAACGCTCCTCCTCGAGACACTATGTCAGTCTTCCTACTCTGCTTTTTCAATCTGGCCAGAGACTCCTGGGTCACACCGCAGTGGACGGTCATAAAATCAACGCCGTCTTTGGCGTGTTCTTCTATCACCCCGAAAATCTCGTCCACACTCATGTTTACGATGGCTCCACGATTCTCAATAGCTTCAATACCAGCCTGATAAATGGGCACCGTGCCCACAGGTACGGCGCTGGCATGCACGATGGCCCTTCTGATAGCTGAGATATCACCTCCTGTGCTCAAATCCATCACAGTGTCAGCACCAAAGTCGATGGCAGTCTGTAATTTCCTCAATTCCGTGTTCAAATCACAGAAATCTGAAGATGTGCCTATGTTAGCATTGACTTTGGTTCTGAGCCCTCTGCCTATTCCGCAAGGGATCAGATTTGTGTGATTAACGTTGGCCGGCATTATGATTTCACCCAAAACCAGGCCGCGGACGATGAAATCCGTCTCTAGACTTTCCTTCTCGGCCACATGCTTTATCTGGGGTGAAGCAGTACCTTTTCGCGCTAACTCCAATTGGGTCATGTTCACAAAAACCTCTGATAGGGAACAGTAGGACTAAAGTATAAAACAGGGTCATCGTGAATGCAAACGCTGTCCAGGCAATGACGGGACGCACAAAAGCGAAGGACCCGAATGCAGACTCAGGACAAAGCTGCTAAGGTTTCCTTCTGTATTTTGAACAACTTGACTATCCCCTGCCGTGCCAAAGAAAGCAGGGCATCAGTGGTTTCTTTAGTGAAGGGTTTGCCTTCGGCGGTGCCCTGAATTTCCACAAACTCATTTTTGTCAGTCATCACTACGTTGAAATCGACTTCGGCTTGGTAATCCTCTTCGTAACAAAGGTCAAGCAGTATATTGCCGGTCACAATACCCACGCTGGTAGCAGCTATCATCTTGTTTAATGGCATAAATGGTAGAACGCCTTGTTTTCTTAGGTTATGGAAAGCGTGATATAGAGCAACGTATCCGGCTGTGATGGCCGCTGTTCTGGTGCCGCCGTCTGCCTGCAATACATCGCAATCTACTATGAATGTCCGCTCTCCCAGAATCGGCAAGTTAGTCGCGGCTCTCAAGCTGCGCCCAATAAGGCGTTGAATTTCCTGGCTTCTTCCCTCTGATTTGTCGCGCGGTGTACGAGTAACCGTGGAGCGAGGCAACATGGCATATTCTGCAGTAACCCAACCCTGGCCACGACCCTTGAGAAAGGGGGGCACCCTTTCGTCCATGCTGACGGAGCACAATACCCTTGTCTTCCCCAGTTCGATCAAAGCTGAACCCTCCGCGAAACTCTGGTACCCTAAGATTATGCGCACGGGGCGAAGGTCATTGTCGGCGCGGTTATCTATTCTTGGCATGGTAGAAGAAGTATAGCAGACTATTTCGCAATCTGGCTAACTGTTTTGAACTGTTGTTCACCACCGCCCTCTCTTCTGGTAGGTCTTAACAAATCTTTCTATGGAGCGGTCGTAAGTCTTTTCCACATCGTCGGGGAAAAAGCAGGCTGGTAGCTCGCCCGACCGCCAATGATATTTTAGACATTCGCAGCAAATGCCTTTTCTCTTGCATGGCTCGTAAGTACAGTTACAATTTGCTTTGTTTTGCTCCCAAGTGCACTCTCTCATATTCGCTCCCCTTCAAGAATTGTCTGGCTTAATACTTCTTTTTTGCTCCCGACTCGAAATTATACCGAGCGCTGAGCACGGGCTGAGATAGCTGCCTCATTTTCACCAGCATATGCTATCATATGCCAGAGTAGGAGTATTGAAAAGGTAGGCGGCAGGTTGCAGGCACCATTCGATGCTTATCTTGACATTGAGACTACCGGCTTATGCTCGTTTTACGACGAAATAACCGTTATAGGCATCTGTTTGGCTTTTGATGGTAGGAGTAACCTGGTTCAACTCGTCGGAAATGAGGTAACCAGAAGTAACCTGGTCAGGGCCTTGCGCCGTGTGGACACCATCTATACATACAATGGCGGCCGCTTTGATCTTCCCTTTATCAATTTCCGTCTGGGCGTAAACCTGAGAGAACACTTTCGTCACCATGACCTGATGCATGATTGCTGGAGGAATAATATGTACGGTGGGTTCAAGGTGGTGGAGCAGCGGTTGGGTATTCCTCGGCGGCTACGGGGTATCGGGGGCGCACAGGCAGCAATGCTCTGGTGGAGATATCAGATTGACCATGACAGAAAGGCACTGGATTTGCTGTTGGAATACAACAAAGAAGACGTGCTTAATCTGCTGACATTAAGGAGGAAGCTGGAAAGGATTTCAGAACCGATGTATTGATCTAAGGCATATCCTGTCGGTGTCAGTTCAGCAAGAGTCCGAGCAAAGATCCTAAGAGTCGCAACAACCACTGCAGGATGTCGCCTATGGCGGTCACCATGTCAGCCAGAGTCCAAGAGTCTTCCTGCACTTCGTCGCATGAAAAAGATTCATCGTGCCAATAGAGATCATTAAAGACCGCGGTGATTTCATATTTGTCGAGTCTGGAATCAAGATACGATCCAGGAAAAAACAACCGCGAATACAAAGGGATCTGAGCAGCCGCCTGGGATTCCACCCTCCGCCACTCCCCGTCGGAGTACCAATCTTCTATCACGAAGGCATGTCCATCCTCCTCACCATCGACACCCAGGGCGACATATACCCGCTGCGCATCAATGCCATAGGCCCTAAGGAGAGAGCATAATAGAATAGAGAAGTCCTCGCAATCCCCGGTCCGGTAGGCCAGGGTTTCTTCGGGTGTTTGCCAATAGTCCTTCCCCCATCCTTCTCCATCGGATTCATACGCGATATTGTCAGCGACCCAGCCTCGGATGTCATCGAAGCCAAGTTGAGAGAGTGTGTAGGGGGGATCACCCAGGATATTCCGTAGAGTCTCCTTAACCGCTTGGCATTCGGGTGTGATGTAAGATTTGAATTCAGACTCGGTCGCCGGAAGCCAACTGGTAGCAGCGCTCTCTGGGTAGATGATGCGGCTGACACAACCCAGGCCAGACACGATGAGCAAGCCAAGCAAAGCTCCACAAACCAAAGCGAACAAAAAGCGCTTCTCTGGGCGCAAGCTTCCCGTCATTTCAGTGATACCTGGTTTCTTTCCCAGGACTCAACCTGAGAATATCATTTTCTCTTAACCACTGATTTCACCAACCCCTCAATATCTCCGGGCGTCAATCCATATCTTTGAAGCAGCTCTTCAGCTTTGCCTGATATGGCGTACCTGTCACCAATATTCACAAATTCCATAGGGACCGGCTTGTGCTTGGCTACCGTCTGAGCAACTCGGCTGCCTAGGCCACCTTGAGCCAAGTGTTCCTCAGCAACAACAATTGCACCTGTCTCTGAAGCTGCTTCAACTATGGCTGCTTCGTCCAGAGGTTTAAGGGTATGCATGTTGACTACCCGGCAATCTATGTTTTGTCTGGCTAAGATATCTGCGGCCTCCAGAGCCTTAGCCACCATGATGCCCGTGGCTATAATAGTGGCGTCCTTGCCTTGTCTCATAGTTACTGCCTTACCCAATGTAAAGTGATAGCCTTCCGGGTAAACAATTGGTGTCTTAGGGCGACCTAGTCTGATGTAGAAAGGTCCGTAGATACTTGCGGCTGCCCCTACTGCTCCGGCAGCCTCTATAGCGTCTGCGGGAACGACCACGGTGAAACTGGGAAGAGCACAACACAAGGCCAGATCTTCAATTGCCTGATGTGAAGTACCGTCCTCCCCCACGGTGATGCCGCCATGCGTGGCTACGATCTTAACATTCAGATTCGGCTGCGAAATGCATAGCCTCAACTGGTCAAAACAACGACAGACGACGAAAACAGCGAAGCTGCTAGCAAAGACGGTTTTGCCCGAAGCAGCCAAGCCAGCAGCTATACTAATCATATTCTGCTCTTGCAGACCGCAGTTGAAGAAGCGCTCAGGGAACTGCCGGGCAAACAAATTGGTCATTGTTGAAGGCGACACATCGGCATCTAGGACAACAATGTCCTTGTTTTGTCTACCTAGCTCTATCAGAGCTTTGCCATAGATTTCCCGGGTGGATGCTTCAGCCATGCTTATTCCAACTCCCTTAACGCCTTTTCAGCTTCTTCCCAGGTAGGTGCTTTGCCATGAAACACCACGTTGTTTTCCATGAAGCTAACGCCCTTGCCCTTGGTAGTTCGGGCTATGATGACAGTAGGCTTACCATTCGTCTTTTCAGCTTTGGAGAAAGCAGTCAGGATTTGGTCGAAGTCGTGTCCGTCTATATCGATGACATGCCAGCCAAAGGCCTGCCATTTCCGGACAAGAGGTTCAAGGTTCATAATGTCGCAAGTCCGTCCGCTGAGCTGTATGCCATTACAGTCGACGATAGCTGTCAGGTTATCCAGATTGAAATGGGCTCCTGCCAGAGCTGCCTCCCAAGTTTGTCCCTCCTCGCATTCTCCATCGCTAAGGAGAGCATACGTGCGGTAGGGTTTGGAATCCAGCCTGGCAGCCAAGGCGACACCAATGGCAAAGGACAAACCTAGACCTAAGGAGCCGGCCGACATTTCCACGCCAGGGGTGAGGTTCCTATCAGTGTGTCCCTGGAGACGGCTGTCCAGCCTTCTCAGTGTTGCCAGCTCTGCCACGGGAAAGTAGCCAGCTTCAGCCAGGGCACCATACAAGATTGGAGCGGCATGTCCTTTGCTCAATATAAATCGGTCACGCTCTGACCATTGAGGGTTTTCGGGATTATGGCGCAAGACTCTGAAGTAAAGTGCTGTGATAATATCGGCTGCTGATAGAGAGCCACCAGGATGTCCGCTGCCTGCCGTAGCTGTCATGGTGATTACATGACGGCGTAGCTTTCTGGCCATTTCCTTTAGCCCTGCCGTGGACAAGTTGAATTTGTTACTGGGGGAGGCGTTTTGAGGGGATGGTTTCTTTGGCATGGGTCAAGTGGATTTTAGCCCAAGATGGCTCACCCTGTCTAGGGTCAGCGTCCTACCCTTGAACCACAAGAGAGCATATTTATGCCGAGGGTATGAGGAAGTGTTTTAGTTGAGTTAAATCGCCAAGAGATTCCTGATGGTCTTCCCCTGACCTGTCAAGATAGAAAGCATTCAGGCCAGCCTGTTGCGCATTGAGGAAATCAAACTGCCAGTTGTCACCGACATGGATGACTTGGGGTGGCTTGACGCCCATCTCCTCACATATTCTGAGGTAAAAATCAGGGGTTTTTACCTGCCTATAATGGGAAATGGAAGAGAAGATTCGAACGAAGTAAGGTTTGATATCTCGTAGTAGGCAATGTAGTAGCTCTAGCGGCGTACCTGAGGCAACGATCAACTTATATTCACCGGCTAGGGATGAAAGCACTTGAGTTATCTCAGGATAATAGGATATCTTAGATAGGCAGCTTCGTATCACCGGCTCAGAAGAACCCAGATCGAGACAGCTAAACCAGTATTCAATATCATACCATTCCAGCCTATGGACACCGATCTTGTTATACTCCTCAGTTACGCACTTTTTGGCTTGAGCAAGGTCAAGTCCATTGTTTCGAGCGTAGAGCGCAGGGATAGCCTCATGCCATATTGTCTCGCTGAAATCGGGTGTTACCAGCGTCCCCTCTGCATCAAAGGAGATTAATTCAATTGGCCTCATCTTGAAATGCCGATATTATCATGATAAAGGCCCGAAAGTCCATTTGCCTGCTCGCCTTGAGCACGTTAAAATACGTAGAATGCTAAGTTACTCAGTCACAGAGAAGCTGAGCCATGCCTTTGAACTGGGTCCTATCAGACCTCCCAGTGAAGCCTTTTCTCTTCTAATAAGGGCGACCAGGAATTGTCCCTGGAATAGATGCCAATTCTGCCCTGTGTACAAAGGTAGTAAGTTCGAACTAAGACCAGTGGAACAGGTCATAAGAGATATTGAAGCGGTCAGGGCCATCGGCGAAGGTATTAAGGAACTGGCGTGGCAGACGGGGTATGGAGACAAAGTAAGAGAAGTAGCAGCGACGCTCTGTAATCAACCCCAATATGGCCCATGTGTGTCCCATGTTGCCTTGTGGCTTAGCACGGGAGGCAAGACAGCCTTTCTCCAGGATTCCAACACTCTAATCATGCGCACCCCTGAGCTAGTCCAGGTGGTAACTTTCCTGAGAAAAACCTTTCCCAGCCTAGATAGAGTAACTGCATATGGTCGATCTCATACGGCAGCTAGAAAATCGTTGGCGGAGTTGAAGGAACTCAAGGATGCCGGACTAGACAGGATTCACATCGGCCTGGAGACCGGCTATGATCCTCTGCTGACTTATATGGAAAAAGGCTGCACTGCTGAGAACCACATCGAAGGTGGAAAGAAGATGAAAGAAGCAGGCATTTCTCTGTGCGAATATGTTATGCCTGGCCTTGGGGGCAGGAAAATGTCTCAACAGCATGCTCGGGAAACAGCCAGGGTGTTAAACGAGATTGGCCCTGACTATATCAGGCTGCGCAGCCTCCACGTCTCTCCGCTCATGCCATTGTGGGCCAAACTACAGGATGGCGATTTTGAGCTGCAAACAGAGGATGAAGTAGTAGAGGAAATAGCTGTTTTCATCGAAAACTTGCAGGTTACCAGCTATCTGAAGAGCGACCACACACTTAACTTGTTGATGGAGGTCGAAGGCAGAATGCCCGAGGGTAAGGAAGAATGCCTCAATATCATAAATAAGTATCTGTCTCTGCCAGATGAAGAAAGGCTCAACTTCAAAGTTGGTAGGCGGGCTGGCTTGTACAATAGGCTAGCTGATCTCAATGACAGCTACAGACATGATAGGATAGAACAAGCTATAAAACATATCAAAGCGCAGGGCAGCGATGTTGATGAGGAGATAGTCAGGCTGAAGAATACCTTTATCTGATGGGAGAATCGTGGCGAAGGGATTTGTGAATCTGAATCGTTTCAAGCAGGGCCGGACCATAAAACGGGACGGCAAACAAAAAGCTGATCTACAGAGTAAGATGAAAATCAGAGGGAAGGAGGTCAAATCTCGTGGCTAAGATAGATGAACTCAGCTTTGGCTCTATAGTAATTGAGGGCAGAAAATACCGCAGAGACGTCCTAAT
>Ga0315288_10010207_pt1 | contig 11832 bp, 5 predicted proteins | sample YL17G11_20_MG_FD_203454 | JGI IMG/M metagenome (GOLD analysis project Ga0315288, IMG submission 203454) | Sediment microbial communities from Yellowstone Lake, YNP, Wyoming, USA - YL17G11_20 | ecosystem: Environmental > Aquatic > Freshwater > Lake > Sediment | place: USA: Wyoming | collected... | reverse complement strand
TCCTGGATGGCTCCGGCGAGGTCTCCGCATTCCCGCAGCGCTATCCCTAACTTGTCGTGAGCCTGGGCCCACCCGGGCTTCCGCTTTGCTGCCCGCTCGAATGCCTCAGCGGCTCCCCGCGGTTCCCCGGCCTTGCGCAGGAGGAGCCCCAGGGAAAAGTGCCCCTCGGCCACTTCCGGCTGCAACCTGATGGCCTCCTCGAACTCGCCCCGCGCCCCGCGCAGGTCCCCGGCATCCATCAGGATCGTGCCCAGGTTGACCCTCGGCATCGCGTAAACCGGAGCTTCCCGGACCATGGCCGTAAACAGGGTGAAGCGGTCCCTCCACACCCCCTCCCTCCGCAGGGTACCGATCCCCATGGCCACGACGTATCCTCCTACGAGGATGCCGATGGCCAGGCTAAGGGGTCGACCTTTCCGGGCCAGAACCTCAAGAAGGGCTGCGGCCAGGAGAATGAGCCCAGCGCTCGGCACGTAGAGCAGCCTCTCGGCGGCATCCGTGATACCCAGGGGCAGCACCCCGAGCACCGGAAGAAGAAGGAGGAGGGCCAGGGTCAGGCCGATCCCTCCCTGCCTCACCTTCCATCTCCAGAGCGCGTAAACCGCTCCCGCGACAAAAGCCATTCCGAACAGTCCCAGCCAGGAAAGCCCCGTGGGCATTGAGCCCTGGGGGATCAGGGCCTGGTGCCGGAAGGGAAACAGGAACATCTTGAGATAAAGCCCCAGCAGATTCGGCACGAGCCCCAGGGAGGTGAGGAACCATCTCCCCTCTTTGTGAACGATCCCTCCCCCCAGCACTGATTGTCTGAGGAGGAAGTAAAGCACGGTCACTGCACCCAGCCCCGTGAGCAGGACCCAGTCCCTCCCCGCGAGTTTACCCTTCCTCTCCAGGAGGAGGATGATCAAGGCCAGCAGGACGGATACCGCTCCGCTTTCCTTGGACAGCATCGCTCCTGAGGCGCACACGACCCCAGCCGGAAGCCAGGCCCAATGGGGCCTCCTGACCCAGCCCAGGAGGGCGATGAGCCCCGCGAACACGAACAGCCCAAGCCACAAGTCCGTCCTCCCCGAGACGAAGGCCGCGGACTCGGCGTGCATCGGATGCAGGGTGAAAGCAAGCCCCGCAAGCAGAGCCAGCCACAGCGAGCCGAAGAGCTCCCAAGAGAGCCAGGCGAAGAGCCCTGCCGCCAGGGCGGCGAGCAGGATGTTGGTGAGATGGAACCGCCAAGGTTGAGCCTTCTCCCCCGAGGCCACAAGGTCCGTCCAGAAGCTTAAAGTGACCAGCGGCCGGTAGTACGGCACCATCTCCCTTATCGGAACCGGTGAGGAGGTGTGCCAGTAGTTGCGGGCGAAGAGGGTGAGGGGGCTTGTTGCCTGAAGGCTTCTGTTTTCTGAGATGAGGTGTAAGTCATCCCACACGAACTCATAGCTCGTCGTGGGCAGATAGGTCGCCAGAGATAGGAGCGCACAGATAATTGCCACCCACAGTCCGGCTCTGGGAGAGGCCGGTTTGGAGGGCGCCGCTTTGCCAGGCGGGCTCTTCTTCGGAGGCTCCCTCCTTCCGGCCGGCTTGGGGTAGCGTTTAGGCATGGGGACTGTTTTACGGGCCGGGCGCTGGTTAAGGGGTCGGGAAGCCTCGTCCTACCGGACCAGGACCAGCTTTCCTGTGGCTGCGGAACCGGATGAAGAGCCGTAGAAATAGACTCCGGCGGGCACCTGCCTTCCCCGGTTGTCCCTGCCGTCCCAGACGAAGGCGTGAGGGCTGAGGGGCGAAGAGCAAAGTGAAAGGACTCGGACGAGCCTGCCCAGGGCATCGTAGACAGCGAGCGGGGCTTCAGGCCCGGGGCCAGAGGCGTGTGAAAAGACCGGGATCACCGTTCGCTCACGCATCGGATTGGGACTGGCCGGGCCGAGGGCGAACGAACTGATGTTAGGGGGGGAGGGCCTTTCCTCCTCCACGCCCGTAACATACGACTCGGCCAGGGCGATGCGCACCAGAGTGTTGGGCGCATCGGACAGCGTGGCCACGCCCCAGAGGGAGAGGGGCAGGCTGGACGGATAGGCCTTGGCGTCCGCCAGGCTCGAGAGCCCGGAGAGCTGGACGATGGTCCCCGTGGTGTCCGCGATCTTGTACAGGGTGTTCTGGTTCCAGCCTCCGGTAATAAGCCTTCCGATGGGAGTTCCGGGCACCAAAAAGGCGCAGGCCCGCTGGGAGGTTGCTCCCCAGATCGGGTTCTGGAGCCAGGTCACTACGGTCCGCTGCTGGAGGTTAATGGAGAATATCCGGCTGGTGGGCTGGGTCTCCACCGAGATCTGCCTGAGGTAGGTCCCGTCCCAGTCCAAGCCCGCGGCCCAGGTCGTGGTCCCTCGCATCCGGGCCACCATGTCCATGGTATCGTTGGCGAAGGCCCCGTGGTAGGTGTATTTATAGTTGATGGTTCCCAGCCCGTTGCTTCCCACCTGGCCCACCCAGAAGAAGGTGTCCACGCAGGCGATCCCCCAGGGAAGTTCGCCCGCCGGGTTGAGGGTGTGGAAGGCAAACCGCAGCTCGAACGTGTCGGGGTGGAACTTATAGACCGCATCGTCGTTCATGGACGTGAGGTAGAAGAACCCGTCGCGGGGGCAGTAGCAGATCCCGGCTAGGGAAAAGGGCCCCAACTGAGGGAAGGCAAACGTATTCAGGACCGCCCCGAAGGTGTCGGTCGTAGTCTGTGCGCTGCGCGTGGTATCGTTCCCGGGATTCAGATCGCCTGAAAGGGTCGTGTAGGCCGTGGCCTGATACGGGGCTCCCCTCGGCCCGGGCGTCCAAGAAGGAGTGAAGTGGACCATCTTCTGGGCTCCGGGAGCGAGGGTCGAAACGGCTTGGGTCTGCTGATAGACTGGAACACCGGCCGAATCCACTTGGAGGGTCGCGTTGAAGGATTCCGTGCTGGCTCCCAGGTTCGCGACCAGGACCCTGGGCAGGAGGGGGCTTGCCGGCAGGACGTTCGCCCCGGGATTATCTATCCGAAACGCCGCCACGTCGTGGGCCAGGAACGTGCGGTGGAAACGGACCGCCAAGGCGTCCCCAAGAGAATCCCTTTGGGTGAGGCCGATGGCGCCGGCCTGGTTTTGGATGCCCGAGACCTGTCCCAGGGCCCAGCCCGCGGAAGAGGAGCGGTACTGGAAAAGGATGGAGGAATCGCCGGCATCGAGGATGGCCTCGAACGTCACCGGGGTGCTTTGTCCCAGGGGATAGACGCTGTCCCATTCCACGATGAAGCGGTTGTTGCTTCCGGTCGTGTCGCTGTAATAAAAGATGCCGGGAGAAGGGGTGCGGGCGTCCAAATCCGTAAACAGGGGCGCGGCGAGGGCCAGAGGCGCCCCGGCATCGGGAAGGGATGGTGGGGGCGAAAAATCAACCCGGGAGCTGTCCGTGAACGAAAGCCAGCCGTTGGAGCAGATCGCTATGCGGTCGAAACTCGCCCCGTAAAATGAAAATCCCAGCCCCTTGAGGGAAAGCGGCAGGAGCCCCGTGTTTCCGTCATCGCCGTCCCCTATGGCCCAGGTCGCCGGGCGGCCGATGGCTCGTATCTCTACCCAGTTATAGACCGGACCCCCGCTATCACGGGACGTGGACCAGAGGTAGCCGAAATCATCCGGACCCCCGCTTAGAATCCCTGGAGGAAGAGCCCGGGGAACCCCGGACAGTAGCCGGGCCGGCCCTTTGACAGGAGGCGCCTCGGCCGTTAAAGACAGCCTTCCTGGCAAGCCTCCGCCGAAGACTTGTCCGGAGATGGCGAGGAGGACGAGCAGGCTGAGCATTGCTTTCATCATAGCATTATTCCTTTTAAGAGAATTCGCAGTAAGGGAACCTTGTTATTATAAGGCCAGAGGAAAGTTTTGTCAAGCAGGAAAGAAAACAGCCATGGCCCCAAGGTATCGGAAGACGGCAGACAGGTGCCTTTTTATCCTACCCCGGATAATAGCCCTTTTTCCACTTTTTCGCGTAAGTAGCTCCGACATAACTCAGTTACGAGCCCTGAACGAAAAAGCCCCCGGGAAGGGGGGACCTCCGAAAAACCTGCGAAATCCCAAGAGGTTTCCGAGGTATTCACGCCGTACTCACGCCGTATTCACGCCCTCCCCTCCCGATCCTCCGTTTTTTGAACCGAAGATTTTTGAAAAAAGGCGGAAGTGTGTCATTTTGGCATAGGGTGCAGCAAATGCTGCACAGAGAAAAGGGCGATCCAAGACCGCCCTTTTCCTTTAAACCTTTGAATAAGAAATACCTATCGAATCACGACCATTTTCTTCGTGGCTGCAAACGAACCCGCCTCCAAGCGGTAGAAATACACCCCGGAGGCCACGCGGGAGCCGTCCTCGCTCCGACCGTCCCAGGTCACATGCTTGTAACCTGCCTGCTCCTTCCCGGAGGCCAGCGTGCGAACGAGCTGACCGGAAAGATTGTAGACCTTGAGCGAGATCGGCGTTTCTTGAGAAAGGGCGTAAGAGATTTTTATTAAGCCTGTTGCGGGATTCGGCAACGCAGGGCCCAGAGCTGAACTAAGGGGTAGATTTTGAGTTGAACTTAACTCAACGCCTTGGCCGCGCGGCGGGTCCGTGGTGAACTTCAAAGCCCGGCCAGGGATAATCGGTGCCATACTTGAATCGTAGATGCCGTTGTAGTAACAGTTCAAGCCCACGTTCATCGCCGCATTCTGCTGGCCCACGGTCATCGAGGAGATATCCGGGGCTCGCTTCCACTGCAGGATGATCTCCGAATCCCGCGTCGGCGCCCGCACCGACGACAGACTGGTGTCCAACACGATCATCTCAAACGAATTGTAACTGGTGGTCCCCATCCGAGGCACGCTGTCCCACTCGGCGATGAACCTCTGGTTCGCGTCCCGACGATACCACCACGTTGCCGGACCAGTCAAATCCAGGTCATCCCAGAAGACCGCCACCCCGTTGGGAACGAAGCTGTTCGAGGGAAGGGCGTAGTTCGTGTACACGGAGGATGTCGTCGACCCCATCGCCAGCCAACCGTTGGAGCAGATTGAGACATAGTCGAAATGCAACCCATAGTGTCTCACGTGAATACCGGTTAGGGCATGCTGAAAGGTCACATCATCCCCGCCCGGGCCAATGCTCACCCCGTTTCCACCCCGGCTGGGGTTGAGCTCAATCCAGGCGTAAACTGGGGCGTTCCCGAAAGGGTCGGTGTTGTCGTAGGCGTAGTAGCCGTATGGGTCCGGGCCCTGGACCATCGAATATCTTACCACAAGAGTGTCATCCAAGGTCCTGACGATGCTTCCGGATCGCGCGGTGACGGTCACAAGATACGTGGTACATCTTGCACCAAAACCCACACTTACTATCATCATTCGGCCACCCGTGGGGATCACGATGCTGTCTGGCAGAAACCTGATCGTGATGTAAGGGGAAGGCGGGCTGACAACGGCGGAAAGCGTGCACGGGGAGTTAAAACCTAAAATGGAAATCAGTGTGTCGGCGTAAAACGTGGAACCCCCACAGACCACGGTGCGAGACCTGGGAGTGGAGGTAAGAAGGAACGTGGGGCTGGTCACCCAGAGAGCCATCTGGCCCCGCCGGGTCACGGTGTCGCCGGTACCGTGATAAAAGAGCACATAGTTTCCCTCGGGAGTCGCCGATGTGGTTATCTGCATCCCGGTCCGGATACTTCCGTTCGGGGGAGGGGTCACCGGGTTGGGATTGAAAGCAACGGTAATCGTACCCGTATTGGGCCGGATGGAGTCCAAAGTCATGGTCACTGGTGAGTTGAAGTTATTCATTGAGGTAACCGTGACCGAATCCACCTTCGTGCTGCTCGGAGGAATCGTGTCGGCCCCTGCGACCGTGAGACGGAACTGGGGGTAGGGCAAGGGCAGGGGCGTATGAAGCACCGCCTGGTAGGCGCTGACCCGGCCGGTGCCGAAGTCGTTGTTCTTGGGCTGGGTTCCCAAAGGCCGGACGGTCAATTGGAGGATGCTGTCCACCTGCCAGGGCAGGAGTGCGGGGTTCTTTTCCAACATCAGGGCTCCGACCCCGGCTACCACGGCCGCACATAGAGACGTCCCGCTCCAGCCTGAAGAGTATCCGTTATTGCTACTATAGTCCAATGAGGTTAAATTCACACCCGGTGCGCTGAGGTCTGGGCGGATCAGCCCGGGTCCGGGGTTGTAAGGATAATCTCCGTAAGGGGGTATACCCTGCCAGGTGACCGGCCCGGGCGAGGAGAATGAAGCAAGCGCATCGGTATTGTCGGTAGCTGCGACCGGGACCACTCCGGATAGGCCGCCCTGCTGGTCAGCCGGATGATGCCAAGGACCGGGACAGTCGGCTGGCGTGATAACAGCATCCGGGGGAGGTGTGCCTCGGTTAGAACCCAACCGGGCGAACAAAAGAAGGCCCGCTGTGGATAAGTTGTCCACGTTCTGGCGCCAAAGGCTCCTCCTCGGATTCCAGCTATGGTTCCACCCCATCGGAAGAAGAACCAAATCCGCTCCGTGGGTTGGCGATAAAGGAGGCGCTATGCAGAACTGCATGGCCGAAAAGACCTGGTTCTCGGCCAAGGTGTCTGCCGTCGTCCTCACCCGACAGGCCATGATCTGAGACCTAGGAGCAACGCCACAGGTGTCCCCGGCGGTTCCGTCCGAGGCGATGAGCCCGGTCATGAAAGAGCCGTGTCCTTGAACGTCTATCGGATCATCGTTGTTCAATTCAAAGTTCCAGCCGTGGTGAGGGTAGTTCGGATCGGTCCACAGATGGGAAGCCAGGTCAATGTGGTTGTAGTTGGTTCCGGTGTCGATGTCGCCTACAATCACCCCTTGCCCGGTGATCCCCAAGAGGTTCCAGACGCTGTCCGCCCCGATCTTGCTAATATGCCATTCCCGAACGGGGAGGGGGGTGAATTCAACCCCGGCCCTCTCCTCTACGCCGAAGACATCCTTTGAGACGAGCACGCTTTTCTCCACAAACCAGACTTCAGGGAATTGCGCGATCCGCTCGACCTCCTTTTTCGTCGCTCGACAGGAAACGGCATTACAGAGCCAGAAAGGCTGGATGTCGCTGACCTCGCCCCGCACTTCGCCCAGCCTCAGCTCGGACAATACCCTCTCCTGGGCCTTGGCTGAAAACATTTTCAGGGCCTGCACCACCAGGGCCCTGCGCTCGGATCTGCTCTTCCCCGCCGCGAGGCCCTCCAGGGCTCTTGGGTCGGCCTGGGATGTCAGGGCAATGGTCACCGCGATCTTTTCCCCTGGACCGAGCCCGGCCATCTCCGATGCCAGGTCCGGCTCGATCAAAGCCTGACCATGTGCCGCGACCGCACCCAAAGCAACCCCGGCCAAAACCAAACCGATCCCCCATTTCATCATCGCCCACCTCCTGGGTTTCCCACCCGCACTTTCCTGCTTGTGCCTCGGCTTTCCGGCAGTTAAATTATAATACGGAATCCAGATTTTGTCAACATCAATTTAATAAATAATTCAGGAAAAAGAAAGGGGCGTCGGATGACGCCCCCTTTTGAAATAAGGTTATGAGGTTATCTCACGACCACCAGCTTCTTGGTCGCTGCAAACGAGCCCGCCTCCAGGCGGTAGAAATACACCCCGGAGGGCATACGAGCACCGCTCTCGCTCCGTCCGTCCCAAGTCGCATGCTTGTAGTCCGCCTTCTCCTTGCCAGTCACCAGCGTCCGTACAAGCTGGCCGGAGAGGTTGTAGACCTTGAGCGACACTTGCGTCTCTACCGACAGGTCGTAGGAAACCGTCACCTGTCCTCGGGAGGGGTCCGGCACTGCAGGACCCAAGGAAGCGCTTTTCGGCAGATGATTCAGGGTCGGCTGGATGTCCACGCCGCTCGGAGTATTCCACACCGCCCCGTAAGCGCTGACCCTACCGGTGCCATAGGTGTTGTTCTTGGGCGGGGTGCCGAGCGGCTTCACGGTCATTTCTAACAGGCTGTCCGCTTGCCGAGGGGTCAGCCCGGGATTTCTCTCCAGCATCAGGGCCGCGACCCCGGCCACGAGGCCAGAACTCAGCGACGTTCCACTCCATCCCGAAACATAGCTGGTGTTATTGGTATAAGAAAGCGAGGTCAGGTTTACCCCCGGGGCGCAGAGGTCCGGCTTGATCAATCCCGGGCCCGGGTTATAGGGGTAGTCAAAGTATGGGAAAACGTTCTGCCAGGTGACAGGCCCGCGCCCGGAGAAGGAAGCGTTCGTGTCTCTGATATCCGTAGTGCCGATTGTCACGGCACCGGAGATGCCCCCGGACTGATTGGCTGGATGAAGCCAGGGCTCCGGGCAGTCCCCTGGGGTCCCAACTCCGTCCGGAGGGGGGGTGCTCCCACTCCCCGTCGGAGTCACAAGCAACAACCCGGCGCTGGACAAATTGGTAACATTCTGTCGCCAAAGGCTTCTCCTCGGATTCCAGGAATGATCCCATCCCAAGGGCATGAGCACCACGTCGGCGCCATGGTTCGGAGAACGCGGGGGAGCAATGCAGAACTGCATCGCGGCGAAAGCCTGGTTTTCTCCAATCGTGTCCGCCATGGCTCTCACCCGGCAGGCCATGATCTGGGCTCGGGGCGCGACCCCGGTCGTATCTCCAGCCCGGCCGTCCCCGGCCACCAGCCCGGCCATAAAGGTCCCGTGACCTTGAACGTCTATCGGATCATCGTTGTTCAATTCAAAGTTCCAGCCGTGGTGGGGGTAGTTCGGATCGGTCCAGAGGTGCGAGGCCAGGTCCACATGGTTGTAATTCACCCCGGTGTCAATGTGGCCAACGACCACGCCCTGGCCGGTAACGCCCAGGAATCGCCAAACGCTGTCCGCGCCGATCCTCAGGATATGCCACTCTGCTGTAGGGATCAGCCCTGCAACCGAACCTCTCCTTTTCTCCAAGCCAAGGATATCCCGCGCAGCGATCTCGCTTTTCTCCACAAACCAGACTTCCGGGAATTGCGTGATCCGCTTGACCTCCTTTTTCGTCGCTCGACAGGAAACGGCATTACAGAGCCAGAAGGACTGGATGTCGCTGACCTCGCCCCGCACTTCGCCCAGCCTCAGCTCGGACAATACCCTCTCCTGGGCCTTGGCTGAAAACGATTTCAGGGCCTGCACCACCAGGGCCCGGCGCTCGGATCTGCTCTTCCCCGCCGCGAGGCTCTCTAAGGATCTTGGGTCGGCCTGGGATGTCAGGGCAATGGTCACCGCGACCTTTTCCCCTGAGCCGAGCCCGGCCATCTCCGATGCCAGGTCCGGCTCGATCAAAGCCTGACCATGTGCCGCGACCGCACCCAAAGCAACCCCGGCCAAAACCAAACCGATTCCCCATTTCATCATCGCCCACCTCCTGGGTTTCCCTCCCGCACTTTCCTGCTTGTGCCTCGGCTTTCCGGTCCTTAAATTTTAATACAGAATTCAGATTTTGTCAACATCAATTTAATAAATAATTCAGGAAAAAGAAAGGGGCGTCGGATGACGCCCCTTTTGCCTGAGTGGCTTGTCTTATCGGACTACGACCAACTTTTGGGTGGCCGTGAACGAACCCGCCTCCAGGCGGTAGAAGTAGACCCCGCTCCCGACCGGCTGGCCTTCGCTGTCGCGGCCGTCCCAGACGAACGAGTGACGGGTGATTAGTGATTCGTGACTGGTAAGGACGCGGACTAAACGACCTGAGGCATCGTAGATGGCAAGTGATAATGGATGACGGATGTCGGATGCCGGATAGAAAGGAATCACGGTATGATCCCGCATCGGGCTGGGGAAGGCCGGGCCCAGCTCGTAAGGCGCAAGGCGCGAGGCGCGAGGCGTTTGTCCCTCCACCCCGACATGGATGAGTTTCCACAGCCGGCTGAAGCCTCCGCCCACGGCCTGGGTGATCGGCCAGGAGGAGTCGCTTTCCGAACTGTAGATCGTCACGGCCACGCCCCAGTCCGGGACCAGCCACTCCGCGGTCTCCTGATAGACCGTGTCCAAGATTATGTTGATGGGCCGGAGCCTCAGGAGGCCGCGGCGGCTGACGCGGGTGAGGAGGCAGGGGGAGGGACCGCCGATGGGCGCGGTCACCGTGCCTTCCTTGAGCACCCGGCCGTAGCTCGTGTCGAACATCACCAACCGGAACCCCGATCTCGTCCCGAGCGGAATGGAATCAATGGCCGTCCAGGAAACCCCGGCCTGGAGAGGAAACGGATAGCCCTTCCGGTCCGGGAGAAAGCGGAGAATAAGGTAACGTCCGGGTGGTGTATCCGGCACCGAGACGCCGTAGATGTAAAGGCTGTCCGTCGTCTTGCCGCCGTAGAAGTAGGTCGCGGCCGTGTCCCGCAGGAGGAAGTCCCTGATGAACAGCTGGGCTTGGGGAAAGCTGTCCGGTTGCGGGGCACGGGCACGGGGGATGGACGTCATCACCGCGGTATCGCTCTGCGGCCCGGTGGAGAAATCCCAGGAGTTGGCCCCGGGGTCGAAGCTCACGGTTACCGTGTTGCGGTTGGTGAAGGAGACGAAGGAATCCCCCATGGCGGTGGGAAAGCGGCTGGCCGGGATCACGACCTGGGCCCGGGCCTGGCTGCTCGTCATCGCAATGATAAAAACGAAAAGCGGGATTTTGTAATCCCGAAGCCGGTTCGGGACAACTTGTAGCTTGGACCTCCTAAACATCTTCATGGCGGCTCCTCCCTCCGTTTTTAAGAGAAAACTTGCGCTAACCAATAGTTCTACTAACGCCTGCGGGCCGGCTTGTGGGGGCGCTCCAGGGCCGCGGCGTCCCGGGCTAAATCCCCGAGGTTGGCCTTATCCAACACCCGCAGGAGCTGCTTCTGGGCCTCCTTCCAGATCTTGTGGGCCGGGCAGGTGCCGACCCGCTTGCAGGCGTCCTTGTGCACAAGGCACTCGTTCAGGGCGATATCCCCCTCCACAGCCTCGACGATCTGGCGCAGGGTGATCTCCCCGGCAGGCTTGAGGAGGGAGAAACCTCCGCCGGTTCCCCGGTAGGACTCCACGATCCCGGAACGGGCCAGAATCTGAAGCGCCTTGGCCAGGAAGCTCGCCGGGACCTCTGCGGCCCGGGCGATCGTGCTGGTCATCACCTTTCTTCCGCGGGGCTGGCGGGCCAGGTAGAGCATGCCCCGGATGGCGTATTCGCTGCCGCGTGTGAGCTGCACTTAAGACTTCCTCTCCATATTACTCAAATAGACTATTTTGCTGTTTATATGGATGATACGACATCCTCAGGGGAAAGTCCAGGGAGATTCTTTAAACGACGGTGAGGCCCCGACCCCGGGCCACGAACCCGATCTCGTATAGCGGGATGCGTGCCCGGGCGAACGCCGTGGAGAGAAGCTTCGCCTTCTGTTTAGGGACAGCGAGGAGAAGCCCGCCCGAGGTCTCTGGGTCGAAGCAGAGGTCGGCGACGGCCTGGGGAAGGCCCTCCGGGAGGCGCACGCGGGGCGGCTTCCCTTCCGGCAGGAGATGGCTGCGGTTGCGCTTTCCCCCGCCCGGAAGGCAGCCCATCTCGGCGCATTCCCTGGCTCCGGGAAGAAAGGGGAGGGACTCATGGCGGATGACGAAATGAGCCCGGCTCGCCTCGGCCATCTCGTGGGCATGGCCCAGGAGCCCGAAGCCGGTGATGTCCGTCGCGGACCGGACCCCGTTTTTGACGGCCAGCTCCGAGGCTTTCCGGTTCAGGGCCAGCATGCTTTTTACCGCGGCCTGGACCCACTCGGGCTTCGCCTTCTTCTGTTTCAGGGCCGTGGTGACGACCCCGGTGCCCAGGGGCTTAGTCAGGAAAAGCAGGGCTCCCGGCTTTGCCCTCCCTTTGGTCATCAC
>Ga0315288_10010204_pt1 | contig 11834 bp, 10 predicted proteins | sample YL17G11_20_MG_FD_203454 | JGI IMG/M metagenome (GOLD analysis project Ga0315288, IMG submission 203454) | Sediment microbial communities from Yellowstone Lake, YNP, Wyoming, USA - YL17G11_20 | ecosystem: Environmental > Aquatic > Freshwater > Lake > Sediment | place: USA: Wyoming | collected... | reverse complement strand
AATCAACGTCGATTTTCCACATCGGGGAGGTCCTGTCAGCAGGATGTTCTTGGCCTTCATGATTCCTCACCAGCAATTACAGCTTTTCGGAATATATCCCGGTGGCCAGCAAACGGCGAGAGATCACAGAACTCCCCGGGTATTTTTTCGTGAGCCCCGATGATCAAGAATCCCCCCGGTGCCAAACTAATGAGAATTTTGCGGAGAGCGGACTTTTGAAGCTCATCTTTATAGTAGGTAAGGAGGTTGTTCCTCAATAAGATGATTTGGAGCCCTATTCGGGGTGGATCCTCGGACAATAGATTATGAAGTCTCCACCGAATCCCTTCTTTGAGCGAATCTGAAATGGCAAAATAGGTCTCTTTCACGTGCTGAAAATATTGCGATCGCACTTCGGGAGAAATCTCCTTTAAGCTACTCAAGGGATAGACCCCTGCCCGGGCTTTGTTAAGATCCAAAGAATTCATGTCCGTGGCCCATAATTCCAAGTCCGGGGATTGGGCAACCTGTCTCCGCCATCTCTCCCAGAGAATTTCAAAGCTGTAAGCTTCTTCCCCGCAGGCGCAACCGGCAGACCAGACGATAACCTTCTCCGGGTTTTTACTGTGAATCAACGGTAAAACCTGATTTTCCAAAGTATGCCACACCTCTCGATCGCGAAAAAACCGGCTGATGGAAACGGTCAGCAAAATTTCAACGTGCCGCCGAATTTCCTGATGGTCTTCCATGGCCAACAAAAATTCATCTATCCTGCGAAATCCGGCCTCCTGCATATGGCGGGATATGCCTTTTTTTACGCCCTTTCTGACCTTGCGGTAACCTTTCCAGGAAAGATTGAGAAAATCCAGGAGCTTGCGAAACTGTTGATCATCCATGAGGTTTATGATGACCTCGGCCTTCAAGCTGAAGATTGCCGACAACTTTCGTCGTTCCCCCCACCCGAACCCTCCCCCTCGGAGGGGGGAAGGTGTGAAAAAATTGATTTGACTCTTTTTCACGTCATTCCGGCGAAAGCCGGAATCCAGCGTTTTCAAGGCTTTACGAATTGACTGGACCCCGGTTTTCACCGGGGTGACGGCTGAAATTCAATTCTTTCACACCTTCGGGGAGGGTGGGGTGGGGGTGATGTCTTTGAAAAATTTTATGCAACGTTTAAGTTCAGATACAAGTCAAAAATGTTCGACGATCGTTTCGGATCCCTGTTGACGCCCCTTTCTTATTCTAGTACACTCCGTTAGAAATTTGGTCCTCAACCGACAGCCTAAAGGGCGACCCCATTTTCTCGGAGGGGAATGGGGCTTTTCAATTAATACAAACACGTTAACTCCTTTGACTTTAATTCGTTCCCTCTCCCCTCGCGGGAGAGGGCTAGGGTGAGGGGGATTAAACTGGAGTAGTCTTGACTCACCCTCACCCCAACCCTCTCCCATCAAGGGAGAGGGAGCCCAATGTCAAAATACTTTTTGCGTTTGTATTAGTATAGGCAAAGTGAAGAAATAGGGGAGAAGAATAATGAGAGCCGCCCTGGCCATGTGGAGAAATACCCGCATGATCATCCTCGCGGCCGTCTGTGCGGCTATTTATGGCGCAGCCCTGATCGCCTTTAAGACGGTCATCCCTCTAATCCCCGGGATCACTGAAGTGCGAGTGGCCAACATATTTCCTATGGTCTTTGGTTTGCTGTTCGGCCCGGCAGGAGCTTGGGGCACAGCCATCGGCAACCTCATCGGCGACATATTCGGCGGAACCCTGGGACCTTCTTCCCTTGCCGGCTTTGTAGGCAATTTTTTACTCGGATACCTCCCCTATACGATGTGGACCACGTTTGTTCCTTTCGCTGAAAAATCCCGCGAATGGAACGCCGGCAGCTGGCGCAGCTGGGTGAGCTATATTCTTATCGCCTTCATCTCCAGCGCGGCCTGTGGTGTAGTCATCAGCATCGTCGTGGATGCTTTGGGCATTGTGCCCTACGCTATCCTATCCAAGATTATCGCCCTCAACGATACCCTCGCCAGCTGGATCGGAGTAATCCTCCTCTCCTCTGTTTTCGCCGTCACCAAACAACAACTCGGCCTCTTCTGGGCGGACGTAATGGAAGAGAGCGAGATGGGCTCGCCCATCGCCGGCATAATCGGCGCCTGGCTGGTCGCCGTGGCTGCCGTGACCGGGCTCCTGGGGGGAATGATCGCCGGGCTTCCGATGAGCACGGTCGGCTGGGTCTGCGCTCTGGCGATTATCATCGGTAGTATCTTGCTGTAGGTTGATTGGGAACCAGGGGATGAGCGTTGCGATTTCGATCGAAGACCTGACGTACACCTATCGGCAAAGTGACCGACCCGCTTTACAAAATATCCAGGGCCAAATTGAAGACGGTACTTTCGTCGTGGTGATGGGGCACGGGGGTGCGGGCAAGTCAACCCTCTGTTGCGCTCTCAATGGGCTCGTGCCCAGGTTTTTCCGGGGTGAATATCAGGGGCGAGTAGTCGTGCAGGGGCAGGAGGTCGCCCGACATAAGGTGGCGGAGATGTCTCGCATCGTCGGCCTGGTCCTGCAAGACTTCGAGGCCCAACTCTTTTCCACCAATGTCGAGCTGGAAATGGCCTTCGGGCCCGAGAACCACTGCCTGCCCCGGTCAGAGATCGGCCGCCGCATCCAGCGCTATTTAGCCTATGTGGGCCTGGAAAGACTGCGCCAGCGCGAACCGGCCAGCCTATCCGGCGGACAGAAACAACGCCTGGCTATCGGTTCGGTGCTGGCCTTGGAGCCGAAGGTGATGGTAATGGACGAGCCGACCACGGACCTTGACCCCCGTGGTCGTGAAGAGGTGCTCGCCGTGGCGGACAGCCTCCGAGAAGAGGGCCGTATGCTTCTCATCGTGGATCATGAGCCGGAGACGGCCGCTGGCGCCGACCAGGTGTGGTTAATGCGGGATGGACGGGTGGTGGCCCAGGGGCCGCCCGCGGAGATCATTTTAGACCTCCCCCTGCTGGAATCCTGTGGGATCAAAGCGCTGCCTACAGTTGAGCTGTTTCATTCCATGAAATGGCCAGGCCGGCCGTTGACAGTGGATGCAGCCATTACCCTGATCCAGAAGCATAATTTGGCGCAATGCCGGGAATTGAAGCTCAAGGCAGCTCCTTCAGGCGGGGTCAAAGGCCCTCTCATCCTGGAGGCCGAAGGACTGGGGTACATCTATCCTCAATATCATGTCGAAGCTCTACGAGGGATCGACCTGGGCATACGGGAGGGTGAATTCATTGCCATCCTGGGCCAGAACGGCTCCGGTAAGACCACGCTGGCCAAGCACTTCAACGGCCTGCTCAAGCCCACTTCTGGCCATGTGTTGGTCCGGGGCAGGCCCACAACAGAGCACAGCCATCGCGAACTGGCCCGGCTGGTGGGGTATGTATTTCAAAATCCCGACCACCAGATTTTCGCCAGGACGGTGCGCGAGGAGGTGGGTTTTGGCCTCGCCATGCAAGGCGAGAACCCTAAAACCGTCGAGAAGCGCGTGGCTGAGGCTTTGGAGGTAGTGGGCTTAGCAGGTTATGAACTGAAGGTGCCCTTCACCCTGACCAAAGGGGAACGTCAGCGGGTGGCCGTGGCTTCCGTACTGGCGGTTCAACCCCAAGTAATCATCCTCGACGAGCCCACCACCGGCCTCGATTACCGCCACCAGCGAAACACAATGGAGCTATTGACGCGCCTGAATAAGCAGGGGCATACGATTATCATCATCACCCATTCCATGTGGGTGGCCGCTGAATATGCGGAACGCACAGTGGTCCTGAAAGATGGCCGCATCCTTGCCGATGGACCGACGCGAGCTGTATTCGCGGATGAAGCCCGGTTGGCAGAGGCCTCGTTGCGTCCGCCTTCCTTGGTGAAGCTGAGTAACTGGCTGGGCACGCAAGCGCTCACGGTTGAGCGGATGGTGCAGGAGTTACAAGCATGAATATCTTTCTCTATCTCGACAAGGGTACGTGGATCCATCACCTCGACCCCCGCACCAAGATGATCGGCCTAATGATTACCTTCTCTGTTTGTTTATGTTTCAACCACCCCCTCTATATGGGAGCGGTCAGCCTGGGCGTGATCTTTATCGCAATTTCTGCCAAAGCCCTGCTAAACTTCTGGAGGTTGCGCTACCTCCTTACCCTGCTCATCGTGTTCAGCACCCTAATGTGGCCTTTTTTTGCGAAAGGCCAGACGCCGCTGTATGCATGGGGTTCCCTCGAAGTCAGCCAGGAGTCCCTCCTTTACGGCATCGCCATGGGGCTGCGTTTGGCTACCTTCGTGGCCGCTGGACTGATCTTCCTTTCGACGACCAAGAACGAGGAAATAACTAACGGTCTCATCCGCATGGGCCTCCCCTACCCCGTTGCCTTTGCTCTGTCCACCGCCTTGCGGTTGGTCCCAACCTTCGCCGGTGCCGGCGCCACCATCATCCAGGCCCAGGTATCGCGCGGCTTGGATCTGGAATCGGGCAGTATCTTTAGACGTGTCGGCAAGTTCATTCCTCAGGCGGCGCCCCTGTTCATTTACGCCCTCCGCCACACCAATCTGCTGGCTATGGCTTTAGAATCCAAAGGTTTCAGCCCCGAAGCGAAACGCACCCTGTATTATGATCCTCACATGCGCAGCGCAGACTATGCGGTACTCGCCCTGCTCCTATTGGTCCTAACAACATTGCTTTACATCCGGCTGGGGCTACACCTCGGTGCCGTCATACCAGGTCGTATGTAACGGCCTCAATAGTTCGACTCCTTGCTTTTCCCGGGTCGACCCTGTAAACTGGGCTGAGGGAACGCAGGGATGTCCACACGCCGCGGAATAATTGCTATCATGGGCTCCGGAGAGACAACCGATTCGATGGTCCGGGTGCATCGGTATCTTCTGGGTAAACTCACTCCTCCGGTCAAAGCCGTGTTCATAGATACCCCCGCCGGCTTCCAGATGAATGCCGATGACCTCTTCGATAAAGCGAGAGAATACTTTGAGAAACGTTTCAGCCAGCCCATGGCCCGGGCCTCCTTCAAATCCTCCCGGGACATTTCGCCCTCCGAAGCCGAGAAAGCCTTCCAGGCCCTCCGCCAGGCAGACTATATTTTCGTCGGGCCCGGGAGTCCGACCTATGCCTTAAAGAATTGGGCTGGGACTCCCATCCCGAAAATCATTTTTGACAGAATCCAAAGCGGCGGCTGCTTTGTCGCTGCCAGCGCCGCCGCCCTGACCCTCGGCCGATTTACGCTCCCGGTTTACGAAATATATAAAGTCGGAGAGGAATTGCACTGGGTTGAGGGGCTGGACCTGCTGGGGATGCTCGGGATGAAGATCGTCGTGATCCCCCACTGGAATAATGCCGAGGGAGGAACGCATGACACGCGTTTCTGTTGGATGGGAGAACCGCGACTGGTCCGGCTCGAAGCTTTGCTCCCGCCCGAAATCCCCATTCTCGGCATCGATGAGCATACCGCCTGCATCTTGGATTTCCAAACCAGAGAAGTTTTGATCAGGGGCATCGGGGGGGTAACATTACGCCACCGGGGACCAGAAAAGGTTTTTAAAGATGGTCAAATCCTTCCCTTGGAAGAATTCAAAGAATTCGGAATTTCCCCCATCGAGGAGAAGCCCCCTGCACCATCCCAGGCCCTTTCCATTCAACTCCCCCAGGAAGCCTTCATGGACCGAGTCAACTCAGCCAAAGAATCTTTCGCTAAATTGCTCCAGGAGAATAAAGGGGCGGCCTTGATAGACGTTCTCGTGGGTCTGGACAAAATGATCTGGAAATCCTGCGGAGAATTTGAGGATGAGGATCAAATTTCTCAGGCCCGGGAGGTGCTCCGGGGGATGATCGTCCAACTTGGGCTTCGCTTCGATGAGTCTCCCAAAGACGTCGCTTCAATTCTTTCCCCGATGCTGAACCTTATTCTCGACCTTCGGGGAAAGCTGAGGGCAGCAAAGCAATGGGATTTGGCAGATATAATTCGGGATAAACTGCTTCAGGCCGGGGTTATCGTTGAGGATACCCCCCAGGGCCCTCAGTGGCGCCTCAAATCTTTATAATTTTACCTGTTTGGTAATTTCGTCGGAGGATGTATGGAAGATGATCCCGTGCTAATCGAACCCCGGAAGATCCCCGGGGACCCAACAATTGATCACCCTATTATTCTGGTCCTTTTTGAGCCCTACTTGGAAATTCTCCGGAAACAACTGAAGCTGAAAGAATCTGGACTGAAGCGCATACGCTTCCCTTCCATGACCTACTTCACAACAACGGTGGGGGCGAAAAAAATTTCCGTCTTCGGAACCCCGCTCGGAGCTCCGCAGGCTGCGATCATTCTCGAAAGGCTGATCGCCATGGGGGCCAGGAAGATCGTCGCCTTTGGATGTTGCGGCTCCTTGCAGCCGGACCTACAGATCGGCCACCTGGTTGTTCCTACAGAAGCTTTGAGCGAAGAAGGAACCTCTGCCCATTATCCCCTTCCGGAAGGTGCGGAGACCAAAGCGGACGAAAAAATTGTCCAGCTCTGTGATCAAAAATGCCGGGACCAGAACTTCAAATCCGCCGCGGGAAAAGTTTGGACCACGGATGCCCTATTCCGTGAAACCAAAGAAAAGGCAAAACGATTCTCCGAAATGGGCCTGCTCGCAGTGGAAATGGAAATGTCCGCCCTCTTCACCATCGCCGCCTACAGGAAAGTGAGCCTCGGCGGCCTGATGGTCGTCTCCGATGAACTGGCCACGCTCAAATGGAAGACGGGTTTTTTGAACCCCTTTTTCTGGTCAGCCTCCAAAAAAGCAGCCCGAATGGCCGTCGAGGTTTGTCTGGGTCTCTGAAAGATCCCTTTTAGGTTACTTTATCTTGCCCGTGGCGGCCTTGGTGGGTGCTGCCATCCACAGGCTCACACAGGCCAGACCAATGCTGATGATGCACAAAATAAAGGCGCTCAAATAGCTGCCGGTAATGTCATAGAGATACCCCCCCAGCCAGGGACCGAAAACACCGCCGACCCCCATGCCCGTAAGTAACAGCCCGGCCACCGCCCCGAAATGCCGGCCATAGAATATATCCGCCGAGGCCGCAAAAATGGTGGGAGTAAAGAGTCCGCCGCCGTAGCCAAAAAAAATGGAATAAACATAAAGGAGCCAGGGCTGGGAGGTATCCCGGACTGAAATGAGAGCATAGAGACCCCCCATAGACAAGCAGGCTGCCAGCGTGGCCGTTTTCTCCCTCCCCAACCGGTCGGAAAGGAATCCGGTCGATTGGCCGATGAAAACCGTGACGCCAAAAAGAGCGAAGATGGACACGCTGAACATGCTGCTATACCCTGCATCCACCGCGAATTTCACCTGATGGGCCAAAATGAGATAACCGCCAATTCCCCAGTAAAGAGCGTAAGAAAGTACCAGGTACCACAGCTGGGGGCTCTTGAGGATCTGGCTCAGAGTCCATTCCAAAATCTTTGGATTCTTTAGCGCAGCTCCCCCCTCCGGGCTTTTTGGCCGGGGGGGAGATTCCGAAGAACCATACGGTTCGAGTCCCTTATCACCCGGGCGATAATAGAAAAAAAGGAAATGCAGGGGTAAAAGAATGACCACCAGAATAATGGCCAGCGCCAGATAGCTCATTCGCCATCCCATCTGGGAAATGATGGATTCAACGAATATGCTGTAAACGAAACTGAGCCCCCCACCCATCTGCCCGAGTCCCAGGACCAGACCCCGCCTCTTGATAAACCAATTCATCAGGGCGGGAGCCAAGATGGGCCAGCCACTCAGGGCACTTCCCAGGGGCATCAGCCCGCCAAAAAAGAAATAGAAATGCCACAATTCATTAGCGAAAGCGCAGCCAGCCGTGGCCATCCCCAGAATCAAAATCCCGATCGGCATTACTCTCCTGGCTCTCCAGCGAGCACTTAGGGTGCCAGCAATCGGCGCGAGAAACCCATAGATCAAAATGTTCAGGGATAGCATCATGGCCGTGCTTCCCCGGCTCCACCCAAATTCAGCCAGAATGGGGGGAAAGAAAACGGCAAAAGAATGCCGGATGCCATATATAAGGATCATGCTGACTATGCTGACGACTACTATGGTCCAGCCATAGAAAAGAGACGATCGATTGCCCATCTTAATTCCTTTGCATCCTCTTCAGTTCGACGAAGGAAGCCGCCGAAGAATAGCGGATCGGGCTTTTTCATTTAAGTCATGTTGACATTTCCAACCCGAAAACTCCCTCTCCCCTTCGCGGGAGAGGGTCGGGGTGAGGGGGATTGAAGCAGAGAAGCACCAGGTTCCGAAGACTTTTCACCCCCACCCTTCCCTCCCCCATCGATGGGGAGGGAAATCATGTTTTTCGAATGGACACCACATAATTTTAAGGTAAGCGATTTCCGGGCTAAATTCAAACACAATCCATTCCCGCTCTGGTAAGCCCATAGAATCGGGCCAAGTAGTTCAGGAGCGTAAGCAGCCCCAGCCGACGTTTGATCCAAGATGGAAGAAGGCCTAGATCTCCAGAGGCTGCAGTCAGGTAAGAATACAAAAAAATCGATTACCATATATCTATTGTGAACTCTGACTCCTGGATTCCCAGATTATTTTCACTCGAACCCTGGAATCCTCGAATCCTTGAAAGCTTCTTATTGCGGGTTGACCCACTCGGGTTTCTATGGTACAAATTGAACCTAGCAAGGCCATCCCGTCATCCTTTCTACCCATCGTTGCCACGGAGATTGGAAGGGTAAATCCAGAATATTTGCCGCAGCGAAATTTGGCTTAAAATAACCCCACTGGAGGCGAAATGACTTCCCGAGAACGGGTCCTTACCGCTTTGCGGCTCAAACAGCCTGACCGGGTACCATGGGTCGAGAGTAGCGTGCATAATATTTTGGCCGAAAAGCTCCTTCAACGGGCCGATTTTGAGAAGGCCACAGTGACCCAGCTCTTCGCTGTGCCCGGCGCACGCATCCCGCCCGCAGTTCTGGAGGTCATCGCTCTGGACAACCTTACCTTCAGCATCGCCCCGCCGCGCTTCGTAAAAAGCCAGACTTTCGCAGGAATGGACATGATCTCGGATGGCCTGATCAAGACCGAATCGGACCTTAAGAAAGTCAATTTGCCCGACCCGGATGCGGAAGAATTTTACCAGCCGGCCAGAGATTTTATCGCCCGGTACCGGGGGAGCAACCGGGCTCTGGCAGTAACCACCCGCATGGGCATCAGCAACACCTACCTGAGTATGGGCATGGAGCATTTCAGCCTGATGCTATTCGACAAACCCCGATTTGTTTTGGACCTCATGGACATCTTTGTGGATTGGGCCACGAAGGCCATCCCCAAGATCAACGACCTGGGATTCGATTTCATGATCATCCCCGAAGACCTGGCCTGGAAGCAGGGCCCCCTATTCTCCCCTAAAACGATCCGCGAGCTCTTTCTCCCCCGGATGAAAAAGGTAGCGGAAAAAATCAGACTCCCCTGGATCTACCATAGCGATGGAGACCTTAGGCCCATCCTCGATGACCTGCTCACGCTGGGTATGAATGGGCTGGCGAATATCGAACCCAACGCCATGGATATCGTGGAGTTGAAAAAGAAATATGGCCACCGGATTTGCCTAATGGGAAATATCGACCTGCATTATACGCTGACCCGGGGCTCTCCCGAAGAAACCGAGGCCGAGGTCAAGAAACGCATCCAGGAGCTCGGGCCTGGGGGTGGCTACATTCTGGCAAGCGCCAACGGCCTCACGGCATACTGCAAACCCGAAAATGTTTTAGCCATGCACCGGGCTCTTCTGAAATATGGGCATTACTAAGAAAGAGCTTTGAGATAGAGGGATATCCTTCAACCCCTTTTGGGGGTGTTATGTGGCTTTATAAACGCTCCTTCCTCCGATAATTACCTCTTCCACCTTGATGTCCTTGATTTTTCCCGGAGAGACGGTTAGTGGATTTTCAGTTAAGATGGTGAAGTCGGCCAGCTTACCTACCTCGATCGAGCCCTTAATTTTCTCGTCAAAAGTTTGCCAGGCGGCGTCGATGGTCACGGCTCGCAAGGCCTCCTGCGGAGTCAGCCGATATTCCGGACCCAAAATCTCGCCCCCAGTGGTCACCCGGTTCACCGCGGCAAATACACAAAACAGCGGAGAGACAGGGGTTACCGGGCAATCGGAGTGGATGCTGAATTTGATCCCTCTTTTCAATGCGGAATTCAGGGGGCTAATTCTTCTGGCCCGTTCCGGTCCGAGAAAAATAGCCTTGTGCCGGTCTCCCCAATAATAAGTATGGGAGACGAAGAAAGACGGCGTTATACCCAATTCGGCCATGGCATCCAGCTGATCCTCCCGGGCAGTCTGGCAATGCTCGACCCGGTGTCGGGCATCCGGACGGGGATATTCTCTTTGGGCTAACCGATACGCTTCCAGAATGGCATCGATCGCCGCGTCTCCATTGCCATGGGCGGCAATCTGGCAGCCGGCTTTATGCGCCTCCAGAACCAGACGGTTCAGCTTTTCAGGAGCCGTGACCGGATAACCCCGGTAGGAAGAGTCTTCTTTGAAGGGGACATAATAGGGCTTGGCCAGCCAGCCGGTGTATCCCTGGATGGACCCGTCTACAATGATCTTCGCCGGACCAATTTTGAGACGAACGTCGCCAAATCCGGTGACAAAAGATGGACTCTTCCCATCGGGCCCCAGCAGAAACTCCACCCCCACCATCATGGTCATACGAATCGGGACCAGGCCCTGCCCGATGGCTCTCTGGTAGGCCACAATCTCCGCCGGACTCCCAACCCCGGGGAAATTAACTCCGGCATCGCTGCAAGAGGCGACCCCCTCTTTCAGATACTGTTTGGCAGCAGTCGCCATCCCTTCGATCCGCTGTTCCATGGTCAGGGGAGGAAGAAACCGGGCCACCATAGATTGAGCCGGCATCTCCTCCAAGACCCCGTCCGGTTCACCGGTCTTGGGATCTTTGCGGATGACCCCTCCGGTGGGCTGGGGCGTATCTTTCGTGATCCCCGCCATCTCCAGGGCCTTTGTGTTGGCCACGCTCAAATGGCCGGATATATGCACGATCAGGATGGGGTGGTTTGGGGAGGCCTGGTCCAAATCAAAGCGGGTCGGATGCCTCTTCTGGTCCAGAAGGGTGTCATCGTACCCCCGCCCATAGATCCACTGCCCTTGCGGTGTGCGGCTCGCCCTTTCCCGGAGAGCTTCGACCACTTCTTTCATGTCCCTGATCTCCCCCACCGGGGGGCTCTGGAGTGAAACCGAGCGAAGATAGAGCGCCCCGTAGATCCCAAAATGGTTGTGCGGCTCGTTGAGACCGGGCAGCATGGTTTTCCCCGTCAGGTCCACCATTTTCGTTCTGGGTCCGGCCAGCTTTTGGATGGAGCCCGTCGAGCCCACGGCGACGATTCGATCTTCCAGCGTGGCCACGCCTTCTGCCCGCGAGTTCTTATCATCCATGGTCAGGATGGTCCCGTTTATGTAAAGTACATCCGGAAATAGGCCGTCCCGAGCGGTCATTCCTTTAGCTTTCTTCTCTTTCATCCCTTTCCTCCATTCCGCTTCCACCGGGTTGGGCGAAGACGGTCTTTTTGAACTTCAAAAAAATTGCTTCCTATGATAGAAACGGTTGATCTATGGATATCGAGGGGAGTAGAATATTTGGGTTGCTGGCTGTCTCATCAAAACCCAAGCCTATTATCAACGAGACAAAAGGGAGATGCAAAGGAAAAAAACATTTCTCCTCTTTGATTCTTTCAGGGAAAAAATAAAAGACCATAGAAAGGAGCAAGTATGAAAGCTATGAAAAGGAGTCGAA
>Ga0315288_10010203_pt1 | contig 11834 bp, 11 predicted proteins | sample YL17G11_20_MG_FD_203454 | JGI IMG/M metagenome (GOLD analysis project Ga0315288, IMG submission 203454) | Sediment microbial communities from Yellowstone Lake, YNP, Wyoming, USA - YL17G11_20 | ecosystem: Environmental > Aquatic > Freshwater > Lake > Sediment | place: USA: Wyoming | collected... | reverse complement strand
GAGAAGCCTGAGAGCAGGCGCGGGGCGGTGAGGTTCAGGATCACGGGGGCCGGGCTCGAGGAGGCGGATCAGGCCTGGTGATCTCGGACGTCGTCCTCTGGTTCGCGGAGACCATCTGGCTCTTCCTCCCCGCCTACTTCGCCAACGCGGCGCCTGTGCTGCTCCACGGCGGCGGTCCCATCGACGGTGGCAGGAATTGGTCCGACGGTAGGCGGCTCCTCGGCGACCACAAGACCATCTACGGCACCCTGTCGGGCGTCGTCGTCGGCACAGCCGTCGGCCTCGCCCAGATGAGCCTGCTCAGGGGCTCCCTCTTCGCCTCGGGCGCCATCCTCGGCGACCTCGTCTTCGCCTTCTTCAAGCGCCGCCTCGACATGAAGCCCGGTCAGCCCCTACCCCTCTGGGACCAGGTCGGCTTCATACTCTTCGCCATCATGCTCGGCTCACTCATTCAGCCGGCGCCCACATTGGAGCAGGACGCCGCCATGATCATCACCACGATCCCAGTCCACTACGTCTCGAACCTCCTCGCCTGGGGCTTCGGGGTGAAGGACAGGCCCTGGTAGACCCCCTGCGGCCGCTCCAGCGAAGACGTTTTCTTGCTCCATAAAGACTTAATCCGCTTCCTTCCCATCCCGTTCAGTGGATCGGAACAGGTGTTCTAAACGGTGGTCTTATCTGGGGGTGTTCCTGTTAAATTATGAACGATCCGGGTAAAGTGCCCGAGGCCAGCCGGCCTCGGGGCCTGAGACTGATGAGGTAAGCCGAGGGTAGAGTTTGTCCCAGAGGAAGATGCTCGCAGCCGACGAGGAGCTGGCAAACAAGGTAGCGGAGCTAGCGAGCAGGAGGGGCCTCACGGTGAGGCAGACCGTCAACGACATCCTCGAGCAGGCGCTCAGGGTCGAGGAGACGGGGATCAGCCTCAAGGAGGTCGTCGAGGAGCGCTGGATGCTCGAGAAGGCCCAGGAGATAGGCTTCACCTTCGTCCCGGAGCACCTCCTCTACCAGGTCGTGGACGCCGCCTACGGTCAGGGTGGGAAACAGTTCTCCGACACCTGGCGTGGCGTCGGCAGATGGTACGGCAAGTATTTCTCCGCGAAGACGGACAAGCCCCTCGACGCGTTCAATGAGGCTATGGGGCTCCTCACCTTCGGTGCCAGCGGCTTCTCCCTGGAGAAGCAGAAGGACGACCGCCTCGCCGTCACCTGCGTCAGCGAGCGCTTCACGGAGGGCTTCACAGAGGTCTTCAGCCTCTTCATAGAGGGCGTCCTCGAGGTTCTGGGCTACGAGGTCTCCGACCGGGAGGTCTCGAAGGGGATCATCAAGCTGAAGCTGTCGAAGAGGAGGTAGCCAGCATTGCGCAGCCAGACCCCTGAGGACACGAAACTGCTGATACTGCCGACCCACCTGGTCGACAGGCTCAGGGCCATCGCCACCCGGCAGGGCGTCAGCCTCAGCTCGTTCGCCGCGGAGTCGCTGGAGCAGGCGCTCCGCGTCGACGAGATGGACGCGAGCCTCAGCGACGCCGTCGACGCCTACAGGCTCTCGGAGATCCAGCGCGGCGCAGGGATGGTCGACGTTCCGAGGTCGAGCCTCAACCACCTCATAGAGAAGCTCTACTCGAAGAAGGGCGAGGACCTGAAGAGGGTCTGGGGCGAGGCGGGAAGATGGTATGGGGAGTACCTCAGGGCCAAGTTGAAGCCCGAGGAGACGCTTGGCCTCCTGGAGAAGGAGCTCCTCGTCGCCTGGAACCTCGACGAGGCCGAGATAAGGGGGGGTGAAACCGAGGTCGCCGTAAGGTGGGTCTCGTTCACCATGACGGCGGAGTTCACGGAGCTACTCCTCAGCTACCTCTCAGCCGTGATGGACGCCCTCGGCTACAGGGAGGTCGGTAGGGACAGCCTGCGGGGGATGGCGACCCTCAAGTATACGAGGATCGGGGTAAGCTGAAAAATTAATCCATCCGTATCCAAAAACCTGATCTTAATTACGGATTTTTAAACGTTGGTTTTAAGCTGTTTTAGGCAGACGGAGCGAAGACGGCAGCCACATCGGCCCAGACCACGGCACAGTCAGCAGTGACTGCAGCCACCGACGCCAAGACATCGGCCGACGCCGCGAAGACAGCGACCGACAGCCTGACGACGATGGTCTACGTCGCGATAGCCGCCTCGGTGGTCGCAGCCCTGGCAGCCATATTCGCCGTGATGCAGATCACCAAGAAGATAGCATAAGCGGTAAGAAACGAATCCCCTTTCTTCTTTTTTTAATTAAACAACGGCCCCCAGAGGGTGCTGGGCTTCGGATTCACAGCTTCGTGAAACCTCGAACAGGTTATAAGGCGGAGCCCTGAAGGTTTCTAGGATGCTCCCAACCTGGCTGATCGGGAACACCATTCAGGTGGGGCTCCTCGTAATCCTCTGCATAGGCTTCACCTTCACATACATGATAGAGAAGTTCCCCAACTTCGCCCACGTCAGCTTCGCCGCCGTCGGCACCTGCATCACATTCGCCATGGTCAGGCTCTGGGGCCTCAACCCCTACGCCGCCTGGCCCGTCACGACGCTCGTGGGCGGCCTCCTCGGAGTCGTCTTTTACATCCTCATAGTGAGGCCCATCAAGAGGCACGGGACGAGAGAGATCACCCTCACATTCGCCTTCTTCGCCGTCAGCCAGGTCATAGGCGCCTTCATCGCCATGTTCAGCTTCTGGGTCTTCGTCTCGCTGAAGTTCTCGACGCAGGGATTCATGCTGAAGAGCTTCGACTTCGCCTGGGAGGATGTGCCCGGCGTGATGCTGACGGCGCCCATCACATGCGCGATCCTCGTCCTCCTGATGTACCTCTTCCTCACCAGGTTCAGGTTCGGCATAGCCACGAGGGCGGTCGCCGAGGACGAGCCCCTCGCCGCGAGCCTGGGCGTAGACACGTTCAAGGTCCACGTAGCCTCGTGGTTCATAGCCGGGGCCCTCTCAGGCCTCGCAGGCGGCATAATCCCCCTCTGGAGGGCGACGGGCGTCGGCTTCTCAGACGAGTTCCTCATCTCCGTCATGGCGGGCAGCGTCGTCGGCGGCCTGAACAGCATCACGGGCGCCGTCGTCGGCGGCGTCGCCGTAGCCCTGACCCAGAGGTGGCTCGGCGTCCTCTTCATAAGCCTATTCGGCATCGGCGCAGGAGGCTTCGAGCCGCTGATGCCCATACTCTTCATCTTCGTCGTCTTGATGATCGAGCCTGAGGGGATCACGGGCTTCTTCGGGAGGCCCCACGCCCCCCTCAAGACCCTCAGGACGCGCCTCAGGGACGCCAGGGAGCTCCTCACCAAGGTGACCCAAGCCGTTTAAAAGCCCGGCGAGGGGAAGAGATACGGACATGCCGGCCTCGATAACCTGCCCCTCATGCGGACGAGCCCACACCCCCGACGAGTACGACGAGAACAGGTTCTGCAGATCATGCGGCGCCCTCCTCGAGGTCAGGGCCGCCGGACACGGGGACGAAGCCGAGGGCTGGAGGACGCTCTTCCCCTACGAGCCCTACCCCCAGCAGGTCGACTTCATGGGCGACGTCGAACGCGTCGTCGGCGGAGGAGGCATCCTCGTCGCCGAGGCGTGCAACGGCTTCGGCAAGACCGTCTCCGCCCTCAGCGCCCTCCTGGGACTCGGCAGACAGATCGTCTACACGACCCGCACCCACGACCAGGTCAGGCAGGTGCTGCAGGAGGTGGAGAGGATCAACCACCACGCCGGCGCAGGCTTCACCGCAGTCAACCTCGCAAGCAGGGAGTTCCTCTGCCTCAACCCAGACTGCAGGGGGGCGCAGGGGCGCGAGGCGCAGGAGATATGCAACGCCCTCAGGAAGGACGAGAAGTGCCCCTACAGGTCCGAGAACCTTGAGCCGCCGCCGGGCCTACCGCCGATCCTGACGCCGAAGGTCCTCAGCCAGGCCGGGAGGAGGCTCATGATCTGCCCATACTTCCTTGCGAGGAGGGCCGCGAGGACCAGGAGGCTCGTCGTAGCCCCCTACCCCTACGTCTTCGACCCGAGGATCAGGATGATGACAGGCCTCGACCTCGAGGGAAGACTCTTGGTTCTCGACGAGGGGCACAACATCGACCAGGTCGGACAGGAGACCCTCAGCGACACCCTGAGCAGCAGGACGCTCGAGACAGCCGCCGAGGAGGTGAAGGCCGTCGGCGGCAGCCGCGCCCACATGAGGAGGCTCTCGGGCTACCTCGAGGAGGAGGTCGGGGACGCGCCTAGGCTGAAACGCGCCGAGGAGCTTGAGAGCGGCATCTGCGCCGCCCTCGGCTCTGACCTCACCACGTTCACCGAGCACTACGCGCCGATGGTCGACAAGATAAGGGAGAAGAAGATGAAGCAGGGCGAGCCGCCTGTCTCCTACCTCTCAGGCGTCCTCGCCTTCATGGAGCTCCTCGCCTCGAGCAGGAAGGACAGGTACGTAGCCATCTGCCGGCGCGACTTATACGGCTCAAACCAGGTCGAGTACAGGTGCCTCGACCCGAGCCTCGCGTTGAAGCCCATCGTGGAGTCCGCCTCAGGCACCCTCATCATGTCGGGCACCCTCTCGCCCCTGAAGCTCTTCGCCGAGATACTCGGGCTTGAAGGCGCAGAGCTCAGGAGCTACCCGAGCATACAGAGCCCGGAAAGCGTCAGGATGGTCGTAGACACCAGGGTCACCTCGGCCTACAGGGAGCGCAGCGAAGAGATGATGCTCCGCATAGGCGAGATCGTCGCCCACGGGCTCGAGAAGGTGCCGAACGGAGCCCTCGTCTTCTTCCCACAGCGGGAGCTGACGAACCGCTGCCTGGACGCCTGGGGCGTCAACGGAGTCGTAAAGGTCCGGGGAGGAACCCTCCACCTCGGCGGCAAACAGCTCTTCAGGGAGGGCGCCGACGCGAGGCAGAACGAGGCCGTCCTAGAGCGGTACAGGGCGACGGCCCTGACGCCCCCCGGCGCGGTCCTCGCCTGCGTCTTCCGCGGCCGGAACAGCGAGGGGAGCAACTTCCCGGACGAGCAGGCCAGAGGCATCTTCCTCGTAGGCGTCCCGTACGCCAACTACGGCGACCCAGTCGTCCGCGCCCAGATCGCCTACTACGACAGGGCGGCAGGAGGCATGGGTCAGAGATGGTACACGATGGACGCCTTCCGCGCCGCCAACCAAGCCCTCGGCAGAGGGATAAGGAGCCGCGAAGACTGGTGCCACTACTGGCTCCTCGACGCCCGCTACGCCGCTAACCTCGACCTCATCTCCACCTGGGCGAAGGGCGGCGGCGCCGAGATCATCGCAGAAGAACCCTAGCCCTCATATCCACCGCCCGCGATCCATAATGCGAACGATCATGAGCCGAGACGAACTCGCGGAAGCCTGCGCCAGGATCGACGAAGGCGCGATAATCGAGACGGCCAAGAAGCTCATCAGGGTCCCGAGCGTCACGGGCGACGAGAGGGAGGTGGTTGAGCTCGCCGAGGAGCTTGTGAGGGGCGTGGGGGTCGAGACCAGGTTCTACGGGTCGCCTGAGCGGCCGATACTGACGGCGGCCATCAACCCCCAGGCGGAACGCCTCCTCGTCTTCAACGGCCACCTCGACACGGTGCCCATAGCGTCGAGGGACGCCTGGGAGACGGACCCTTACGACCCGGTGGTGAAGGAAGGCAAGCTCTACGGCCGGGGCGCCAGCGACATGAAGTCCTCCTGCGCCGTCATGATCCACGTCCTGGGGATACTCAAGGAGATGCGGCTACCCCTCTCGGTCGGCGTCCACCTCGTCCCGGACGAGGAGAAGGGAGCCACCCACGGCACACGCGTCCTCCTCTCGGAGATCTGGAAAGGGAACCTCAGGAAGCCAGACTACGTCGTCATAGGCGAGAAGAGCGACCTCAAGGTCAGGATAGCCGAGAGGGGTGGCTTCGGCTTCAAGATCAGGTTCAAGGGGAGAGCCACCCACACCGCCTACGCCAGAGTGGAGGGCGTCAACGCCATAGCGAGGGCGGCGAAGGGGGCGCTGGCGCTCGAGAAGCACATCGACAAGTTCCACCCATGGATCGGGAGCCCGGTCCTCAGCGTCAACAGCATACAGGCGGGGACAGCCTCCAACCAGGTCCCAGACGAGTGCGTCATCGGCGTCGACAGGCGCCTCATACCAGGGGAGACGGCGGACACCGTAGTCGCCGAGGTGAAGGAAGCCCTAGACGAGGCCGGGAAGGGCGACCCCTCCTGGAGCTGGGAGATCGTGGCGCCCAAGGACGAGAGCGGTAATTGGGTCTACAACCCTGCCAACTACACTTCGCCGGACACGGAGCTCGGCGAAGCCTTCTACGCGGCCATACCCGCGGCGCTCGGCAGGAAGCCCGAGATCTTCGTCGAGTGGGCCGGAGGCACAGACGGCGCCTACTACAGGCGGGCGGCCATTCAGACGATAGGCTTCGGGCCCAAGGGAGAGCACGCCCACGGCCCCAACGAACTCGTCTACGTCGACAACCTCGTTGACCAGGCAAAGGTCTACATCGCCCTCGCCGCGGAGCTGGCAAGGAAGTAGTCTTCCTCATCCTCCTCTTTAACATGAACCGCGGCGGGAACGTTTTATACAGCCTAGACGGCACATCATACCCGTTCTGGAGCTGCAAACTTTGAAGGAAGCCGGATATTTAGGCTTGAATTCGGCGCAGCCCATAAGTATCCTTACACTAATCTAAATCTGATATCTTATGGGCGAGGATCAGGCCCGGCGGGACTACGTCAACCACTTCCTAGACACCGCGACCCAGCTCTGGGGACGAGAGGCCGTCTCCGAGATAAGGACGATCCTTGAGCGGACGGCGGAGGCCATCTGGGCCCTCGGCAACGTGAAGCTCGGCCCAGAGGATGAGCCGGAGACCGCGCCGGGGCGCAGGAGGGGGAGCTAGGGGACTTGGAGCCTCACAGCCTGACGATAGTTGAGGCGTCCAGGCTCATAAGGGGAGGAAAGCTATCCCCCGTCGACCTCCTCGAATCGATCCTCCAGAGGATCGAGGACCTGGAGCCCAAGGTCGAGGCGTGGGTCACCCTCGACCCCCATGGGGCGAGGGCCGCCGCTGAGAAGATGGCCGACGAGGCCGGGCAGGGCAAGATCAGGGGGCCCCTCCACGGGATACCCGTCGGCCTGAAGGACATCTACAACACGGCTGGGCTGAGGACCACGATGGGCTCCCAGCTCTACGTGAGCCACGTCCCAGATGGCGACGCCGAGGTGGTCAAGAGGCTGAGGGAGGCGGGGGCCGTGGTCGTAGGCAAGACGGAGACGACGGAGTTCGCCTATCTCGACCCCGCGCCGACGAGGAACCCCTGGAACCTCGGGCACACGCCGGGAGGATCAAGCAGCGGCTCAGCCGCCGCCGTCTCCTCCCTCATGGTGCCCCTCGCGTTCGGCTCCCAGACAGGCGGCTCAACCATCAGGCCCGCCTCGTACTGCGGCGTAGTAGGCGTCAAGCCGACGTACGACCTCATCAGCAGGGAAGGCATATTTCCCCTCGCATGGAGCCTCGACCACGTCGGTCTCTTCACGCGCACCGTCGAGGACGCCGCCCTCGCACTTGACGTCGTCGCCGGGACCCAGACGTCGAGGGTCTTGAAGGCTCCGCCGCCCAGGGTCGGCGTCCCCAAGGAGTTCTACGTGAGAGTGGCCCACGACGAGGTCAAGCAGGGCTTCGACGCCGCCATGAGGCGCCTCGAGGGGAGGGGCGCGGAGGTCGTCGAGATGAAGCTGCCCGCGAGCTTCAAGGCGGTCCACGACGCCCATAGGATCATCATGGCGGTGGAGGCCGCGGCCGTCCACGAGAAGAGCTTCAAGCAGAAGATGGCCGGCTACCGCCAAAACATCCGCGGCTACGTCGCCTCCGGCCTCCTGGTCCCGGCGACCTCCTACCTTCAGGCGCAGAGGGTGAGGAGGAGGTTCACGGGCGAGATGCTGGCCGCGATGGAGGGTCTCGACTGCGTCCTCACGCCCTCGACCACGTCGCCGGCGCCCCAGGGGCTGAGCTCGACCGGCGACGCCGCCTTCAACTCTCCCTGGAGCCTCACCGGCTTCCCGACGATAACCGTGCCTTCAGGGCTGAGCAGCCTGCGCCTGCCCCTCGGCGTCCAGTTGACGGCTCCGCCGTTCGAGGAGGCGAGGCTGATGGGCGTCGCGCGGTGGTGTGAGTCGGTCCTCGGCCCCATAGGCTCGCCCGAGATGCAGGTAGAACAGGGAGCTTAGCTGGTGTAGGATCACCCTATCGTCTTTATCTCCCTGCCGTTCTCGATGGCGATGAGCTCGACGAGGTGCTCGATCCCTGATGTCCTCACCTTCTTCCCTATCACCTCCTCGATCTGGAAGACGCCGGCAGGGTTGGCCATGTGGACCCTTATACTCACAGGCTTCTCCTCGCCCCGCTCTATGTCGACGCGCTTTATCGCCGTCGCCGATATGCTGTGGATATCAATCTTACCGATCCTGTAGGGTATCCTCGCCCTCCCCTCGGCCATGTCCGTGCCGTCAGCGACCTTCGCCGAGCCAGCCTCGACGCTAAGGCTCTGCACATCTTCCTCGTGGGAGTAGATGGTGTGAAGGGCCTCACACTTGATGCCGAGGATCTTTGCTTCGTCGCCCGGGTAGACCTCCGGGAGGAGCCTGTCGAGGATGGGGGCCGCGAGGTAGCAGCTATGGAGGAAGTGGTCGTCCCTGTGGACTGCGTTGCCGAGGTCGTGGAGGTAGGAACCGCAGAGGACGACGAGCTTGGCCCCCTCGTAGTCGCAGACGCCGTCCCTCACCGTCGTAGGCTCCACGCTCGAGGCGACGAGGTCGAAGATCTCCAGGGCGCTCCCGACGGCTATCCTGGCGTGGACGGGGCCGTGGTCGTTGTAGCGCATCCTGTTCACCACCATGATGTTTGACTGCCTGAGGTAGGCCTGGACTTCGGTGTCGTTCTCCAATAGGTCGAACATTCGCCTCACCCGCGGCTCCTCGAGGTGGCTGAAGATCAGTCGGCTTGAAACGGTGACCAAGTGCTGTGACCAGTATATGACTGGGCCATACGCCGTTAATTGTCTATCGAAAGAATGGGTGATCCGGGGGTGCGATGGCCCTGTGGCTGGTTCAGGCTGGGATCATGGGGGCGACGAGGGCCGCCATCAGGAGGGAGATGGCTCCAGCCGCGACCGCGACTGTGGCGGCGACGGCGAGGGGTCTGGCTCCTAGCCCCGCGATGCTCCTGAGCCTGACCTTGGAGCCGACGCCGACGAAAGCCGTCGCCAGAAGGAAGGGTATCATCCAGCCGGAGAGGGCTGCCTTGATCCATGTCCAGTCGAAGCCGGCCGCGACGAGGCCCGGGGTATAGTAGTCGAGGATGGCGCAGAGGAGCGAGTTGACGACGAAGGCGACGGCGAAGAGGGGAACCACAAACTTCGTCTTCCTGCCACCTGACACGCCGGCTAGGAGGGTGGAGAAGAGGAAGACTATAGGCCCGATCATGAAGATGCGGACCGATTTGATGAGCATCGCGGGCCTGGTCACGTCTGGGCCGAGTGCCCCCGCGGCGGCTATCACCTGAGCCGTCTCGTGGATGCCGGAGCCGACCCAGACGGCGTAGACGTTGCTGTTCTGGGCAAGCCAGTCGCCGACGGCGGTGTTCAGGAAGAGGTATGGATAGAGGAACATGGACGCGAGGCCGAAGAGGGTGATGCCGCTGACGGCGAGGCCTGTCTCCTCCTCCTTGGCGCCGACGGCTGGCGCCAGCGCCGCGATCGCGGAGGCGCCGCAGACGGCTGTGCCGACGCCGATGAGGGCGGAGAGGCGCCTACTCAGGCCGAGCCTCCCGCCGAGCCAGAGGCTGAGGGCGAGGGAGAAGGCGATGACGGTGAGGGCGTTGACGACCCCGACGCCGACCTGCCCCCAGATGAGGGCGCTCGTCACGAGGCCCAGCAGGGCGACGGCGACCTTAAGGAGCTGATTCGAGCAGAATGCGACGCCAGCCCTGAGCCGCTCCGGGACGCCGAGGAGGTTGACGAAGACGATGCTTATGATGAACGCCCACATCATTCCGCTGACCGGCTTGTACATTGTCCAGGCGGCTATCGATAACGCGGCGAGGGCTACGCAGAAGAGCACCCCGGGGAGGATCTGCCTCATCCTCAGTTCGGTTTCTGCCCCCATACATCTTCGTCCAGCGCTTGATGCCATTCTGGGATGGGGGCGGGCTATTAACTGTTTCTGGGCCCCCAATTGAATACGTCAAGGGGGGCTTCAGGGTAGATGCAACAGAGACTGCCAAAGCCTTAAATCCCCAATGTGAGAACAATCCGATCCCGCTGAACGTAACCTATAAAAGCGGGAAACCGTGTGGCTTAGGTCTATGGATAAGGGAGGGTCGGCGGCTCTGGCCGTCGTCGGGGGCTTCGGTATACTGGGGCTGAAGCTCCTCGCCTTCTTCATATCGGGCTCCGTAGCCCTCCTCTCCGACGCCCTCGAGTCGATAGTGAACATCGCCGCCTCAATAATGATGCTCGTCTCCATCCGGATCTCTGGGATGCCCGCCGACCCCTCACACGAGTACGGCCACCAGAAGGTGGAGAACATCTCAGCCTTCGTCGAGGGGGCCCTCATCCTCGTGGCTGGAAGCCTCATAGCTTATACCGCCTTTGGCCGCCTATTCTCCCCCGTCGAGCTTGTCGACCTCAACCTCGCCATCTGGGTCTCGTTTTTTGCGACGGCGTGCAACTTCGGTCTATCATGGCTCCTGTCGAGGTCGGCGAAGGAGACCGGTTCCGTCGCCCTGGAGGGCGACGCCAAGCACCTCCTGAGCGACGTGGCGTCGACCATAGGCGTCAACGCCGGCCTCATGGTCGCAGGATTCACTGGCTGGAACATCCTCGACCCCCTGCTCGCCCTGGCGGTCGCCGTCCTCGTCGGCAGGATGGGCATCCAGCTCGTGACGAAGGCGGGGAACGGGCTGATGGATCAGGCCGCCACCGAAGAGGAGGATAGGATCAGGAGGGTCCTCGAGGAGCACAGGTCCAGGTTCGTCGACTACCACGAGCTTAAGACCAGGAGGAGTGGTAACCAGGTCTTCGCCGAGCTTCACCTCTCCGTCGACGAGGCGCTGACCGTCGGGGAGGCCCATGAGCTGACCGACCACCTCGAGGAGGAGCTCCAGGCGAAGCTCCCAGAGGTCACCCTCACGATCCACGTCGAGCCGACCGAGGCCGACGAGGTACCAGAGTAGCCTGTCAAGTCTTCAGCCCCTTAGCCACGCTTGTATGAGCTCGTGTAGGGGAGTGGTATCTCGGGTACTATGACCTCCGATAGACGGAGGCCCCTGCGGCCGAGGCTCCTGATCTCCTCGGCTGCCTTCCCGATCTCCATCTTGGTCCTCGCGGCGACGGCCACGTCGGCGCCTTCATCCGCAAATGTGAGGGCGGTCGCCCTGCCGAGCCCCCTGCCTCCGCCCACGACGAGGGCGACTAGACCATCCAGTCTTCCCATGGCTATCGGTCTGGGCGAGTGCATTCAAACCGGGGAGAGGCTGACTAGGGTCAAGCCGCAGCGAGCAGCCCACGGATGGGCTGGAGCACGAGGGTGATGGGGCTCGCCGACGAAGACCCCGCGAACAACCAGTCGATGAACGACGTGAGCCACGACGCCGCCATGTAGAGGAGCGCGGTCACGGCGACTATGCCTATGATGGCGACGAGCTTGGGGACGAGCTGCCCCTCGCGCCTCCGCGGGACGCTTACCGGTGCTGTCATCCCGAGATACTTGTGCGGCGAAGGCTTTGAACCTTTTTGAGGTCCCTTTTCACGGGCCCCT
>Ga0315288_10010202_pt1 | contig 11834 bp, 10 predicted proteins | sample YL17G11_20_MG_FD_203454 | JGI IMG/M metagenome (GOLD analysis project Ga0315288, IMG submission 203454) | Sediment microbial communities from Yellowstone Lake, YNP, Wyoming, USA - YL17G11_20 | ecosystem: Environmental > Aquatic > Freshwater > Lake > Sediment | place: USA: Wyoming | collected... | reverse complement strand
GCGGGCATGGCGACCGCGACGATGATTCTCAGGGCAACTGAACTCGGCCTCGTGGCACACCCGATAGGCGGCTACGACGAGGAGGCGGTTAAACAGGCTCTGGGCATACCGGCGGGCTACCAGCTGATCACGCTGGTCAACGTTGGCAAGCACTCCAACAAAATCCATCCATACCTGACGGAGAAGCAGGCCGAGGCAGAGGAGGAGCGGCCCGAGCGTCTGCCCTTCGAGAGATATGCTTACCTTAACAGCTACACTGATGCGGAGAAAAAATAAAAAGAGGGTTAAAGGGCGTTACTTCGTCGCCATCGTGTACTTGACGCCGAGGGGCGCCATCGCCTTGTCGATCTTGTCGATGAGGTCGTTGATCTCCTGCATGGTCGGCTTCTTGAACCACTCGAAGTAGAAGTCGTACTCGCCCAGGCTCTCGCCTGACTTGCTGATGATCTTGCCGCACCTCTCCTTCGGCACCTCGCCGACGGTGCCGAAGTAGTTCATGATGCCCTCCACGTTATTGAACTGGATCTCTGAGGAGGCGATGAAGGTGTCCATAATGCAGACCTGGGGCACGTCGATGGCGACCTTCTCAAGCGCCTTGATAGCCTTGAGAAGTGGGGGCCCGTAGACCTTTACATAGCTTTTCATTTTTATGAACCTCTAATTAGCCTTCGGACACGATTCCTATTAAACGTTATCTAACTCGACGTAAAAAAGTGGGAAGATGTTAATTTGGAGGCGGTCTCCGGGCGGGCCGTCGCAGCCCCTCGAGGATTTTTCCTGATCTACGCGTGATCTGGCTCGACCCGTGGGTCTCTGAGACCCATTTATAACGGGTGACGCCCCCTCTTCCACCTCCGGCGTGACCATCGTGATCAAGCCTGTCAGGTGAACGGTCGGTTTTTCAGGTCAGCGTCGGACAGTGATGGGCTCCGAACAAGCGCCTTCGCGGCGTTTTTCACGCCATTAGACCCCCGCCAACGTCTTTTCGGATAACATGCAGGGGGTTTCAGGTGGGCGGCGTTCTTGACGGGTTTCGTGAATGGATGTGCTCTGTCTCCGAGTCTGCGTTGTGCCCTGGGCTTTCTCCGGACCAGGGCAGGGCACCCCCCCCTACGTTTTTTCACATCTCCCGTCCCTGTCCCGGTGAGCCCAAGTAATTATCGTAAACCCGAGGCAACACTAATCTTATAAGAGGAACAGATTAATTCAGGTGGAACCGTCATGGTTTTCGACTTCCTTACCCTTGACGACGTCGAGGTGAAAGGGAAGACCGTGTTCCTCCGCGTAGATGTGAACTCCCCACTTGACCCCAACTCGAAGCGCATCCTCGACGATTCCAGGATAAAGGCCACTGAGGCTACCCTGAGAGACCTCCGCGAGGCGAGGGTGGTCGTCGGCGCCCACCAGAGCAGGCCGGGGAAGTACGACTTCACCAACCTCGAGGCCCACGCCAGGGTCCTCCAGATGTACCACAGCGGAAAGGTACGCTTCGTCGAGGACATAGACGGCCAGAAGGCCCAGGAGGCGATGAAGGCGCTGAGGAAGGGGGAGGTCCTGGTGCTGAACAACCTGAGGATGCACAGGGATGAGAACCTCGACGCACCGCCTGAGGAGCTTGCAAAGACGGGCATGGTCGTGACCCTCGCCCCGTTCTTCGACCTCTGCGTCAACGACGCCTTCGCAGCCGCCCACAGGGGCTCCGCGAGCCTCACCGCCTTCGGCGAGGTGATGCCGATGGTCGCTGGGAGGCTGATGGAGAAGGAGCTGAGCGCCCTCAACAAGGTGATAAACAACCCCTCTCGACCATGCGTGTACCTCCTCGGCGGGGCGAAGGTCGACGACAGGATACCGGTCATCCGCCGCGTCTGCAGGGACAAGATAGCGGACAGCATCCTGATAGGCGGCCTCATCAGGGAGAGCTTCTACATGGCCCAGGGCGGGATGCCCGAGAAATTCAACGGGCTGAAGGACGAGGACAGGAAGCTCGTCAAGGAGGCCGGCGACATCCTGAGGAACTACGACGGGACCATAGAGCTCCCAGTGGACGTGGCCCTGGACACGAAGGGCGGACGGATAGAGGTCCTCGTGGAGAGCCTGACGGACGAGACGAACATCTACGACATCGGCCTCAACACCATCGCCAAGTTCAGCAAGATAATCAAGGAGGCCGGCACCGTCGTAGCGGAGGGCCCGCTCGGCATGTTCGAGCGGCGCGGCTTCGACGTCGGCACGAAGGAGCTGCTACGCGCGATGGCTGACAGCCCCGCCTACACGGTCATCGGAGGAGGCCACATGGGCGGCCTCGCCTCGATGCTCGGCATAGACGATGAGATGAGCCACGTCAGCACCGGCGGGGGCGCGATGCTGAGCCTCCTCGCCGGCGAGACGCTTCCCGTCATAGAGGCGATGGCCAAGGCTAAGAAGCGCTGGGGCTGACGCCACGGGGCCCATCGCCTTCATTTTTCTTCTCTCACACGGGCATCGGATTTTATATGGGTCCCAAGCCTACGGCTTCTCGATCTAGGATGCTTGACAGGGTAAAGGTCGCGGCTGCGCAGGTCTCGCCTGTCTTCATGGACAAGGAGGCTTCGATAGACAAGGCGTGCAGGACCATCGAGGAGGTCGGCAGGGCTGGAGCAAAGCTCGTCGTCTTCTCCGAGACCTTCATCCCGGGCTACCCTTTCTGGAGGGGCGTCCAGCCCGTCTCGAGGTGGTCGGAGCTCATGGTCGAGTACCAGAAGAACGCCGTCGTCATCCCAAGCGGCGACACCGAGGTGCTGGGAGACGCTGCAAGGCGGGCGGACGCGGTCGCAGTCGTCGGCTGCACCGAGCTGGGCGGCTACAGGGGCAGCGGCACCCTCTACAACACCGTCCTCTTCATCGGGAACGACGGAAAGGTCCTCGGGCGACGCAGGAAGATGATGCCCACGCACGCCGAGAGGACCGTCTGGGGGATGGGCGACGTCTCAGACGTCAGGACCTTCGAGACGCCGTTGGGCACCCTCGGCGGGCTGGTCTGCTACGAGCACCACATGAGCCTGCTAAAGGCGGCGATGGCCGTCCTCGGCGAGGAGATACACTGCGCCCTCTGGGACGGATGGTGGGTGATGCCCCGCCACCCAGGCGCCAAGAGGAGATATAGAGAGGGCGAGGACCCCCGCCTCTGCGACATCGACTACGCGGTGAAGGAGTACGCATTCGAGACCCAGACATTCGTCGTAAGCTCTGGCCAGTACATCCCAGACGACGCGATGCCTGAGGAGTGCCAGGGCTTCAACATAGCGGCGGGGGGCAGCTTCATCGTCAACCCCGCCGGCGTCTCCCTCGTGGGGCCGGTCTTCGACAGGGAGGAGATCCTCTACGCGGAGCTGGACGCGGACGATCGCAGGCACACGAAGGCGTACGTCGACGCCCTCGGCCACTACGCCCGCTGGGATGTCCTCGGGCTGGACCTGAAGGGGGAGCCGCAGGTCCCCCTGAGGGCGACGAGGCGTCCGAGGCCGACCAGGGAGCGGCTGAAGGTCGTCGCTGAGAAGCACGGCGTCGACCTCGACAGGCTTGAGGCGATCCTGGGGGAGCTCGACGAATCGGGCTGACCCCTTTTCGATAAGATTAAAAACCGTGGACCCAGACTATCGGGATGCGGGATCGTGGTCTAGCTTGGTCTAAGATACGCGGCTTGGGCCCGCGTGGTCCCCGGTTCAAATCCGGGCGGTCCCACCACTTTCATCTGGCCCTCCATGGTTGCCTCGGCCGATCAACTTTTAAAGACGGCTGATCCTACCCACCGATTGTCATGGATGAGAAAACAGGCCTTTTAACCCCCTGCGGCCTCGACTGCGGCGAGTGCGAGTGGCACGTCGGCGAGAGGCAGCCGAGTTGCCCGGGATGCGAGGCGGTGGAAGGGAGGCCCTTCTGGGGCATATGCAGGACCTTCGCCTGCGCCGAGGAGCACGGCGTCATGCACTGCGGGGTCTGCGGAGAGTTCCCCTGCGGGCAGTTCGTGAGCCAATTTGATCCCAACGACCCGGAGGGGCAGAGGGGCGCCGTCTACAGGGCTGGCCTCCTGGCCTATAGGGCGAGGCACGGCGACGGGAAGACGCGGGAGCTGATGAAGAAGACACAGAAAAAGCATGGCTAGATCCTGGTCGTATTCCCTTTTTCAGGAGCATCAAAGTTAAATCTGTTCGCTTCGATCTTCTTGACGCGCGCCGGGTTGGCTGAGCGGTTTAGGCGGCTGCCTGCAGAGCAGCTCTACGGGGGTTCGAATCCCTCGCCCGGCTCCAACTAACCATTAGCAAGAAGTTACTTCCATATCATTTTGATAGGAAAATGTGAATAAGAAACAATCGTCAATAAATATTCATGCCTCGTATGTCTCTCGGCGACATGGAAATTAAACCGTGTCAGGACGAGTTCCTGCCACAATTAACGGAGCTATGGAAGGAATACATTGTTGATCAAGATGAAGAAGACTGGATGCTTCCATACTTCGATCTTGATGCGAGCACTGAAGGATTTCGAAAGATATTGGAATCCTTCATGAGAAAGGAGCCGGAGGGCTTCCTGGTCGCCACGCTTAGAGGTGAGATTGTCGGCTTCGTCATATCATTCAAAGATGCCTTTGGTCCAAACTATGTGATGAAGAAAAAGACGGGGCGTATCCAAGTTGTGCATATCAAACGAGGGTTCAGGGAGAGGGGGATAGGGACGAAACTAATCAACTCAGCCTTAAGATTTCTCAAGGCAAGTGGCTGTTCCATTATACTAGCTGAAACTGGGGACATGAATAATAAATCGCTAAAAATGCTAGCGAAATTAGGTTTCAAGCGACGTGGAAACCTCGTTCAATTCATGAGAGAAGGTTAATGCATGATTTAGTTAGCTATCCGCAGAGCGGCTTTCTGGGTGTTTGAATCCCTCGCCCGGCTCCAATAACCCGTGTAAAATCTGTTGGGCTATCTCTGCGCGCGCCGTCGAGGGTCCCAGGATGGGGGGGCACGGGCAGCCGATAAATAGGGCGCCGCATATTTCTGTATCTACTGTGACGTGGATCAGGGGGATGCCTGTTTGAGAGTCGCCTTCGTCGAGCCTCCAAAGGAGTACTGGTTCGTAATGGGTGAGTACCTACCCCCTCCCACGGCCAGCCTCCAGCTCGCCGCCTACCTCGAGACGAAGCGCCCGCAGGACGAGATCAGCGTCATCGACTGCCAAGCTGAGGGGCTCGACTGGGAGGGGCTGGAGAAGAGGCTCACGGACCTCCAACCCGACGTCGTCGGCGTCAGCAGCCTCTCCACCTGCAACGCCTACACGGTCGTGAGAGCCCTGGAGACGGCTAAGAGGGCGGCGCCTGGAGCCCAGACGATCACGGGGGGGCAGCACTTCACGGCCCTCGCAGAGCCGAGCCTCATGGAGTACCCCGCGATCGACGCGATAGCACGCGGAGAGGGGGAGGAGACCCTCGTCGAGTTCGTCGAGGCCGTCGAGGAGAGGAGGAGCCTCGCGAGCATCAGGGGGCTCAGCTTCCGCCACGACGGCGAGGCCGTCTCCAACCCGCCGAGGCCCATGATCGGCGACCTCGACGACCTCCCAACGCCGGGCTACCACTTCGTCGAGGGAAGCCTCGACAGCTACCACTTCAAGATGATGGCAGGGGGGAAGCGCTACGTGATAGTCGAGGGGAGCAGGGGCTGCGAGCACAACTGCAGCTTCTGCAGCCAGTGCGCGTTCTGGGGGCACAGGTGGCGTACCAAGTCGGGGAAAAGGATCGCCGACGAGATGGAGAGCTGCAGGGACAGGTACGGGGCAGAGTTCATTTGGCTCACCGACGACAACTTCACCTTCGGCCCGCGCTCAAGGGAGCTCATCGGGGAGCTCAAGAGGAGGGGGCTCGGCGACGAGGTCTTCTGGTTCGTCCAAGCCCGCGTCGACGACGTGGTGAAGAACCCTGAGCTGATCCCAGACCTGAGGAGCGCCGGGTGCCGATGGGTCCTGCTGGGAGTCGAGAGCGGAGATCCAGAAACATTGGCCTCCATGAGGAAGGGCATAGACCCAAGCCAGGCGGGGAAGGCGATAAGGCTCCTCGAAAAAAACGACATCTTCGCGCAGGCCACGATGATCGTGGGCCACAGGAGGGACACCCACGAATCCATAGAGGGTCTACGCCGCTACATAGACGCCCTCAACCCCGGGATAGCCATATTCATGATCCTGACGCCCTACCCTGGCACCAGCCTCTACGAGGAAGCCCTGCGCGCCAACTGGATCGAGGACAAGAACTGGGCCCACTACGACATGATACACGCCGTGATGCCTACCGAGACCCTCAGCAGGAGCCAGGTACAGGAGGAGCTCACGGAGTGCTACAGGGGCTTCTACGGCAAACTTTCCCGCCGACTCGAGGGCTTCTTCTCCGGCAACAGCTTCAAGAGGCGGACCTACAGATACATGGCCTCCCAGAACGTGGTCAACCAGCTCCGCGAAATATTCTAGGCTACATGCGAAAACCCCCATCACCTCGTCTTCGTCTCGTCGGCCACCCGATCCCTGCCCTTCGCGACGGCGTCGAGGGGATCGCCGGTCGTCCTCAGCGAGGCTTCCATACCCCTGAACTCTTCCTCCGGTCTTCACTCCTTGACCTCGACAATGGGACCATCCACCACAATAGTCGATTTCCCAGAAAAAGGGTAGAGAAATATCTTTGATCTAAAAACCTAGCCGATGAAACATTTCCTCATCAGAGGGGGACTTGATTTGAGCCCGCCTCACGTCGCAGCTGTTGAAGGGCAACAGGGGCCTTCCTCTTCAAAACCAATTGTAATAATACTTGGCGTGGTCTAGGTCTACGCCGGCCTTCACATCGAGGTGGCGGCTGGGACGCCGATAGAGGAGGCGGACAAGATAGCTGAGGAGGTTAAAGCTGAGGTCAGCGCCAGGACCGGCTGCAGACACCGTCATCCACGTCGACCCGTGGAAGGCGCAACCAACTAGTCCGCCCTTATCATCACCAGCATCATCTTGAAGCGCGTCAGGGCCTTGAGGGCGTGGGGCTTGTTGGCCGGCATTATCATCACGTCGCCCTCCTTCAGGAGGCTCCTCTTCCCAGCTATCCTGATCTCGACCTCGCCTTCGAGGTCGACGACAAGCGCATCGTATGGCGCGGTGTGCTCGCTCAATCCCTCCCCCTCGTCGAAGGCGAACAAAGTTACCGTCCCCACTCCCCTGTCTATGATGGTGCGGCTGACGACTGAACCTTCCTGATATTCAACGAGGCCCCTGAGCTCGTAGACTTTTCCCCTTATCTCCGCCTGCTCGTTCATCCCAATCTCTCGAAGATAATCTGAGAAAAGCTGTTTAAAAAAATGTTTATAGTGACGAGCCACAGGGGACTCTGAAAAAAGGAGAGTTTAAGACGGGAGCGCCTTCGCGGCCGGGACGAGCTTGAAGCCGCCGGCTTTCGAGCCTACGACCTTCGGCGTTATGTCTATGGTCAGGGTCGTCGTCTGCCCAGCCTGTATGGTGACGCCGCCCTTGACGATGGCGATGTTCAGCTTCCCGCTCTCGACCGGGGCGGTGTAGTTCATTCCGTCGACGGTCACCTTCGCCTCGAGGATCTCGAAGCGGACCAGGTTGTATGTCCCCGCCTGGAGCTCCGCGACGCCGAGCGTCTTGCTCGCGTTCAGCGTCTCCTTGAGGTCTACCCAGCCCTCGGAGTCGACGACGGTGACCCAGCCGGACTCGTTCTCAGCGTTTGCCCTGTGGAGCTTCACCTGGCTGTAGTGGATGTAGACGCTTGTCGCCGGCCCCCATCCCTGGGGTGGGTCCGTGATGTCGACGACGAGCCTGCCGCTCCCATAGGTGACGTAGGTGAGCGCGCCGCTCCCGACGACTATGGCAGAGATGATGACCACGAGCAGTCCTTTATTCATGTGGAATCGATACCTCCGGAATTAACACCTGATTCCCAGGCAATAAGGGATGCCGAGGGACGGATTGGAACAGCCGTTCCAAAGGATCGGTGTATATTGAGCCTCGGCCGAGGCCCCTGGACCGGCTCCTGTATCCGCCGATTCAGGCGCTTAATTCAGGAATAGAACCTATAAAATAGGGATTAAATGGGAAAAGGGTCAAAAAAACCAGTTATTACTTAGAAAAGGATTATTTTTCTTAGTTATAAGTTATATGGTTGAGACATGGGGATTAAATTTAAATAATAACAGCGATAAACATGTTTGAATGAGAAATCGTAGTCGTTGGCGCAGATGTTATACGAAAAAGACCAGTATTTAGAGGTGAAAACCTCTTACAATAACGAATCCATAGATATTAGCCTAAACGAGGGCATATACCGGCTTAAATACCCGAAAAAGGTCTGGGCGTCCCTCGACGACTCTATTAAGAGGTCGATCGTGGACCATATCGCCTTCGCCTCGACGAACTACCTCACCCTCATCATGGGGAAGAAGGGGGCGATCTACGACACGCGGCTCCCCCTCTTCGACCCATCCATATTCAAGAACACCATCTGCGACCTCCCGTCGAGCGCGGTGCTGGACAGGGAGTCGACCGTAGACTACATCCGTGACTACTTCAACATGGACTTCGTCTTCAGCCGAGAGGAGACGATCGTCTGGAGCAGGCCGTATAAGCCGACGGACACGGCCATCATCTCGTTCACCTCGGGGAAGGAGAGCCTCCTCACCCTCGCGGTCTGCCTAGAACTCGGCCTCAGGCCCGTCCTCGTCAACATCATAGAGCCATCTAACATCTACGAGCACAAGCACAGGCTCAGGCTCCTAGAGGGGCTCCACGAGGAGTTCGACGTCGAGTACTACACGCTCCCATACGAGATAGGCTCGCTGAAGGACACCAAGATAGAGGGGGTGAAGGACTCCTCGCTGGGCTGGGGGAATCAGCTCTTCACCTACCTCTTCATCTTCCTCCCATTCATCCTCCAGAGGAGGGCGAGGTACGTCTTCTTCGGAAACGAGTTCAGCGGCGACAGCGAGACCGTGAACGGGGAGGGGTTCCGCACCAACTTCTGCTACGACCAGAGCAGCCACTGGACCCTCCACCTCGACAACATACTGAGGTCCCTGACCGGCGGCGCCGGGAGGGTCGGAAGCCTCGTGGGGCCCCTGAACGAGATCGCGGTGGCGAAGTGCCTCCACGACGGCTTCCCCGACCTCGCCAAGTATCAGCTCAGCTGCTTCTGCGACGTCCCGGAAGCTGAGGAGCACAGGTGGTGCTGTAGCTGCAGCAAGTGTGCCAGGAACCACGCCTTCCTCAACGCCCTCGGCAAGGACCCCGGCGACTTCGGCTTCTGGCGGGACATGTTCAACGAGGAGTATAAGCCCCTCTTCTCGGTCTTCGGCGAGGGGGAGACCTTCGGCTACGACCGGAGCGGGCTAGGCCGGGTCGAGCAGGAGCTCGCACTCTACATGTCAGCCGAGAGGCTCCCGGAGAACGAGTTCCTGAGGAGCTACATGAAGATAAGCCGCTACAACGGGGGTTCCGACCAGAATAAGGAGCTCTTCAAGCGTGACTACTCCTACTACTTCGGCCTGCAGGACTACCCGGCGGTGCCGAGGGAGCTCAGGCAGAGGGTCTATTCCATCTACGAGAGGATCCTCTACTCAGAGCTTCAGGAAGCCTAGCTGCCGGGGATAGTTTTAGATTGCCGCCGCCCCACACGTTCAGGTGGGTTCAGGGGCGATGAGGTCGGCCACCATCTTGGCGGGCGGCTCTTCCAGCCGCATGAGGGGTGAGAAGGGACTACGCATCCTGGGCACCAAGCCCATCGTCAAGAGGGTTGTAGACAACATCTCGGGGTCTGTGGACGAGGTGATCCTGGTCGCGGGCTCCGAGGCACAGGCTTCTGTGTACAGGGAACTGCTCGGGGGGGAAGCCTGCGTCGTGGTGGACCTCTACAAGGATCGATCGCCCGTCGTGGGCGCCCTGACCGGCCTCAGCCTCGCCAAGGGCGAGTACGCCCTGATGGTCGGCTACGACATGCCCTTCATCCGCCACGACGCCGTCGAGCTCCTGTTCAGGGAGGCCGAAGGCGCCGGGGGGGCCACCTTCGTCTGGCCTAACGGTTGGCTCGAGCCCCTCCACGCCGTCTACAGGGTCGATTCTGGCCGCGAGGTGGCGCGCAGGAACTACGAGGATGGGGACATGAGGCTCGGGGACGTCCTCAGACGCATGAGGGACGTCAAGATGATCCCTGTCGAGAGGCTGAGGCTCGTAGACCCAGAGCTACTCACCCTCTTCGACGTCGACACCGAGGAGAGGCTTAGGGAGGCCGAGGGGCTCCTCGCCTCAGGGGCTCTTCCTGACCCTGACCCTCGTTGAGTTGAAGAGGGGGCCGCCGCCTATGCCCTGGGCGCCTGGAGAAATCAGGGCGTTCTGAGCCCGTCCACGCTCATCGGTCAGCGGCCTCGGCGCCCAGAGCGTCCCCGCGGGGACCCTGCCGGTCACCGAGACCCTGACGCCCAGCTCGCCACCCCCGTTGTAAAGGGTCGCGTCGTCTCCGTCTCTCAGGCCCAGCGACTCGGCGTCTGCGGGGTTCATCCAGGCGACGGAGGGGATGGGGCCGTGGACGTCCCTGAACTGACTGTGGGTGTAGCCGGCGACGGCGCTGTTCAGCATCACGAACTCTCCGTGGCCGAGGCTGACAGGCAACTGCCTCGGGAGAGGGCTGTGACCCTCCCTCTCCGCGAGCGACGAGTAGAACTCGATCCTGCCCGAGGGCGTCTGGTACTCGTCCCGGGGTCTGCGCCTGAGGGTGAGGGTTCTACCGCCGAGGAGGTCATCGTAGCTGCCGTCGGCGAAGGCGCCTCCCAGCGCGGTGCCGAGGGCCGTCCAAGGCTCCTCGAATATCCACGGCTCAGCCAGGCCGATCCTGCGGGCGATCTCGCGTCCGACCTGGACCTCGTCCCTGCCCTCGCCGAGGGGCTCCACCGCCCTCTCAGAGAGACGGACGTAGGGGTGGCTGTCTGAGACGACGACGTCCCTCTTCTCGAGGAACGTCGGGGCGGGCAGGACGACGTCCGCATACTCCGCGGTCTCCGTCAGGTGAGTGTCGTGGACGACCACGAAGACGTCTCCCCTCGAGAGGCCCGCTCTGACGGCGCCAAGGCCAGGCAGGGTCAGGGCGGGGTTCATCCCCTGGACGTAGACGAAGCCGAACTCGCCCGCCTCGAGCCTCCTGCCGACGGCGACCTGGCTCACGACCCCGGGCTTCCTGTCAGCCAGCGCCTCCCCCGTAAGGTAGCCAAAGTCGATGTACCTGCCACAGCTGTTAGTGTAGTAGAAGCCCCTGTGCTCGCCCAGCAGGGCGGGGAGGAGACTCACCGCCCTCACGGACTCCACCCCCTCTGCGCACTTCTGCAGGCCTATACCGATCATGAAGGCGGCGGGCTTCCTCGCCGCGAGCGCATCCGCGAGGGCCTCGACGCTCTCCTGCGGGACTCCCGTGACCTCCTCGACCCTTCCGGGCGTCCACCTCTTCGCCTCCTCAGAGTAGGCGTCGAAGCCCGTTGTCCACCAATCCAGGAAGGCTCTGTCGACCTTTTCGCCGATTATGAGGCTGCGGGCGAGCCCGTAGGCTAGGGCGACGTCGCTCCCCTGCCTCGGGGCGAGCCAGAGGTCCGCGGCCTCCGCCGACTCGCTCCTCCTCGCGTCGACGACGACTATCATGGCGCCTCGCTCCCTCCTCGCCCTGAGGGCGAGGGCCCACTGGTGGGCGGAGCTGATCCTCGGGTTGAATCCCCAGAAGACTATCACGCCCCCGCCGAGGAGCTCCTCCGGCTGTGTGCCGTAGCTGAGCCCGT
>Ga0315288_10010196_pt1 | contig 11837 bp, 10 predicted proteins | sample YL17G11_20_MG_FD_203454 | JGI IMG/M metagenome (GOLD analysis project Ga0315288, IMG submission 203454) | Sediment microbial communities from Yellowstone Lake, YNP, Wyoming, USA - YL17G11_20 | ecosystem: Environmental > Aquatic > Freshwater > Lake > Sediment | place: USA: Wyoming | collected... | reverse complement strand
TGATGATACTTCAAACATTGATCAATAACGACAGATCTAGAACCGATTTTCCTATATATAATTACAAAGGCGATTTTATTCCCGACATTAATATAGTTTTAATGGAAATGAATAATTATTATTACTATGACAATTTCTTCAAAAAGAAGTCATTGACGAAAGACTTTTATAAAGAATATAAAATAGCATATTGCGTTTACGAATCCACAAGATTTCCTGGTTATTTCTTTAATCAACTGTTAAAGTTCGACGAGATGTGGGTACCAACACAATGGCAATTCGACTCATTAGTCGAGCAGGGATACCCAATAGAAAAAATACGCATTGTTCCTGAAGGCATCGATGCAGATGTTTTTAAACCCGCAGAAAAAATATTAAAACGTAATAAATTTCGATTCATACATTTTGGACGATGGGATTATAGAAAATCAACAACTGAAGTTATTAAAACATTTGGTGAAACATTTAAAGGTAATAATGACGTTGAACTTATATGCTCTGTTGAAAACCCATTTCCATCCGATGAAACTAAATCAACAGCAGATAGGATTAAAAAATATAATATTAATTATGATAATGTAAAATTTATTGATTTTGTAAGTAGGAGAGAGTATGTTAATTATTTACAACAAGGGGATGTTTTTGTTTCATGTGCTCGAAGTGAAGGTTGGGGCCTTCCCCTCATCGAAAGTTTAGCATGCGCCACTCCATCAATTTACTCAAATTGGGGCGGGCAACTTCAATTCGCAAAGAACAAGGGTATTCCTGTTAAAATATCTCACATAAGACCAGCAAACATTGGTGATAAAGAGGTTGATGGTGAATATTGTGAGCCGGATTTTAATGATCTCGCCGTTCAAATGAAAAATGTATATGAAAATTATGAAGAATATAAAAAGAAAGCAACGGTCGATGCTCAATTAATTCATCGAGAGTTTAATTGGGATAATGTAGCTAAAATAGCATGCAAAATATTAGAAAAAAAGGATAAATCATTTGTTTTTATAACTGCCGGAGATATAACATACATGCCAATAATTCAGAAATTAGTGGAATCGTTAAATGAATTCTCCAACAACAAAATTATTGTATATGGTATTGAATGTGATGTGCCATTTGATTCGCCAAATATGATCAAGCGAAAAATAAGCCCGCCTAAATACTCTGAATATGATAAATGGTACTGGAAACAATATGCCTGTATTGCTTCAACAGAAGAAGATTATGAAAATTTTGTGTGGATAGATGGAGATTCAGTTGCAAATTATAATATTGATGAGATTAAAAAATATTTCTCACAAATAGAAAATTATCCGTTATCTGATATTCACGTACAAGAAGAGTTTTTGGGAGTATATGAAGAAAACGGAGAAAATAAAGTACAAAATTTTTGTCAAAGATTATCTGAGTTATGGGGAATACATCGATCGTCTCCTTACATGCATGTTTGTTTATATGTTTATAATAAAAATTGTAAATGGTGGTTTGAAGAAATCATTAAACATTATAAGTCTATTGATATAAAAGAATATAAAAAATATTATTTATGGAACGATGAGGCTATCGATAACGCATTAAGATGGAAATTTGGATATAAAAAACGTCTTCCGTTGTCTAATTTTGACACTTCGGGATATGATGGAGATGAAGGATTTACCACTAAAACATTGCAACAATTTTACAAGTATTGTAATGAAGATGGACCGCAAAATTTCAATAAAATATATGGGTACCAAATCATACCAAAAGATAAATCTAATATTATATTATTTCACGGTAACAAAAATATAGAGGTTTCAAATAAAATAATAGAATATCTCAAAATTAAACGAGATAATAATTTTTATCAATCAGAATATTTTTATACAGATGTTTATGATCTAGAAAATCTAGGAAAAATAAAGGGCATTTTAGGTGGCACAATAGAAATTGCAACAAAATATGGGTGGCAATATGCTGTCTATCATGAAATTTATAACTTAATGGAGTATTATAAATTTAGAGAAAAATCAATTCGTATTGGAGATGTTGTTGTAGATTTAGGTAGTAATATAGGAGTATTTACCAGATGGGCGTATAGTGAGGGAGCAAGTAAAGTAATATCATTTGAGCCAGATAAACGATACTTTAAATTATTAAAATTAAACTCTGATCCGAGAGCAGTATTATTTAATGCTGCAGTAAGTGATTCGATTGGCACAACAACACTATATGAAAGTTCACATCTAGGTGGTTCAAATATTCTTGGGGTTCCGGGGTGTGAAAATAGTTATACTGTCAGAACATATACGTTGGACTATCTTTTCGAAACCGGGATAATAGATAAAATCGATTTTTTAAAAATAGATACAGAAGGAGCAGAAATTAAAATACTAAATGGAATATCAGACAAAAATTTATCGAAAGTTAGAAACATTTCTATGGAATATCATCATAGTCATTTAAATTATGATGACGATTTAAGATCTAAAATTATTGAACGATTAAATCATTTAGGATTCAATTCACATCTTTTATTTCTAGGCGCAAATAATTCTTTACAAATGATATATTTTTGGAAATAATGGCACATAAAGAACAAACACAATTTTGTCAAAAAGTTAAAGAAAAATTTCCTAATTATTTTATAGATAAAAAAGTATTGGATGTTGGTTCATTGGATATCAACGGATCAAACAAAAATTTATTTGAAAATTGTACATATATCGGAATAGACGTTGGGGAAGGTAATAATGTAGATGTAATTGCCATAGGACATTTATATGATGCTCCCGATGAATATTTTGATACCATTATTTCGACTGAGGTTTTCGAACACGACATGTATTATGAAAAAACAATTGAAAATATAATTCGGATGCTAAAACCTGGCGGATTATTTTTATTTACCTGCGCGGCGCCAGGACGACCAGAACACGGAACAAAAAGAAAAGGAGAATGGAATGCCCCACTATTATCCCAAATATCCGAAGAATGGTCCAACTATTATAAAAATCTAACAGAAAAAGATATACGAAAAACGTCGAGCTTCAATATATGGTTTCCGGATGGGCATTTTGAGATAAACAATCAAGCGGAGATTCCCTCAGATTTATATTTTTATGGAATTAAAAGCGGTTCAAAATATCTAACTGACAATATAATTCCAGAATATTCAAAAACAGAATTTGCTGATGACATTTTTGTAATTGATTCTTGGCCAGATAATGAAGCAAAAGAAAATGATTTATTAAATTGTATAAAACGATTAAAAGTCTATAATATTCCTATTTTATTATCTGGACATTACCCCATTAAACCTGAAATTCAGAAGATGGTAGATTATTATCTTTATGATAAAAATAATCCACTGTTAATGAAAGAACAATTTAAATCGTATATGGTGAATAGTGTTAGATGGTCAGATATGGAAGATGTCCGTGTCGAAAATACTCATGAGTTTCATCATGATTATGCAATATGGGAAACCATGAGGAATAGTTTTAATTTCTGTAAGTATTTGGGGAAAAAGTATATTCATTTTATGGAATATGACAATTTACCTGATGTGTTCCAATATCAACAAGCGTTTATAGAAAATATCAGGCGTTTTGACGCCGTACTTTATGAATACCATAAGAAGTCATCATCACACCCGGATCCGTACATTGGGACATTTATTTTTTCCATTAGAACGGACGTAGCTGTTAAAGTAATTGATTTAATTAAAACCAAAGAAACATTTTTTATAAATGCGCCAAAGGGTTGGCAGCTAGAAAAAAACTTTTTGTATTGTCTTAAAAAAATTACTCCACGAATATATGTTTGCCCCTATATTTCTAATAATAACGAATTAAATATGCATGCGGTATGGAATAGAGATGGAATGCAAAGAAACGGAGTAAATATCCAATTTTATTTAGCGGTGGATGATAATGACAATTTGTATTTACATACAATATCAGGTAATTACAAGAATGAAGCAACCGAAGATTATTTAATTGAAGCAACATATCAAAATCACAAAAAGTTTTATAACATAACAAAAGGTAGTTTTCTTGTATTTGATCTCGGTAAATATAAAAAAGGACATACGGTAAAATGTTATCACCAAGGAATTGAAATATTTAATGAGTTTTTAGGAAAAGAAATAATCAAATACAAAGAATTTAATAAATTGACAAAAAAGATAAAACAGATGGATAATCCGCCAAAAATAAATATCAATTTCATCGACGGCCCCTTTGCCGAAATTATAAATGATGTCGAAAAAACATACCGTGTTCAATTTATAGACGCAAATATCAATAAGGTTAAATATGAAACAGATCTCAAGAGCAATCAATGGGCAAAACCGTCTTTAAAATATCATGTTAAATGGATAATTAAAATAAATGGCATCGACAATGATTTTCATTATGAACACCATTTTGATCCGGCCGATAAAAGAATTTTAATCGGATTTGAATCAAATTCATTGGGGGATACATTGGCTTGGATTCCATATGTTGAAAAATTTAGGATAGATAAAAAATGCAAAGTCGTATGCTCAACGTTTCATAATAATTTATTTGTAAATCAATATACGGACATTGAATTTGTTGAGCCAGGCACAACGGTTAATAATTTATATGGCCTTTATAGAATAGGCGTGTTTCTTAATCTTGACAAATGGGATACTACAAAACATTTAACAGATCCAAAAACGCTACCTTTAACAAAAATTGCGTCAGAAATACTAGGACTGGATTACATCGAATTAAAACCCAAATTGCCCGTATTGACAACCGAAAAGAAAAAACTTGTTTCAATTGGATTTCATGCCACGGCACAAGCCAAATATTGGAACAATCCTAATGGATGGCAAGAGGTTGTTGATTTTTTGATCGAAAAAGGATACGAAGTTAGAATGCTTTCAAAAGAAGAAACCGGATATATGGGTAATTGGTATCCTAAAGGAGTTACAAAGAAAAACACTCCCACGGTAGAAAGCGCATTAAAAGTGATTCAAGAATCGGAATTATTCATTGGAGTTAGTAGCGGATTGTCTTGGTTAGCGTGGGGATCAGGGGTTGAAACAATATTGATATCGGGGTTTACAAATGATGATATTGAGCCGAAAAACGGAATTAGAAGAATCATAAATAAGGATGTGTGCCACGGATGTTGGAGTCATTATATTTTTGATAAAGGAGACTGGAATTGGTGCCCTTTACAAAAGGGAACAGATCGTCAATTTGAATGTACGAGGACAATAACATCAGAACAAGTGATATCGGAAATCAAATCTGTCTTTGGTTGGTAATTAATTGTAATTTATCTACCAGTATATCCACTTCTCTTTGGGGATTTTGATGAGGTTTTGGACGTGGAGGAACATTATTAATCCTGTTCTCTCTTATAATAACGCGTGCTTGGGGCGCGGTTGTTGGCTGGGGTGGCACAGGTTCAGGCGGAGGCGCCGGTTGAATTGGCGGGGCCGGCTGAACCGGCATAACACTTTTTTTCTTACATCCACATGCACACATAATAATTTCAAATTTTTTAATAAATATTTGGCGTTATGATTTTTTTATCGTATATTTTATTAATATTAACTAAATTCGAATAAAAAGTAAAGTAAATGGATAAAGATTTTATACCCGTAAGGAGTGTTTATAATAGTAATTATGAGGTAATTAAAAATATTATGTTTTTATATAATATTGAACAATTTGATCTCGATTGCACATATTCAAGAGGATTGTTTTGGAAAAATTTACCTCAACCAAAAATAAAAACAGATTTAGTACCTGTTACTAACGACACAATACAGGCTAATTCAGAACATCTACCATTTGATGATAACTCTATGAAAAATATTATGTGCGACTTACCATTTGTAATTGCCGGAAAATCTTATAAAACAAATAAAGAAGGTAGTTCGGTTATTGCTAAGAGATTTGAAGGATATACCACTTATAATGATTTAAAAGAAAATTATTATAAAACATTGAAAGAATTATATAGAGTGTGTGATAAAGGCGGGTTTGTGGTTTTTAAATGTCAAGATTCGGTCAGCGGCGGCCTTAATTATTTTACTCATATAATGGTTTTTAATATGGCAATTAAATTTGGATTTTATCCGAGAGATTTATTCATATTGGTGGCGAAAATGAGAATTAATAGTTTTGGAACAAAATGGCAAAAACAAGAACACGCAAGAAAGCATCACAGTTATTACATTGTTTTACAAAAAGTCAAAAATAAAGTTAATTATGATTTTATTTAATATCAACGATTTGTTTGATTTAAAATAAAATATTTGTTTTAAAATTTGGCAGACTCAAAAGATGTTGTTTTAGAAACGTCTGTGATAGAAGAAGTAACCCATGAGACCTTCTTTGGTGAAAATATTAAAAGAGCAATAAAGACATTTCGTAAGTAAAATAAACTCTATAAAAGGACTATTTATGGTGGATGAGTTCAATATCCATATATAAAACATGTGCAACATGTGGCAACAGAAAGCTCACGTCTGAATTTAACAGACAGCCGCATAAATTAGGATATGAGCCAAATTGTAAAGTTTGTCAAAAGGCCGAATTACTAAATCCTAGGAACGATGTTGATTTTGTAAAAACAGAAAAAGAATTAATTGATACATCAACACAATTAATATCTCCTTTTCCTGAAAAAACAGATACAAATAAAACAATTAATAAAGTATTTCATAAAGCAGAATCGGATGATATTGCAAATGTAAAAACAGAAAAAGAACTAATTGATACATCCACGCCATTAATAGTTCCTTTTCCTGAAAAAACAGATACAAATAAAGTAGTCAATAAAGTATTTCAGAAAATAGACACAGACGATACCGAAAATGTAAAAACAGAAAAAGAACTAATTGATACATCCACGCCATTAATATCTCCGTTTCCGGAGAAAACGACAAACAAAGTGACTAGAAAAATTAAGGTCTAACAGGATTCATTGGAGTTCCGAGATACATATTAACTCTATCCCCGACTTTCCAATCTGTCGATGTTCCTGCAGGAAATTCAATAACATGGTCACCCATTCCGGTATAATGAGGTAATGTCATTCTATGTGGGTCAGGAACAGGACAATTCTTATGAATCATGCTGATTCGATTATTTAGAACAAAAACAATATCAAGAGCTATTTTACAGTTCTTCATGTAGAACGAATGATGTCCTCTTCCCATTTTGAACACCATGCACCCTTCAAGGGAATCTCTACCCATCATACCTTTAGCAAATTCTTCGGGTTTCGATAGATATTCCGCTTGAAATAATTTACCATTTATGTATACACTCATACTCATAAATATTTGGAAATGTGAATAATTTTTCTTATATTTTATTTATGAAAACATTATTTGGAGGATTAATAGAATTTGAGAATCAGTTAAAATTAACCGAATTTCTTAAAAATATGGACAATAAGACATCCATGAAAATAATTGAGGGAGCATTGGAATATGGAATGAAAAACGGACTATTTGACCTTACAGAGGCTTGCTGTCTATACACCGCCATCAATAAGATTAAATATTATGAGGAATAATAATTTTTCGAAAGTATGAATAAATTAAAGGCACCTATCAAAATGTTCGGAGGAAAAGGAGGAATGTACAATGAGATATTAAAATATTTTCCAAATGAAAAAGAATATGATTGTTACATCGAGCCCTTTTCCGGCGGGTTCTCCCTCGGTTTAAAAATAGAACCAATACCCCCAATTCAAATGTACAATGATCTGGATCAGAATGTATATTCATTATATAAAACACTATCCGATTCGGAAATGTTTAAAATATTTAAAGAAAAATGTGATCTTGTATTATATTCTGAAGATATTCGGTCCGAATTTATTCATAGTTTACGAAACGATGAGTTAACCCTTGAAGATAGGGCGTTTAAATTTTTTTATGTAAACAGGACATCACATAATGGCATTGGCGGATTTTCTAAAAACACATATATTAGAAGAAATATGAGCAAGTCTGTGTCTGATTTTTTATCTACTATCGATAAACTTCCCGAACTTCATGACAGGCTTTCCAGGATCATTGTAACCAACATGGACGGAATTGAAATGATTCGAAAATATAATACCCCGAATGTTTTTTTATACAACGATCCTCCATATGAACAGTCTCAAAGGACAAGTGCTCGGTATAAGATAGACATGGACAGGAATGGTCATATTAGATTTTTGAACGCAGTCATAGAAAGCAAAGCAAAAATACTCATTAGCGGATATGATTGTGAACTATATGATGTGTTGGGGGAGAACGGGTTTAAAAAGGTAAGTTTTGATGTTAAAACTATTAGTGGCAATTTTACCCCAAAGACAAAAACAGAATATTTATATTATAACTATGAAGTTGCTACCCCTCATAACTGAAGATCATAAACATGACTATGGATGTGTGATGTTACATTTCGATTTTCCAGAAATGAATAAAATACAGGATATGATAAATCCTGATGATATTTACGAGGACGAAAATGATGATTCTTTTGGGCTAGAAACTGAAGCCCATGTAACATTATTATTTGGATTACATGACGGCGTCTCGACCAACGACATTAAAAAAGTATTGGAGAAATTCGAATACGGAGAATGTAAATTAACAAATCCATCAATATTTGAAAATGAAAAATACGATGTGTTTAAATATGATGTTGTTTATCCGACTCGTGGTGGGGCGTTTCTACATAAAACGAATTACGAACTTAAAAAGTTACCGCATACGAGTGACTTTCCCAAATATAATCCACATTTAACTATTGCTTATTTAAAACCAAAAAAGGGTTCAAAATATGCCAAAGCTCTCAAAAATAAAAATAGTGAGTTTATATTACGTCCCAAATATGTAACTTATTCCAAATCAGACGGGACAAAAGAAAAATTGAATATTAAGATAAAAAAATAGATATATCTCTTGTATATTAAAATTTTTTTATTATCTTTGTCATCATTTCTAAATAAAAAAATATGGAAGAACTTTTTAAACAGTCTATTAATTTTGCTGAAATAAAACTATATAAAAATTATAGTGAAATAAAACAAAGATATAACTACGTCATTACAGCAGACGCGCTTCCCAAAAACACACCAAAATCCTGGGTAGTTTCGGCAGAACCCACAAACACAATTAAATTATATCACAAAGATCGTCACCATTTTTTTTACACCTACAATCTTAATGATATTGGATATCCTGGGTATTTTGATGTAATTAAATTAGAAAACGTAACATCTAATGGAAAGGATATTATTTTTGAAACAACAAAAGACAGACACATTAAACGACACTACAATAATCCATTTGCCGCCATAACCATTCATAGAATTGAAAGATGGATAAAAAAAGACGGAGATAAAATTACAATAAAATTGTATGAAAATACTAGAACCAGAGGGGTAAATAAAATATATTTTACAAAAAAGACACACAGTACAACAATTACATTTAATTTATCTAATGGTAATTTTAGAATAATAGAATACATTAAAAATAAAAAAACAAAACAGAAAAAATTTTATACAAATTCTATTTTTATGTTGAAGGGCGCAATAGCTAAAATGGGTAATATAGAAAATAAAATATCTAAATCAACCCCAATTTTCGAAGAATTCACAAAAGAATTTGATAATTCATTATTTTATTTTGTGATAAAAAACACATTAAATTTTGATGAAAGATGTGTTGATGGTAATATTGTTATTAATTTCATAAAACTGTGGATACAAAAGTTCATTGAATTGAAAAAAATAAAAATGCCAAATGATAATAGTGAAACATTAATAACCTTTTTCTACCCAACAGAAAAGTATCTCAAAAAGAACGATAGAAAATTAATCGCATCCATATTGGATTATTTTGGCGTAAAATCAAAAATAACAATTAAGTTGTTACATAATGTACCGCCTAATGTGATAATGCCAATGGTTATGTTATGTCGTTTGATGGGTAATGATTTTTCAAAATATATTGGCAATATTTCTTCTGATTCTTTCTGTGCTCTTGCCCAAGATTATAGAGTTGATGTTGGAACAAAACATCGTTTAAATGATATTGAGCAATATAATCTATGTGGCACCGAAAAAGAAAATATCGTAAAAATTATTAATAATTTTACTAATTTTTCTTCTCAATACACAAATGGAATAATCGACATGTTTTATGATCATTTCAGAATGTTAGAGAAAGTTAAAGAATATTATCCCGAAACGAAACTATGTTCCACCACATATGAAACATTTAAACATGAACATATCGAATTATCAAAGATCGAACAAGCAATTAATAACGGATGGTCAATTGAATATCTTTTTGACAATAATGTTATTCAAGAAATTGAAAAACCAATTGAAATAACAGAATTAAATGAACCCCCAATAATGTATCTTCCTAATATCCGTGATAGAATAGAATATAACAAAAAATACGATAATTTGCCAGTATCTGCAACACGAAGAGTTTTTACGCCCAAAATTTTAAGAACAAGTGAGGACTATCTTGAGGAGGGAATATATATGCATCATTGCGTTGGTGGATATATTGATCAGGAAAGTTCAATTATAATTTCATTAAGACACGAAAAGGACAGAGTTACATGTGAATTTGATGTAAAATCCCGAAGATGTCTTCAATCAAGATATTTTACTAACGATCCTCCACCTATTTATTATCATAACGCGATTGAACAATTAAAAAACAGAGTGTCAAGTTATCGTGGTAGAATTGTGCCTCTTGAAAAATTAAAGAAACGATTAGAAATAAACGGCAAACCTGTAATAATGGAAGAAATGGCAGGAGCATTTTTAGGTGATGGAAATCCTGAGATGATAAACAATAGAATGATCTTTAATGAAAATATGTTTTAAATATAACACTAAAAATGAGCAGAAGCAAACGAAAACCAATAGTAAAAGACGGACCAAGAAATTATAAAAAATCGTCAGCATATTGGAGAACAGTTCGTAGAGTTACAAAAGAAAAAGTAAAATATTTGAATGAGGAGTTAGAAGACAATATACTTCCTGATCCCCAAGAAATAGTTAATGACTACGATTATTCGGACTACAGATTCGATTTTCGTTTTCGCGATGATGAAATATCTGAAAAAGAGAGTCGCAAATAAAAATCGGATATATTTATAGAATAAATGTTTAACATATGGCAAAAATTACCGTAAATAATTTGGTATCTCTAATTTTAGAGGAGATCAAAAATGAACAACCATTAAACAAACCAATATATTTTAAAACATTTCAAGACGTTTTAAATTATCTTGGAGATTCCGGGGAACAACCCGAAACCGAAATGGGTGAAATGGCAAACAAAAGAAAAAGCGCCAATTTTCAACAAATAGATCCGCCATTAAGAATTCCTATTACTGACTTATCTCCCGAATCAAAACCCATTAAAAAAATCATATGTAAAGATCCAGTCACGGGTGATCTTATTGAGAATGTCATTATTGCCGATGAACAAGTAACATTACCTAGTACTACTAGAATAGAAGGACTTATATGTGTTAAATTTCAAAATTATGCTGAGGAAGCAAATCCAGATAGACCTAAAACCCCCAAAGAATTTGTTGTTATGCCAGAAAAGCTTTATTGGAAATACGAACCAAGAAGTAAAAAATTTGGAACAGAGTACAAGAAACCAGATTACAGCATACCCAAACCAGGAGAAACAGAACACGAAAAAGAAGTTAGGGAGAAGAAGCCACTATCAAACAACGAAAGATGGGCCAAATATTATATTATCCATCCAGTAATAAATAATTTATTTGCTAGACAAGACATATTAAACAGATTGGACGTATCAT
>Ga0315288_10010195_pt1 | contig 11837 bp, 10 predicted proteins | sample YL17G11_20_MG_FD_203454 | JGI IMG/M metagenome (GOLD analysis project Ga0315288, IMG submission 203454) | Sediment microbial communities from Yellowstone Lake, YNP, Wyoming, USA - YL17G11_20 | ecosystem: Environmental > Aquatic > Freshwater > Lake > Sediment | place: USA: Wyoming | collected... | reverse complement strand
TACGCCCGCGGCTATCGCTGCTCCGACGAGTCCGTCCTCGGCGAGCTCTCCGACAGGCTGACCGAGGACAACCGAGATAAGTGGAGCGGCGATCATTGCATTGACACCTCCCTCGTCCCCGGCATTCTCCTGTCGAACAAGCCTATCACCGCCCCGTCCCCCGGGCTCACCGATCTCACTGCCACCTGTCTCGCCGAGTTCGGCGTGAGAAAGCCCGACGATATGTCGGGCAACCCTATCTGGTGAGGACATGCCTCCCACCGATCCCAACTTGCCCGCAGACCCCGAAAAGCGACGCTCCCTCAAGCGGCTCGCCGCCCTCGGCCTCCTCTCCCTCGTGGATCTGGGCGCGCTTAGCTCCTGTGGCAGCAGAACCATTGCGTCGTCAGCGCGCGAGCGAAAGCTCATTCTCCTGGGCATAGACGGCCTCGACTGGGGCCTCGCCTCCCGCCTCATCGCCAAGGGCGAGCTCCCCAACCTCTGCCGCCTCCGCGAAATGGGTGGCTTCCGCCCGGTCACAAGCACCATCCCTCCCCAAAGCCCCGTCGCCTGGGCCACCGTCATATCCGGCCGCGACCCCGGCGCCCACGGCATCTACGACTTCGTCCACCGAGACCCGAAGACGTACACTACCACACCCACCATCGCCCGCACCGCTCCTCCTCGGTTCACCCTGCCCGCCGGGCAATACCACCTCCCCCTCTCCAGCTCCCAGGTGACCCCCATGCGCCGCGGCCCCGCCTTCTGGGATCTCCTTACCCAGGCCGGCGTCCCCTGCCAGATCCACCGCGTCCCCTCCAACTTTCCCCCTCAGGACACCGGCGCCCAGCAGCTCTCAGGCCTCGGCGTTCCCGACCTCCGCGGGACCCTGGGGGCTTGCGCCTTCTTTTCCGATCTCCCTATGCCGGCGCACGGCGGAGTCAAGCCCCAGCAGCTTCGCTTCGTGGATGGTCGGGCAAGGGCCCGCCTGCAAGGGCCCCGCAACTCCCTCCGTGAGGGAATGCCCGACTCGACGGTGGACTTCGACATCTGGCTCGACGCCCCGCATGAGCTTGCCAAGATCGCCATTCAGTCTCAGCAGCTTGTCCTGCGCCGGGGCGAGTGGAGCGACTGGATCCCTGTCAACTTCGTGATGGTCCCCCACGTCAAGACAATCACAGGTATCTGCCGCTTCTACCTGAAGCAAACCGCGCCTCACTTCCAGCTCTACGTCACACCCATCAACTTCGACCCGATGAACCCCGGCCTCCCGATTGATGCCCCCCGCGGCTTCGCTCGCCAGCTCGCCCAGCGCTACGGCCGCTTCCACACCCTCGGCCTGCCCGAGGATACCCAGGCCCTCAGCGATGGCTTGCTCGACGACGGCGAATACCTGCACCAGGCCGGGCTCGTCTTCTCCGAGGCCCGCCGCGCCTGGGAATCGGTCCTCAACGACTTCGACCGCGGTTTGCTGTTCTACTACTTCGGGACCACCGACCGCAACCAGCACGTCTTCTGGCGCACGATGGACCGGAAGCATCCATGCTACGAGCCGAAGCTCGCCGCCAGGTACGGCTCGGTGGTGGAAGACTGCTACCGCGTCAGCGACGAGTTGGCCGGCCAGGCGCTGGCGGCATGCAACCCGAACACGACCCTCATCGTCTTGTCAGACCACGGCTTCGCACCCTTCTACCGCAAGGTCGAACTCAACACTTGGCTCATGAAGAAGGGCTACCTCGCCATGCGCCGTTCCGCCGATGGCGCGAACCTCTGCCAGGAAGCCGATTGGCGCCACACCTATGCCTACGCCATCGGCCTCAATGCCGTCTACCTCAACGTGATCGGCCGGGAACGCCAGGGCTCCGTCCCGCCGGAGCATCGGCTAACCATCGCCCGCCGCCTCGCCTCCGAGCTACGCGACCTCCGCGACCCGCTGACCGGCGAGCGCCCGATCGCAAACGTCTACCTGACAGACGACATCTACTCCGAGAAGCAGCCCGAACTGACCCCCGACCTCATCGTCGGCTATGCTCGCGGCTACCGGTGCAGTACCGCTTCCGCCCTCGGTGTGGTAACATCGGAGCCGCTGGCCGATAACGACGGCAAGTGGAGCGGCGACCACTGCATAGATACAGCCGCTGTGCCCGGCCTGATGCTGTCGAACAAGCCGCTCAAAGCCGAGCGCCCCGCCCTCCAGGACGTGGCCGGGGCCGTCCTCTCTGAGTTCGGCCTCACTCCGCCTCGAGAGATGAAAGGCAAACCCATCTGGTAAGGACACCATCATGTTCGGACCGAAGATAAAAGTTGACAAAGACCTCTACGAAAGGCTCAAGCGCTGCGCCGACACCGCCGGCTACTCTTCTGTTGAAGAGTTCATCCGGCATACCCTCGAGAAGGCGGCCGCCGTCCTCGACGAAACCGACTCCGAGGAAGAGGTCAAGAAGCGACTTCAGGGCCTCGGCTACCTCGACTGAGAAATGGCAGCGGTGAACTCCATCGTAACACGTGCTTTCGACCTCGCCCTGGCGCCCTTCGCCGGCCACCCCTGGCTCGGCCTCGTCCTCATCTCCCTCCTCACCGGCGCCGTCCTCCTTCTCGTCTTCCGCTATACCTCCAACCAGCGCGGCATAAGGGCCGCCAAGGATCGGATCATCTCCCACCTGCTCGAGGTGCTCCTCTACCGCGACGAAATGCGCGTCGTCGTGCGGGCGCAGGCCCGGCTCTTCCTCGACAACCTCCGCTATCTCGGCTATGCCCTCGTCCCCCTCGCCTTCATGCTCGTCCCCGTCGCCTTCCTCCTGGTCCAGACCGACCTCCGCTACGGCAGCCGCCCCCTTCATGTCGGCGATAAAGCGATCGTCGAGCTCCGTCTCCGCCCCGGCGTGGACCTGGATCAGGTATCCATCTCCGCCCCCGCCGGCATCGCCGTCGAAACCGATTCCCTCCGCATCCCCTCCCTCGACGAGGTGGACTGGCGCCTCCGCGCAACTGCCCCCGGCAAACACGTCCTCCGTTTCACCGTCGCCGGCCGGGAGCTCACCAAGGAGATCGTCGTCGGCCAGAGTCTTACCCGCGTCTCGACCGCCCGCGTCGCCGACAGCGCCTGGGAGCAGTTCAAACACCCCGGCGAGCCGCCGATTCCCCGCGACGTCCCCGTCCTCGCCGCAACCATCACCTACCCGAGCGCCCACCTCGACCTCTTCGGGCATCACCTGCACTGGGTCTGGCCCTGGCTCATCATCTCCATGGCCTTCGGCTACGCGCTGAAAGGCCCCCTCAGGGTTCAGGTGTAGGAGACGAGTTCTTCAAAAGCGCCAAAGTAGCAGGCGACCCCTCCTGGTGGCAAGCCGGCATCATCGAATACTGGCGCAAGCTCAACCGCCCTTGAGACCTGGGAGCGCAGGCGTCTCGCCTGCACTCAAGTACCCCTCAATCGCCCCCGCCAAGTCCGAAATCACCAGGCCCGTGGGGCAGGAGCTTGCCTCCTGCTCAATCAACAACGACCACACGAAAGCATCATCCCACGTGTGCATCCCCTGGAAATGCGTCGTCGCGAATACCTCGTTCCCCTTGGTCGTGCCCTTCAGGTCGAACCCGTCCTGGCTCACCGCAACCAGATCGGGTGCGCGGTCCAACAGCGGCCCCCTGAACGCCTCCTCTCGCGTGAAAACATGCCTGATGACCGACTGCCCTTCGTAGGTCAGAGCCCGCAACCGCTCCGCGATCTCGCTTCGCAGCGCCCCCACCTCCGCCTCATCAACACACCCCCGCGCGAACCTACCCTTCACATTGATGCAGATCCGGCCCGGATCTAGCGCGAACGCCCGCGTCGCCGGCGCAATGTCCGCCACCGACGTTGGATCATCTTTCACGTAATCCAGATATCCCTTCTCCCGCAGCCACGCGTTCAGCCGCACATCGAATCGCACCCCTGTGAACCCATGGTCCGACAGCAGCATGAACCCCTCCCCCTCCCGATCGCCCGACCGCGCCTTGCTAAACCGATCCCACAGCTCCCCGATCAGCGCGTCCACTGCCGCGTAGTACCTCATCGCCCGCGCGTGGTGCGCATGATCGCGTTGCTCAACCGCATTCCACAGAAAGTGGTGCAGCCGGTCCGTCCCCGTCACCGCCAACTGGAAGTAGTCCCACTCCTCCCGCTCCCAGAAGTAGACTGCCGCCTCGCGCCGCTTGCTGAGAGTCGCCTCGAGATCGTCGAGCAAACCGACCGGATTCTCCCGCGCCTTCGCCGTGTCAACGTCAATCTGATACCCCATCCGCCGCAGCGCCGGCAGATGCTCCTTCGGCCACACGCTCTTCTCCAACTGCAGCGCCACAAACCCCGACACGAGCGCCCCCGGAAACTCCCGCGCCGGATAGGTCGCCGGCTGGTTGATCACCACCGACCGCAGACCGCGCTCCCCCAACCTATCCCAAAACGTCGGCGTCGCCAGATCGGTGAAAGTGGGAAAACGAAGCTGATAGCTGTCGCTTGCGACATCCGTGAACCCGAAGATGCCGTGCTCCGCCGGGTTCGCGCCCGTCATAAAGCACGACCAGCTAACAGAGGACACCGGCGGCAGCGAGGCCCGCATCTTCCGCAGGCCGCCGCCGCGCAGTATCGCCGCCGTCCGCGGCATCACCCCCTCGCCGGCCAGCCGCTGCAGCAACCCGAACGGCACTCCGTCCAGCCCAACCACACAAACCCGTCGCCTCGCCCGTGACCGAAAAAGCATCCGCCCTCCTGGTGCCGCAGCCCGGTACCGCAGGCTTCAGCCTGCCCACCTCCCGCCTCTTCGACTCTTCGCCCCGGGTAGCGCAGGCTTCAGCCTGCACCCCCCCGCACCCCGCCCTCAGATATATCCCAGGTCCCTCAACCTCTGCTTGATCGTCTCCTCCTCTTCCTCGCTGTACCCCCGCCCATCGCCCGCCGGAATATAGCTCAACTGCTCCAGCGTGCCGATGATCTTCCTCACCGAATCCTCCACGCTCTCACACGCCGTGTCCACCACCACCTCCGCCTGGTCCGGCGGCTCGTACGGATCGCTCACACCCGTGAAGTTCGGGATCTCCCCGTTCAGCGCTTTTTCATAAAGGCCCTTCGGGTCCCGATCCTTCAGCGTGTTGAGATCGCACTTGCAGTACACCTCCACGAACCGCCCGATCAGCTCGCGGTTCTCGTCGCGTATCTCCCGGTACGGCGAGATCGCCGCCGCGATCGCCACCAGCTCGTTCCGCGTCAGCAGATGGCACACCCACCCAATGCGCCGGATATTCGTATCCCGGTCTTCTTTCGAATACCCCAGCCCCTTGCTCAGGTTCTTCCTCACCTCATCCCCATCCAGCATCTCCACCCTCATCCCACGCTCCAGCAAGATGTCCCTCACTCGCTCTGCCAGCGTGCTCTTGCCCGACCCAGATAGCCCTGTGAACCACAGCGTGAATCCCTTCGGCATCTCCTGACCTTTCCTGCCTACCAAAGAAGCGCAGGCCTATATCAAAGACTCTCCGATCATATCCTCTGGCACGTCCAGGTTGAAGAAGCGCAGCACCGTCGGCGCAATGTCATATATGGAATACCGCTCGGCCCTTCGAACCCCCCTCGCCCCCACCGCGTTCCATGCGAACACTCCATCCGGCAGATGGTTCGCATCATCCGGCCCCGTGTCGTTCTCCCGCAGATGCAGCGACCCGACCCCCACCGATCCCGCCGACCGCCAGTTCAGATCGCCGAAGTACACGATCAGATCCGGTGCGATGTTCTTGACCTCCCGGTACACCTCCTCCGGCCTGAGCACCCGTGTCCCGATCGGCCGCCCCTCCTCATCCCCCAGCCCCTCCAGCCCCGCTCTGATCTCCCTCCTCACTGACTCATAAGCCCCAGGCGCGATGCACCCCTGCGGCTCGCGGCCCGCCACATTCATGAACAGCCGCCCGTAATATCCCCCCTCACCCCAGGCCGTCGTATTTGGCCAGTCAATCATCTCCGACGTCAGCCGCGTCCGCTCCGACGGCCGCTCCTTCAGCTTGAGATACCCCGCCTGCCGGAGCCACTCGTTGATGCACACCGCCCCATCCATCGCCTTCGCCCCATGATCCGACACCACCATCACCGACGCCTCTCCCACGGCCTCCACTGTCCGCCCGATCTCCTCATCAATGCTCACATAATAGTCATGCAGCACATGCTCATAAGGGTTGCCCGCCTCGAACAACCGGTGCGTCGGATCGCAATACCGCCAGAACCCATGCTGCAGACGATCCGGCCCCATCTCCACCATCATCGCAAAATCAAACTCATCCACCCGCATCATTGCCCGGAACGCCCGGAACCGCGCCGCCGTCATCTCTTTGACCGACGCCAGCAGCGCCTCCTTATCCTCCGTGCGGAAGTCCTTCACATCCAAGATGTACTCCCCGCCCGCCGCCCGATCCAGCACCTCCCCCAGCCCCGGTGGATAGGTGAACGTCACCTCCTTGCTCGGCGTCATGAAGCACCCCACCATGATCCCGTTCAGCGGCTTCGGAGGGTACGTCCCCGGCACCCCCATCACCAGCGACCGCAGCCGGTTGCGCGACAGGTAGTTCCAGATCGTCCGCTCCGTCACCCAACCCGAGTCCGACACCTTCAGCGCATCGTACTCATACGACGTCCGGTTCCGAAACCCGTAGATCCCGAGCTGCCCAGGATCCTTCGACGTCATCATGCAGCTCCACGCCGGCACCGTGATCGGCGGGATGGTCGAGTGCAGCTTCCCGCTCACCCCCCGCGCCGCCAGCGCCCTCAGGTTTGGCATATCCCCCAGCCACGCCTCCAGCGCCCACTGCGGCGTGAAGCAATCCAGGCCTATTACTACCAAGCGGTTCATCTATTGCCTTTCAACCTGTTGCCTGGAGCAGCTTCGCCACCTCCGGCCGCGTGAACTCCGCCGGCGGCAGCTCACCTTTGGCGAGCATCTCCCTCACCTTCGTGCCGCTCAGTATCACGTGATCTTCCTTCCCATGCGGGCACGTCTTCGTCGTCGCCATGTTCCCGCACACTCGGCAGTAGAACGCGTGATCGAAGAACAGCGGCGTGATCCCTATCTCCTCCGGTTGGAACTCCCCGAAGATCACGTGCGCGTCATACGTCCCGTAGTAGCTCCCGACCCCCGCGTGGTCCCGCCCCACGATAAAATGCGTACACCCGTAGTTCTTTCTCACCACCGCGTGGAAGATCGCCTCCCGCGGCCCCGCGTACCTCATCGCCGCCGGAAACACCGACAGCACCACCCGGTCCCTCGGGTAGTACCTCTCGATCAGCTCCTCATAACACCTCATCCGCACCTCCGCCGGTATGTCATCGCTCTTGGTCTCCCCCACCAGCGGATGGATCAGCAGCCCGTCCGTCACCTCCAGCGCGCACTTCTGCAGATACTCGTGCGCCCGGTGTATCGGATTGCGCGTCTGAAACGCCGCGATCCGGTTCCACCCCTTCGCCGCGAAAAGCACCCGCGTTTCCTTCGGCTCCAGCCGGTACCTCACGAAATCCCTATGCTCCGGCCGCCGGATCATGTCCACCCGCCCGCCGATATACACGTTCGAGATCGTCCTCAGATACTGCACCCCGGGGTGTCCCTCGTCATTCGTCCGCAGCACCATCTGCGCCTCATAGTCGTGGTCCACCTCATACCGCTGCGCCACACTCATCACCGCCAGCGCTTGCCCCGAAGGCGACGCTTGCCCCGAAGGCGACGCTCGCTCCGAAGGCGACGCTCGCTCCGAAGGCGACGCTCGCTCCGCCTCGTCCACCAGCGCCACTCTGGCGCCCTCCTTGAGCTTGCGATCCTCCTCGTTCTTCGCCGCCAACACCACCGGGATGCTCCACACCACCCCGTGCGCCAGCCGCATCGTGTCCACCACACTCCGGTAGTCCGACTGCGCCATGAACCCCTCCAGCGGGCTCATCGCCCCGCTCGCAATCATCTCCAGATCGGCCAGCTCCCTCTGGTTCAGCCCAACCTTGGGCAATCCGCCCGCCTCCCGCGCAAGCTCCTCTCCCTCGTCGCCGGACACCATGCGATTGACCAACCGCCCGCCATGTGGATGTATCATCGCGCCGCAATCTCTCCTGTAGGGCGCGCTGGTCTCCGCCAGCGCGCCGGCCCGCTCCCGTAAGGCTGTGTAGGGCGGGTATGCGCTAGCATGCCCGCCGCCGTCCCTCTGTGCTCTCTGCGTCTCTGCGGTTATCCCCGGACTTCTCAAAGATACCCCAGCTCCCTCAACCTCCGCCGCGCCTCCTCCAACTCCGCCTCCGTCATCCGCGGAGCCAGCTCCTCTCGGCCGCGTCGCTCCGCCTGGCGGGCGACCCTCGCCTGGGGGGCGACCCTCGCCTGGGGATGTGAAGCCAGGTCCCGCAGCACATAGGTCGCAAACTCCGTCACCGACCGAAATCCTGTCCCGTCTATGAGCTGCTGCAGCCGCTCATACAGCGGCCGAGGTATCTTCAGCGTCACCATCTCCGAGGGTTTATCGGCCAAGGCCATTCACACTCCCACAAGAGTGTAACCCAGCCCGCCGAAACCGTCAAGCGTCCCCCCTGGGAGCGCAGGCTGCCGGCCGACCCTGTACGGCGCGCTGGTCTCCGCCAGCGCGCCGGGCCGTCTTGCTGCGTAGCCTTGTGCGGCGCAGGAAGCCTAGTCGCTGCCCTGGCCGTTGCTACCTTTGTGCCCTTCGCGTCTTAGCGCTTACGTTACCCCCTCCACCCCCTTCCGCCGCAGGCGGATGATCTGTGTAATCCGCGCAATCTGCGGTTCCTATCCGTTACGGCGTTCGCAACATAGCATAACTACAAAGCGCTTCTCTGTTACTTGGCGTTTGCTAACATGCCCTCCCCCTCTGCGTTCTTTGCGACTCTGCGGTTAACTTCCCGGGCCGCTTCCTTTTCCGAGCTTGACAGCCTCGCCCCTCCACTCTACTATTGGCCATCTCCGCAGCGCGCAGGGGCGAGTTGGGCCGCGTAATAGCAGTCGTTAACCAGAAAGGCGGAGTCGGCAAGACCACCACCGCGGTCAACCTCGGTGCCTGCCTCGCCGCCCTCGGGCGCCGCGTCCTCCTCGTTGACATGGACCCCCAGGGCAACTCGACCAGCGGCCTCGGTGTCGACAAATCGGCCCTTGCGTGGACCGTCTACGACTGCCTTCATGGACAGATGCGCGTCGACTCGATCGCGGTCCCGACGGCCGTCGAGAATCTCTCGGTCGCGCCGGCCACGGTTGACTTGTCAGGGGCAGAGGTGGAGCTGGTCAGCATGCTCGCCCGGGAGACCCGACTGAAGGTCGCGCTTGACGGGGTGGCCGACGCCTTCGACTATGTGCTGCTGGACAGCCCACCCTCGCTTGGCTTGCTTACTGTCAACTGCCTCACCGCGGCCGACTCCGTCCTCATTCCCATCCAGTGCGAGTACTACGCTCTCGAGGGACTGGGACAACTCCGCAACACCCTGAGTCTGCTCCGGCGGATGCTCAACCCCGGACTCGTGATCTTCGGGGTCGTGTTGACCATGTACGACGCAAGGACGCGGCTGTCGGCCGAGGTGGCAGATGAGGTGCGGCGCTACTTCCCAGGGCGGGTATTCAGGTCAGTCATCCCCCGAAGCGTGAGGCTGTCGGAGGCGCCAATCTATGGTAAGCCGGTGACGGTCTACGCGCCCGACAGCCGAGGGGCAAAAGCGTACACAGACTTGGCAAGAGAGGTGATCGAGATTGGAGAGGCGCATGGGGCTACGGTCGCTGATACCGACGGGGACGCTGACGGGCTCGGAGGAGCTGGTCCAGGAGGTGCCGGTGGACAAGCTGCTGCCGAACGCATTCCAGCCGCGGACGCGCTTCAGCGAGGAGGCACTGGCGGAGCTGGTGGAGTCGGTCAAGATGCATGGGATCCTGCAGCCGCTGGTGGCGCGTCGCGTCGGGCCGGACCTGCAGGTGATAGCTGGGGCGAGACGTCTCCAGGCAGCCAAGCGAGCGGGGCTGGCGCGGGTACCGGTGCTGATCAGGGAGGCGAGCGATCGGGAGATGCTCGAGCTGGCTCTGGTGGAGAACCTGCAGCGGGAGGACATCAACCCGATGGAGGCGGCGGAGGCCTACCAGCGGCTGATGAGCGACTTTAACCTGACGCAGGAGCAGGTAGCGGAGAGGGTGGCGAAGAGCCGCTCGGGCGTGGCGAACTCGCTTCGGCTTCTGGGCCTGCCTGAGCCGATTCGGGAAAGCCTGCGGAATGGGGAGATTGACGAGGGGCACGGGAAGGCGCTGGCGACGTTGCCAAGTGAACGATCAAGGCTTCGCGTGTGGCGGCGGGTGGTGAAGAAAGGGATGAGCGTCCGGGAGACGGAGAGGCTGATCGAGAAGCTCACGGGCCGAAAGGTCCCCGGGGGGACATTCCGGAGTCTTGCGCCGCTCGACCCGAACCTGGCGGAATTGCAGGACCGACTGACAGAGCGGCTGGGGTCGCGGACGCGCCTGCGGCCAAGGGCGGCGGGCGCCGGCGGCACGATCGAGATCAGCTATGCCGACGCGGAGGACCTGGACCGGGTCTTCTGGACGATACTCGGGCGGGTGGCCTCGTCGGAGGCGATCTACTAACGGGGAGCTGTCGGCAGGGCCGCTTCGCCGGGGGAGGAAGGGGACGGCAGGGGGTCGCGGCCCCCTGATCGGCGGTCCGAAACGGGGCCGAATCGTAATGTTCCACGTGGAACATTGCCCGAGCGCCGTCAGATTATACAAGTCATAGGACGTACAGGAAGGCATCCAGGAGGGGTGAGGTTCGCTTTGCGGCAGAAGTGCCATCGTCAGAATTCACAGGAACGCGCGCGGTCGTGGGGCATCGTGGCCTCCCCGGTTCGCAGGGGTGCGAGACGGCGTCAGGGATGGGTGCAGACGGGGGGAGGTGACAGCAAGCGGCGTGTACTGGAAGCCCGGCAGGGCGCTGTGTGGCCGGATGAGTGGGGGAATGGCCCGGGAACCGCAGCGGTGCGGAGGGCGCAGATTGGCCGCCTGCGGCGGGAAAGGGCGACGGCACTAGTTGTCAATCGGCATCGGGAATTGCCTACCATCGGCGTCCAATACTGACCCACCCCGGATTGGTGGAATCAGCTCATACTGGTCTCTGGATCCCTCGTACTGGTCCTCCAGCTCTCGTCTCTTGTGGGTCAGGTTTCGACGCCGATTCCACCTCTGGGCGGGTCATTTCTGCACGCCGACTAACAGTGGCCAGGCTGGGGGCGACGCCGCGGCCATGGGATTGAGGGACGCGATCTCTCGGGTTTCGTCGCTGTCCGCGGTACACGACCAGCTCTATGAAACCCATTCGGAGAGGGTCGAGGTGAAAGACCTGTTGCGCCGGCTCGGGGACCAGATTGCCGCCGGGCTGGCGCCCAGGACGGCTGACTTCACTGTCTCCGGCAGCGGCGCCTATGTCTCGCCAAAGGCAGGGACCGCGCTTGCGATCGTGGCAAGCGAGTTGATCACGAATGCCATCAAGCACGGCGGGCCCGGAGGCGATGGCATCCTGCGGATAAGGCTCGGGGTGCAGCGGCGGTTGGGGAAGCTCCTTGCCCGGGCGATAGTCACCGGTCGGCTGGACGGCTCCTTTGCCCTGCGCTCCCATCGCGGGGGTACCCAAGCGGAGATCGTCATCGACGAGAGCATAGCCGAGGCCCCGGTTTCACAGGTACATGGGTGATAAGCCGGGGGGCGACTCGGACAGCGCAAACGTGGTGACGGCCTCGCGGAGGCCGTTGGGGTACTGAAGAGGCTGCGCCGGCACGCCTGTGCCCATCCGGCGACAGAGGGGGGCAAACGTCTCACGTCCTGTAGCAGCAG
>Ga0315288_10010194_pt1 | contig 11838 bp, 10 predicted proteins | sample YL17G11_20_MG_FD_203454 | JGI IMG/M metagenome (GOLD analysis project Ga0315288, IMG submission 203454) | Sediment microbial communities from Yellowstone Lake, YNP, Wyoming, USA - YL17G11_20 | ecosystem: Environmental > Aquatic > Freshwater > Lake > Sediment | place: USA: Wyoming | collected... | reverse complement strand
GAAGGCTGAAGCGGTACATAGCCGAGGTCCTGACAGTCGTCATCGTTCATTGAGGTCAGAACGGTCACGCCGAGGAGCTTCATCTTGAACTCCTCGGCGGCCTTTACGGCCTCCTCCAAGGTCTTACGCTGCTGGACGTGGAGCGTCATGAACTTGGCTCCCTTGTCGCCGCCAGCCTTCACCGCGCGGGCCACCGTCTCCGGAATGTCGTGAAGCTTGAGGTCGAGGATGACGGGCTTCTCGATCCGCGGAATCCCGCCACAGGAGATGAAGAGCTCCAGGCCGACCTTGAAGGCTCCGACGTACGGGCCAAGCATCGCCTCATACTTGCAGGCGTCCTTAAGGCTCGACACGTCCATTGCGAACGCGATACGTTCAAACGCTTCCATAGTCGTCCTCCGCCTGGTCATAGCAGCGCACGCACTTTCCGACAGGGTTGCGGAGATGGCCTTGCCTCTTGCACGCCAGGATGCGAGTCATCGACTCCATCTCAAGCCTTCCGAGGGCCTTGCGCTCCTCCATCCGTCGGCCGATGTCGTCCACGATGACCGCCCCAAGCCGCCTCTTCGACTCCTGGATTCGGAGGTAGCTCTGACAGGGTTCGCAAGGGCAGTAGTAGCCAACCTGCCAGGTGTCCGTGCCGCACGGGTTGTTCGTCTTCAGGCACCTGCTGAGCGCGTTCATGCCCCCAGGAGCTCATTGAGAGTGCAGAGCGCCTGAAACGGGGCCTCCGCCTGAACCTTCTCCCGCCCGAGCTTCCCTTCGGCGTCGCGGTCCTCACGGTCGAGCACGGCGACGACGCCCTTAACTTCGAGGCCTGCGTCGCGGAGGGCGGCGATGGCCTTCAGCGTGGAGCCTCCCGAGGTCACGACGTCCTCGAACAAGATGACGCCCCATCCTTTCTCGAAGCGGCCCTCTATGAGCTTGCCTGTGCCGTGGTCCTTCGCCTCCGGGCGGACGTAGATCGCGTCCCAGACGGGGAGGTGGTCGTGGACGTAACGATCCCCGTCCTTCAGCTCCGAGGCGATGAGCGAAGTGGACGAGACCCCCGTGGCGAGCGGGCAGCCGCCGAGTGCGACGCCCGCCGCCAGGCACGACCCGGGCCTCAGGCGCATGGCGGTCCAGAAGAGCTCGTCGGACAGGACCCTGAGGCCGCGCGGGTCGAGCGACGCCAGGCGCACGTCGACGTAGGTCATTGACTCCTTGCCCGACTTAAGGATGAACGGCTTTCCCTCCGGTGCGTGGAGGACGGAAAGCTCTCGAAGGACCTTCAGGACTCTGGGATCGGCCGGCATGGCCGACGTTACATCGCCTAATTGCCGGTATCATTGGGCATGGCGGTCGGACGTTTTTGGGGCTTCCATGGGACGTTGCCCACTAGGCGCCTAATCGGAGACTACTGACAGGATGCCTGGCCCCCTTATCAGCATAACTCAGGGTCTGTCGCAGACCATCGGCGGTCCGAACTCCGACATTATCGTCGGAACATCCGTCATCCTGTCCGTCCCGACGATGTACGGGGCGTACACCTGGCAGCTCATTAGCCGGCCAGTCGACCAGGACCTCGTTGAGGCAACCGGGACGATCGACCTGCCTGGCAACACTCAGGTCGTCACGATCACCCCTGACAAGCGGGGGACGTGGAAGATCCGCTTCATCGCGGACAACGGCGTCGGCCTCAACAAGATCGTTGAGAACTGGTTCTACGCGCGGAACTTCGGCGAGGGCCTGCCTGCGACGACCGCCACGCTGCCGCGACGCCATCCGGCTTACACGGAAGGCTCGGAGTCAGGAAACCGCGGAGCCACGACCGAGCTCGACGCTTACCTGTACCTCATCGACCAGCTCATCGCGTCCGGGCCAGTGGGGCCGATCGGCCCGATGGGGTCCCCCGGTCCGACCGGGTTCACCGGGGTCAAGGGTGATAACGGAGTTACGGGAGTCACCGGCCCTGTTGGGACGACGGGCGCGACAGGCCCCGTCGGCGCGACCGGAGCCACAGGCCCCGTCGGCGCGACGGGCGCGACCGGACAGACCGGTCAAAGGGGAGTCACGGGTCCGACGGGGTCCGTCGGACCGACCGGAACTACCGGACCGCAGGGCGCGACCGGCGGGACGGGTCCGACCGGCCCCACAGGACCGCAGGGGCGAACTGGGGCGACGGGCCCGACCGGACAGCAGGGGGCCACCGGCCCGACCGGACCGACCGGGTCTGTCGGACCGACCGGAGCTACCGGACCGCTGGGGCCGACGGGCGTCCAGGGCGTCACGGGCGCAACCGGCCCTGACGGTCGCACCGGCGCGACGGGGCCGACCGGACCTCAAGGAGTCACGGGCCCGACCGGGACTATCGGCGCCACGGGACCGCAGGGGCCGACCGGCGCGATACAGACCGGGCCCGCCGTCACAGGCTCAACAGGACCTCAGGGCGTCACAGGGCCGACCGGCCCCACGGGCCCTCAGGGGCCGAGCGTCACGGGAGCCACGGGTCCGCGGGGGCCAAACCCGTTCAACACGGTCCCGACGTACGCCCAAAACAATTTCTCCCTGATGACGGTCCTCACGGGAGGATACGGAGGGTGGCAGCAGCCCGGGCAGGCCGTGTTCGTCCCGACCGGCGGTTATTACACCGTCCTCGGGTTCACGGGCGCCACGGGAGCGGACCTCGTCCTTCAGGACCTTTCCAACAACATCGCGTCCGGGACCATCGTCGGCGCTGGCTTCGTCGTGCCCGCAGGCTATCTCGGGGCGACTGGCGTCCAGGGTCCGACCGGCCCCGCCGGCGCACCGACGGGAGCTCAGGGAGTCCAGGGGTCCCCCGGAGTGACCGGACCTGCAGGAGCTCCCCAGGGGTCTCCCGGAGTGACGGGCGCCACGGGCCTCCCCGGTATGACCGGGTACACGGGCGCGGACGGCGTCACCGGGCAGACTGGTCCGACCGGCGCAATCGGCGCCACGGGGTCAACCGGAGCCACGGGTCCGATAGGGCCGACCGGAGCCACGGGCCCGCAGGGAGCCACGGGCGTCACCGGAACGCAGGGGATCACCGGCCCGACCGGAGCTGCAGGTTATACGGGCGCCACGGGGCCCCAAGGGCCGACTGGTCCGACTGGCGCCATCGGAATCACGGGAGTCCAGGGAGTCCAGGGAGTCACCGGCTCGACCGGTCCGCAGGGTGCGACCGGTCCGACTGGCGCCATCGGAATCACGGGAGTCCAGGGAGTCCAGGGAGTCACCGGCGCTACGGGAGTCCAAGGAGCGACGGGAGTCACCGGCGCGATAGGGGTTACCGGAAACGTCGGACCTACCGGGACTGTAGGCGCGACCGGGCCTCAGGGGCCGACGGGCGTCCAGGGAGTCCAGGGCACCGCGGGTGTCACCGGCGCGACCGGAATGCAGGGGTCTCCCGGAGTCACGGGAGCCACCGGGCCGAGGGGCTCCACGGGTCCGACAGGGTTCCCGGGTCCGACCGGCGTTACCGGCGCCACGGGTCCTCAAGGTTCTCCGGGCGTCACCGGCGCCACGGGACCGACGGGCGCACAGGGAGTACAGGGAGTCACCGGCGCCACGGGAATCCAGGGCCAGACCGGGCCGACCGGGCCGAAGGGCGACGCTGGCGTCACCGGAGTGACCGGGCCCGCGGGCGGACCTCCGGGTCCTGTCGGAGCGACTGGCCCGACGGGCCCCGTCGGCCCTACGGGACCGGCCGTGTTCGGAGGCCCCACTGGCCCGATAGGACCTCAGGGAGAGACCGGACCCGCCGGCGGACCTCCGGGGCCTCCGGGGCCCGCCGGGACTGGCGCGACGGGCCCACAGGGCGCCACGGGACCCGCCGGCACGACCGGCATGACGGGCTGGACCGGGCCGCGAGGGCATACGGGCTTCACAGGTCCGCAGGGGGCGACGGGGCCCACAGGGCCGACCGGCTCCGTCGGACCCACGGGTCCGTTGGGGCCCACGGGCGCGATAGGTCCCACGGGACAGCTCGGAGGGACTGGAAGCACCGGGCCTGCCGGGCCTCCGGGGCCGATCGGAACGTTTGGCGCAACCGGCGCGACGGGACCCGCGGGACCGTTGGGCCCCACCGGGCCGCTTGGCGTCACAGGGCCTCAGGGCTCTCCTGGCAACACTGGCGCGACCGGACCGCTCGGTCCGCAGGGAACCCAGGGCCCGACCGGATCTCAGGGCGCCACCGGGGTCAACGGAGTAACTGGCGCGACCGGGCCCGTCGGGGCGACCGTCACCGGACCGACCGGACCTCAAGGCCCGACCGGTCCGGTCGGAGCGACTGGCGCCACGGGCGTCACCGGACAGCAGGGTCCGACTGGAGCCCAGGGTCCGACTGGAGCCCAGGGTCCGCAGGGGACTGGCATCACCGGCGCGACCGGACCGCAGGGCGTCACGGGCCCGACTGGCGTCGGCGTGACTGGCGCGACCGGCCCGACCGGAGCGACCGGGCCTGCGGGAGCCACGGGAGCCACGGGACCCCGCGGAGCGACTGGCTTCACGGGAGCCTCCATATTCGGCGGCCCCACGGGGCCGACGGGCGCAACGGGGCCGACCGGCCCACGTGGGGACACGGGGCCGACGGGGCCGACGGGAGCCCAGGGAGTCCAGGGCTCTCCTGGCGTTACCGGCGCGACCGGACCGGCCGGCGCACCTCAGGGGTCTCCTGGCGTCACGGGCCCAACGGGACCGCAGGGCGTCACAGGTCCGCAGGGCTCTCCTGGAGTCACCGGCGCGACCGGCCCGACGGGACAGCAGGGCGCGACCGGTCCGAGCGGGGCGATAGGCTCCACGGGCGCCACCGGTCCGTTCGGCGCCACGGGCGCCACCGGACCGCAGGGCCCGCAGGGCGCTACCGGAGCCACTGGTCCGACTGGATCGACTGGTCCGCAGGGCCCGACGGGTCCTCGCGGAGACACGGGCCCGGCCGGATCGACGGGCGGAATCGGGTCCACTGGCGGAATCGGGCCCACGGGCGTCGACGGGCGTACGGGCGCGACGGGTCCGCAGGGGCAGACTGGCGTCCTCGGACCTACGGGCCCTCAGGGCGTGACCGGACCTACGGGCCCTACCGGAGCTCAAGGCGCCACCGGCGTTCAAGGCCCGACCGGGCAGCAGGGTGCCACGGGAGTACAGGGCGTCCAGGGGCCTATCGGCGCTACCGGCGTGACCGGAGGCCTCGGCCCCACGGGACCGCTCGGCCCCACGGGACCGGGCTTCACCGGCCCGACGGGCCCGATAGGGCCGGTCGGTCCGACGGGCTCTGTCGGAACGCAGGGCGTTACGGGGCCGCAGGGCATTCAGGGCTCACCCGGGCCGACCGGGCCGGGAGTCTCGGAGACGACGTACGCGGAGCTCTACACGAGCCCCACGGACGTGCTCTCGGTCACGTGCACGCTCCAGGGCGTCTTCTACAAGATCCCGTGGGCGAACGCCGGCATCTCGAACGCCGCCACGCCCGACCAGATCGCCGACAACATCACGGTCGGAAGGGCCGGAATCTACAGGCTCTCCGCCGTCGTCACGTTCAACAGGCCGGCCGACATCGCGACGACCGGAGTCCTCGCGGCGTTCAAGAACGGCGTGCAGGTCGCCGAGATCATCAACCAGACCTCGCAGTTCCAGGAGGAGGCCGACCAGATAGTCGTCCTCACCGGGCTCATGTCGCTCTCCATGAGCGACGTCGTCGACCTGCGACTGATGTGCCCGGACGCCGCAGGGCGTACGTTCAACATAACGTATGCCACGTTCGACATCGCCACCGTCGGCGCGGCGCAGGGCCCCGCGGGCGGAGCAACCGGCCCGACGGGACCCACCGGTCCGCAAGGCCCCACCGGTCCAACAGGGCCCGTCGGGCCCGGGTTCTCGCTCGTCGGAGCGAACACCATCGTGGGCGTGCAGACCGGGGGCGCGTTCCGCGTCTACGTCGGAGGCCAGGAGCAGGCGCGCTGGGACGACTCTGGCCGCCTCGTCAGGCTTCCGGGGGCGGCGCAGGTCGTCGAGCAGGTCGGAGTCGCGACGACGGCGACGGGCGGGCTCACGCAGGCCGCAATCTCGTTCACGCACCCGACCGGGTTCGTGAACTACATGGCGTTCGTCGAAGGTTGGGACGGCGTGACGGGAGCGTGGGGGGCCGAGCTCTCCGCGGCGTTCGTCAGCGGAAACTCCGGACCTCTCCAGGTCGGGACTCCCGTGGTGAACAACCGCAGGACGACGAACAACTACGCGACGGGCTGGGTTGCCACGATGGTGGCCACCGGCTCCAACGTCATCGTCTACGTCTCCGTCCCGACCGGGACGGTGAGCTGGGCAGCCGACTTCAAGGCTCGCCACCGCACCTGAAGGCCTAGGTCCGGCCTGGCGGCTTCAGAGGGCGCGGCATGGACTCGAACGGGAAGTTTGTCTCCTTGCCGCGCGGAACCTGCCCGGAGGACACGAGGTTCTGAGCCTCTCCGGCGTCGAGCTCGTGCTTCCTGTAGGCGCCGTCGACCCAGTCGCGCTGGGCCGGGGAGAGCGGGAACCGTCCGCCCTTCGTCCTCGCCAGCATGGACTCGAACGCCTCGCGCTCCTTGTCCGTGAGGCCGTCGTGCTCGCACAGGGCCTTCAGCATCTCGAACTCGGAGACTTTCTTCTCCGTGAACATCACTCGGACTCCGTTTCGAAGCTGATCGTTATCTGGTCGACGTAGGCGGGGATCTGCTTCTGGATCGTGACTTTCAGCACGTCGTGAGGGTCCTCGTTCACCTCCCGCACCGTCCTCATGGCCTCGTCCTCATCCCCGTACTCGGAGGCGACCACCACGTCCTCGTGACTGAAACCGTCCAGGAGGGCCATCTTGCGGACTCTCGCCTCCATGGACTTGATGTGGTGTTCCTGGCCTTCCTTGAGCTCAGAAGGGAGGGTTATGAGCTCAGAAGGGAGGGTTATGATGGCGATGTTCCCGGCGCCGACCAGGTACGCTTTGTCCTTGTCGACGCCGGGGCATGCCACCGGAAGAACTACTTCTTCGCGGGCTTCTTGGCGGGCTTTGCAGCCGCCTTCTTCTTCGCTGCGGGCTTTGCCGATTTCGCGGCCTTCTTTTTCGCTGCCATGATCGCCACCTCCGTTCGCCATGTTATGTCTTGTTGACGAACTGTGTGAACGCGTGACCGGTTCACGCTCCCCTTTTCGCACTGCGCGAAACGAAACACTACAGTCAGCCGGCCGTCTTTTGTTGCACTTCGCGCAGGAGGTCCGCGCCGCGTGGCGCGTGGAGCGTCCGCAGGTGCTCGCCCTGAGCCCCGAACTCCGTGACGTTGGCCAGCTCGTAGAACCTCTTCTCGTCCGTCTCCAGGAGGAGCTTCTGAGCGAGCAGGACGTCCCCTTCGGGAACTCCGCGGGGCTGCACGCAGAAAGAGCGCTTGACCTTGCCGTCCTTGTCGACGAGCTTCACGTTGCCGTGGGAGCCCTGCTCGATGCGGTAAACCTTGCCGCCCACGTGCAGGTGGAAGCACTTCTTCTGCTCGTACTCCTCAATCTGCTGAGGGGTGAGGCAGCTCTTGAGGAGGACGATGGCCTTGTCCTTCGCCGTAAGCTCCTCACGAAGGCGCTTGGCCTCCGCGTCCTTGCGGGCGATCTCCTCCTGACGCCACTTCTCCTGCTGTTCGGCGCTCGGCCGCTTTCCGGACAGGATGTCGCGCCGGATCTGGTTCTCACGGTCCGCCGCCTCGACGACGTACACGTCGTTCCAGTTGTCCCAGACCTGGAGGTTTCCGACCGTCGTCGCGCTCGTGATGGTCATCGTAGTCGCGGCCGAGTACGTGATGTTCCATGCTGTCCATGTGTTCACGAGGGCGTTCAACTCCGTCTGAAGGGCGTGCATGTTCGCCGTCGTGGCGGTGGTGTTCGTGTAGCGCTGGGTGATCGTGTAGATCTGGTTCCAGGCGTTCCACGTCGCGGTGTCGAGCGTTGTGCTGTCGTTGGACGCCGCCGATATCGTCAGGACTACCGGAGCGGCGGGCTGGACGATGTTCGCCGCCGCGCCCGTGATGGTCGGCATGCGGTCTTAACCGGCCTGAACCGGCGGAACGAAGATCAGGCGCTCGGCGTTCGGGTCGAACGTCCGGACCTGCTTGTCCTTGTCGCCCTTCTCCCCGGCGACGCTGAAGGCCGTGTATCCGTCCTTGATGAAGCCGTCGAAGAGCTCGCGGGCGCGGTTCACCTCCACGGGCTTCGTCTTGTCCCACATGTGCTTGGTGTCCCCCTCCTTGCCCATGACGGCCATCTCGCCCGTGTACTTGGGCTTCGGGGAGTCCGTGTTCGTCTGCATCGTCATGTCTGCGTCTCCTGGTATCTGCGGCAAAGGGCCGTAAAGAGACGTTACATCCGCGGCTTTCACACTTCCGAAAGCATGGACTCTTGAACGAACCCCGGGCCGGCGCACTCTTCAGGAACGTCCCAGACCATCCTCAGAAGGGTGTCGTCAGGCCAGTCCGGGGGGACTTTCGCCTTGCACATGGAGCACTCGATGGAGCATTCGGTGAAACCGTCCTCCACGTCAAAGCGGACGGGGTCACAGGGTTGCCAGTCATGCTCCACGTCGGACGTTACGCCGGGAGAGTAGCGTTTGGATAGTAGGATAGAATGCTCATGGAGGCCGGAAGGATAGCATGGCGATCACGCTAGGAGTCCAGAAGGTTCCGTCGGACAAGGCGAACGTCGTGTCCGCCGACGTCCTCCTAAACTCGGACGAGATTCTCCCCAACCCGCTCTCGGAGCTGATGAAGGGTCCGGTGCTCACAAGCATCTTCGCCCAGCTTTCCATCTCCATGGAGGAGTGGGAGCTTGGCTCCGTCGCCCTCTCCACGGTGACGAGTCCGTTCTATAGCCTCTTCACCTACAACTTCGCCATGAGGTTCGTGAAGAGGGGTACGGCTGTCGTCGATGCCGTGTTCATCGGTCCGCCGGGGCCGCCAGGGGTGCCCGGAGGTCAGGGTCCGGTGGGGCAGCAGGGGCAGCAAGGCCAGGCTGGAGTGACCGGATCGCCCGGGCTCATGGGCGCAACGGGCCCCCAGGGGCCGACGGGGGTGACGGGAGCCCTAGGGCCGACGGGGGTCACAGGACCTCAGGGCCCTCAGGGTACTACCGGACCAACAGGACCCCCTCTCGCTATACCGTACGATTTGGACCTTGTTGCCGGCGTCGTCAACAACTTCACGAGCGCATTCGCGAGGGCCGGGGCTCGGAAGGTGGACATGTCCTTATATCCGGAGCAGTCGGCCGGACTTTCACGGACCGTTGTGTTCATCGCGAACACCGACGTCACAGGCGGCACAGGAACCATCAGGCTGTTCAACGTCGACGATAACGAGATTGTTGAAGGGACCGTGTTTGGGACGACAAGCCCGACGAACACCGAGTTTGTCGCGACGCTTCCCGTCGGAACAGGCGTCGGACAGATGAAGGACGGGAAGTTGTACGAGGCACAGATCGGGGTCACCGGGGGGACTTCCCTCGACAGGATGGCCGTTACGAGCGCCCGTCTCTCGCTCAGGTACACGCGGTGAAAGCATGTCCGGGAACGTAAGGGGAAAAGTTGATATTTTCGTCAACACTGGAGACTCTGGTAAAAACTGCCAGGAGTTCTTCAAGGGGTTGTACGACTTCCTGGTCTCCCATCCGAACATGACGTTGGTAGCGCGCAACTCCGGAGCCCTCTCCACGTCCGGGGATACTGCATACTGGGACCAGTCCGGACCCTTCAAGACAAACGCTTGGGCGGTCTTCAAGCTTGGGAAGACCATAGAGAAACCGTTTACGGTCTACTTCCAGATCCAGCTCGGGATGTCCGGAGACTTCGGCAATGTAAGCCCGGGAAGTCCTGGGCTCGCGGAAAACCTGGCGAACGGGACGTGCGTGGCTATCCAGGTTGCGATGGGTGTTGGAGGCGACGAGAACCCGTTCAAAGGAACCATGAACGCTGGCTCTCCAAACGACACGAGGGCCAACCCCATTTGGGGAGTCCCGACGGGCGGGACCGCATGCCATGTCTTTCCGAGGTCCAACAACAGCCTCGGCGCTCACACGACTGCGAAACAGAACTTCACCATAATTTCGCAACCGTCGACCGTCGCGTGCAGATACCACATCATCGCGGACGACGACAGCCTGATAATCCTGGCCGACCAAAGTGACGACAACTCGTTTTCACTCTACTGGGCCGGGACCTACGAACCACGGGCGGACATATCGATAACGCGACCTTTCCTCAGCTTTGGATCATATTCCAACAGTCTCCCTATCCTCCTCGGGACGGCGTTCGGGACGACCGCTGGAACGCTCCAGCAGGGTGGCGTTGTGACCGCCATAAACGAGGTTCGGAGTGTTGCCTTCGACCGCCTCCAGGGCATCGTTAGCTCCAGCATTCTCCCAACACAAATGGGGAACGGGTCGAACGAGTCCGACGAATACGGCATCCCGTTTTTCGGCATTGAGGCGGTCAGCTCAGGAGGTCCTTCCCTCGGGTTCTTGGGGGACATTTTCCTCATGCGAGAGACATCCAACGTTGCCACTAACGACACTGACTCCGCCTTCTTCAGGGCAGCGTTTGGATCGGCCACCACCACGGCGGTAAAGGTCACCGTCCCTTGGAGCGGAGTGGCGGCCCCGAAGGCAACGTCGACCAGATCCGGGTCGACGTTCGTGCGTGGGAGAGTGGCGGCTGACGGATGAATCAACCTTTTCTCAGAAAGGAGGTCTGATGGCCGTCCAGACGTTCGTGAACCTGTTCCAGAAGAGAAAGCAGGATTATTATCTTTTGCGCGCGTACGACCTTGGGGCACCCGCGCCAACCCCGTCCTTCTGGATATCAAAGGACGTCAGCTACACGATGGCCCCAATACCGAGTTTCGGAGGGCCGTACGGTCCCCTGTCGGTCGTCGACAACTGGAGGGCCTGAAAATGTCCGGAATCATACGCGGGAAGGTTGACTGCCTTTCCAACACCGGCAGCACCGCAAACAACTGCCAGGAGGCATTCAAGAACTGCTACGACTTCTTCGCGTCACATCCGAACATGACGCTCATCTCCCGAAACTCCGGCAGTTCGTCAGCCGCCGGCGACATCGCGTTCTGGGACCAGTCCAACAGGTTCAGGCATAACGCGTGGGCGGTGTTTCGCATGAACCCGACCGCCGTCAGGCCCTACCCGGTCTACTTCCAAATCCAGTACGGGGAATCGGGAGGAGGGGTGAACTTCGGCAATGCACCAGGCTCTCCGGCGCTCGTAGGAGGGTCGGACGTGACCAACAACACCGCCCCTCACCTGGGAATCCAGGTCGCGATAGGTGAGGGAGGTACCGAGAACCCGTTCAAGGGGACCATGAACGCCGGATCTCCGAACGACACGAGGGCTAACCCCCTGTGGGGCGTCCCGACGGGCGGGGTCAGGGCACACTTGTTTCCGCGAACTAACAACCCCGGCGGCCCGGCATTGAACGTGACTCAAAAACACGACTTCTGTCACATGCACGGCTTCCAGAATGGGGCGATCGCGCATAGGTACCATTTCATCGCGGATGATGACAGCTTCCTCTTCATGCTCGACGAGGGGGATACCAACACCTACGATTCAATGAACTATTCGGGGATTTTCGTACCCAGGACTGGACTGTCGCTTACATACCCGTTCGTCATGCTCGGGCTCGGTTATGACAGCTCAGGGACTGTGTACCCTCTCCCGATAAACCAGGAGTTTGGGAATCCGACCCTCGTTGCCCTCTCCAGGAGGGATGGAGGGGTGGTGGCCGGAGCGACGTCCAACGGAGTGAGGAACGTCTTCGTCGACAGGTTTCAG
>Ga0315288_10010193_pt1 | contig 11838 bp, 10 predicted proteins | sample YL17G11_20_MG_FD_203454 | JGI IMG/M metagenome (GOLD analysis project Ga0315288, IMG submission 203454) | Sediment microbial communities from Yellowstone Lake, YNP, Wyoming, USA - YL17G11_20 | ecosystem: Environmental > Aquatic > Freshwater > Lake > Sediment | place: USA: Wyoming | collected... | reverse complement strand
ATTGTCAAACATCAGCCACGGCCCGCGGGAGTCTTCCGCATAGGTCCATCGCTTCGTCCGCAGGCCGCGGTATTCCTTGCCGCCCGATCTCAGGGGAAAACTTCCGAAGGGAACCGGGACGACGAGAAGCGCGGCCTCGTCGGCGCGCTCGGCTCCGCCGCAGACGATATTTGAAAAATCGGATCCCTCGACGCTCTCTGGAATCGGCATTCCGCCCAATCCGAGAAGCGTAGGCATGACGTCCGGCGTGTTGATCGGCATCGCCACCGTTCTTCCGGCAGGGCTATGAGCCCTGGGATAGCGCAGAAGGAACGGAACCCGGCAGGACTCGTCATAGGGGACGATCTTGTTTCGCCGGCCTTGGGAATAGAGCATATCCCCATGGTCCGAGGTGAACACGAAGATCGTGTCCTCTTCGAGGCCCGTTTCTTTCAACGTCCCCAAAAGGTCGCCCAGGGCGTCGTCGAGCGCGGCGATATGGGCATAGTACCCGGCCAGGTCCTTCTTCGCCGCAGCCGCGTTTGCGGCCGGGACGTTGGGACGGAGAATCATGTCTTCGTCATGGAAAAGGTCCCGGTATTTCGGCGGGGCGGTCTGATACGGATTGTGGGGAGGACCCCAAGACAGAAAGAGGCAGAACGGCTTTCCTTGGGCATGTCCGCGGATATAGTTCTGGGCTTCACGCGTCTGGGCGAAAGCGTCATAGCCGTCCCAGCGGTGTTTCACATCGTCATCACCATAGTAGTCGGAAGCATTGTATTCGTGGGTGCATTCCATGGCCATCCAGAAATCGAAGCCCAGCCGCCGCTCCCGGGGAATGAACGCGGCCCTGTTCTCGTAGCCGCTCTCACTCCCAAGCAGGTGCCACTTGCCGATGTAGCCCGTGTCGTAGCCGGCCCGCCGGCAGGCGTGGGCGATCGACGGCGACTTGTCGAGAAGGGGGACATCGTTCAGGAAAACGCCGTGCGAAAGCGGATAGCGGCCCGTCAAAAGGCCGGCCCGGTAAGGGCTGCAGACGGGGCAGGCCGAAACCGCGTTCGAAAAATTCACGCTTTCCCGGGCAAGACGGTCAAGATTCGGCGTTCTCGCGTTCTGGTCGCCGGCGTACCCGGTGGACTGGGCCCGCCACTGGTCGGCGAAAACAAAGACGATATTCGGAGGCCGGACCTTCCCGGTTTGCGTCGGAAGGCCGCCCCTCGGGGCTCCCCGGGCCGCGAGCGACACGGCCCCGAAGCCCATCGTCTCCAGGAATCTTCGACGATTGATTTTCGGCATGATCCTCTCCTTGAGTGCGGTTCCTCGGCGATCCCGATGTCAGCGCCTCTCCAACGACCAGCCTTCCCGATAAGTCCTCCGAAGGTATCGGTCCGCTTCGGGAACGTTCGGAAAGCGCATGTTCTCCGCGTCCCAGCCGAGCTTTTCGCCGCTCCGGACCGCGGCGCATCCCAACAAGACGATTTCGGTCAGGGGGCCGGCGTAATCGAAGTTCGAACCTGCCGGCGGCCCGCCTTTGCAAGCCGCAATCCATTCCTCGTAGTGTTCGATCGAACGGGGGAGCCTCTCGGCGGGGCGGTCCATCCCCTGCGGCCAGACGGGATGCGGCGTCCAGGCTTGGACTGCGGTTTTTCGACGAAGACATGCTCCCCACCTTCCGTCACCAGAAAATGGAGGTGCAAGAAGTGAGGCAATGACGAAGGTGGTTTTCATGGTGTTTATGAGCAAGTCAGGGTTGGATTTCAAGGCACAGGACGCTGATGTGCTGGTCCGGTGCGGTTTCGGGTAAAGTGACAATGAGCGTTCCGCTTTCTTCAGTAAAGTTCAGCGGTTGGCGCTGCGGGTCGCCCAGCAGATACACCTTGGCGGGTTTGCTTTTCATGCCGGTCAGCTCGAACTTCCCGGCCGGCCATTTCAACAGATGGATATAGAGCTTGCCGGGCTTGGTCGTGCAACGCCAGTCGAGCGCGCCATCCGTCGTGACGCGGCCCCGCTCGTCTTTCTTGCCGGGCTTGCCCAGCTCATAACCGAACGCCGTCGGACCGGCTCCGTAGATGGCCTCGCCGTTGACCTTCAGCCAACGACCGACCTCTTGCAGGTTGGCTACGCTGGGCGCGGGGATCACTCCTTCGGCGGTCGGACCCACATTGAGCAGGAAGTTGCCTCCCTTGCTGACGACCTCGACCAACTGTCCGATGAGCACCGCCGGTGATTTCCAGTTGTCGTCACTCGCGACGTACCCCCATGAATCATTCGACGTCATGCACGTTTCCCAATCACGCCATTGCGGTTTGTCGGGAATCTGCCGGTCGGCATACGACAGGTAATCGATTCCGATGGATCGCAACTCGGCGAGTTGCCCGGGATTAGCGTCGGCAATCGTCCGGCTGGGGGCAAGAATGCGGCTGTTGATGTACGTCGCCGGTTGGGTGGTGTGCACGAGCTTCGTAATTTTTTCGGCGCTTTGCGGGGTCATCTGCACGGGGGTGTCGAACCAGATCGAAAACACCGAGCCGTAACCGGTAAGCAGTTCCTTGACTTGGGGGATGGCGATCTCCCGAAGATACTGGTCGAAATCGCCCTCTTGCGCCGGGTCCCATCTCTTCTGCATGACGGCACCGCCGGGGTGATGCCAGTCTTGAGCCTGCGAATAGTAGAAACCGAGACGGATGCCTTCTTTCTGGCAGGCGTCGGCGAGTTCCTTGAGCGGGTCACGCTTGAACGGCGTCGCTTCCACGATGTTATACGGGCTGACCCGGGAGTGGTACATGGCAAAACCATCGTGATGTTTGGAGGTGATGACCATGTACTTCATCCCGGCATCCTTGGCGATGCGCACCCATTCCGCGGCATTGAATTTAACCGGATTAAACTTCTGCGCGAACTGGGCGTATTTGGCTACAGGTATCTTTTCCCTGTTCATCACCCACGCCTCGCGTGCCGGGATGGCGTAAAGGCCCCAATGGATGAACATCCCAAACTTCGCTTCGCGAAACGTTTCCATCCGGTCGTTGGCTGCGGCGGGTTCCGACGTATTTTGGTCAGCATTCACAGGATTGGACAACGCCAGCAATCCAAGAATGACAGCAAGAATGGACAACTGTTTCATATGGGTTCCTTTCTTTCTGGCCCTTCCGGATATTCCGGGAGTTTCTTGGAGCTATGCATGTTGTCAACCAACATTCGACGAATCGACAATGATCAGGACAAGGATCACGACAACGATATAAAGAATGAGAATTTCCTTTTCCGCCCGGGAGGGATAAGAATTTGCTTTTCCGAGGGCGCCGCGAATTCCCACTCCAGGTGCCGAGACTCCCCATTTGACCACGCCGGCAATGTACTCCCGGACATTCGGCGTGTCAATTCCCGCGAAATTCACGGAAAACGACATCCGGCACTCGGATGGGCACGAAACATCCGTCGGCGGGAACCGAAGGGATTTCCTTTTCGCCCAGCCGCGATAACGCATTCGATATTGCTTTGAACTCCCATCCTGCCCAAGGGGATAAGGATCAATGAGCGTTCGGGAGCCGTCAAGAACGAAGGGAGACGAATCGGATCGACCTGGTGGCCGCCCGAGCCTCCGGATGTACATATTTCAGCCGGATCCGGCCGGATCATACACCTGCCCGGGCCCGGGTCCGAATACCTGCTTTATGTCTGCCGCTGCGCGGTCTATTATTCCTCAAATAAGAAGCACGCGCCGCGGAAGCTTTTAGGGTGGAATTGGAAGGATGTCAAGGAGGCGAAATAGGGGGCAATCCTGCCGCGTGTCCTCAGAGCGGCAGCCAAACGCCGATCCCCCGCTCTTTCGCCCTCCGATAAATCTCGGGCGCCACGGCCAAGTCGTCGAGGGCCAGACCGAGGTTCATGGCCATGGTCCGCTCGTCGTCCCGCTCCCTGCCGGGCTTTTTCCCGACGACAATCTCGCCCAGATCGGCGTAAGGCTCAGCCATGCCTTGGAAATAGCCCGCGCTTTTCAGAGTGCGCCATTGGGGAAGATCGTCGGTCGCAAGCTTGTCCATCTTGGCCAGGGCGGCGGCCGTCCAATAGCCGTCGTAGTCGACGGCGCTGGCAAAGGCGCCCGGCTTGAGCCAGCCCTCGTCAGCGGTCGGCCGGGGATGCTTGAGCAGCGGGCCGGCGGTCACCACGATGTCGCTCCCGACGATCGCTTGGCGAGGCGATTCAACCCCGATGATCTCAAGTCCGGTGTTCGCCGCCATATCCACGACGAAGCGCCGCTCCGCATCCGCCGAAACATCATAGGCCAGGACGCGCCTGAGGGGGAAAAGGGCCGCCATCGCCGGGACATGGGACCTTCCTTGGGCCCCGCAGCCCAGGATCCCGAGAATTTCGCTCTCCGGCCGGGCCAGATGCTTCGCCGATAGCGCCGAAGCGGCCGCCGTGCGATGGGCGGTGATCCAGGTGCAATCCATCACCGCGATCGGCAGCAGGGTGACAGGATCGTTGAGGACGATCAGGCCGGTGATATAAGGGAGTCCCCGCTCCGCGTTCCCCGGCGACCCGCCGACCCACTTGATTCCCGCCGAACCCATTCCGCCGATGTAGGCCGGCATGGCATTGAGGAAAGCGTCTCCGCCGGGATGAAGGACCGGCTTGGGCGGCATTTCGACCCGGCCTTCCGCGTTTTCCCGGAAGGCCGTCTCGAGGAGACCCGTGATCGCGGGCATGCCCAACCCGACGCGCTCCACGTCAGCCCGCGATAAATATAAAAATCGGAGGGGTTCCATGATTCAATATCATAGCCGAGATTCGCCGGGCGGCCAAGTCAGACTTGATGAACCCTGGGGACAACGATTATGATGGCGCTTTGACGGAATAAGAAAGGACGCCCCCATGAGCTTCATCAGCATTTTCAACGATGTCCTGGGCCCGGTGATGCGCGGCCCGTCGAGTTCCCATACCGCGGGCGGCTATCGCATCGCCCGGATCGTGCGCGACTTGCTCGGCGAGGAGCCCGCCTCGGTCCGGTGCACCTTTGATCCCTCGGGTTCGTACGCGCCGACCTATAAAGCCCTGGCCGTGGATTTGGCCATAGCGACCGGTTTTCTGGGCCGGCCCCTCGAGGACGCGCGCTTCACCCAATCTCTCCTCGATGCCCGGGACCTGGGAATGGATATTCGCTTCGATATCGCCCCCTTGGATAAAGCCGATCATCCCAACTCCGTTAGAATCGAAGCTTCCGGACAGCGGCCCGCGGCGGTCGTCGTCCGGGCGAAGTCCGTCGGCGGAGGGATCATTGAAATCACCCATGTCCAGGACTGGCCCGTCTCCGTGACCGGGAAATCCTACGAATACTTGTTGGAGATGGATTCGGCCTCTCTGCCCATCCTTGAAAAATTCATCGCGGAGCACCGAACGCTCGTCCAGGACCGCACCGATGCCATCCGGAACGAACGCGTCCTGATCCACCTTCAAGCTTCGGCCGAGATCCCCGAAGACCAATTGGACGCGGTCCGCCGGGACCTCGTCGACCTGCGGATCTACCGGAGCCGTCCCCTGTTTTTCATTCGGCGGGGCGAGGCTCTGTTTCTCTCCGGCCGGGACATGCTGGCCCTTGCCGACGAGGACGCGTCCAGCCTGGGCGAAATCGGGCTGCGCTACGAATCGCGGTTGCTCGGTCTCTCCCGAGAGGAGACGCTTCGGGAAATGGTCCGGCTGTTCGGGATCATGAAAACATCCGTCGAACAAGGGCTAAGCGATGCGAATTCCCGAATGCTCCTCCTGCCGCCGTTCGCCGGCGGCGTTTTCGAAGCCGAGAAGCAGGGGAAGCTGGCCGTGGGCGGCATCCACGCCCGGGCCGCCGCCCGGGCGATGGCCACGATGCACATGTGCAACAGTCAGGGCATCGTCTGCGCCGCTCCCACGGGGGGCTCGGCGGGCGTCCTTCCCGGTGTTCTGACGACGCTGGCCGAGGAGTGGGATCTCGCGCCCGACCGGATTGCGCCGGCCCTGTTCGCCGCCTCCGCTATCGGCCTGATCGTCGCCCGCCGCTGCGGATTCGCGGCGGAAACGGCGGGCTGTCAGGTCGAAATCGGCGTGGCGGGCGCCATGGCGGCCGCCGCGGTCGTCGAGATCGCGGGAGGTTCGGCCCGGCAGGCCTGCGACGCGGCGGCCATCGCAATGCAAAACGCCATGGGCTCCGTTTGCGATCCGGTCCACGGGGCCTGCGAGATTCCCTGCCATACGAGGAATGGCGTCGCGGCCTCGAGCGCGATGGTCTGCGCGGACCTCATCCTGGGAGGCTATCCGAACCCCATCCCCCTGGACGAGACCCTTGACGCCGTTTCGGACGTGGGTCGGATGATGCCGATCGAGCTGCGGTGCACGGCCCGGGGCGGCATCGCCGTAGCACCTTCGGCGCTGGCCATGAAACCCCGGCGCTGAACTTGGCCATGAGCTTCTGACGCCTCGCGGCATACGCCCCCTGATCAAAGGCGGGAGCGGCGTCGAGCGGCGCCGTTTGAGCGGATTTATTCCGACGCGCCGCCGGGGCCGGACCCCGGCTCCCGTAGCGTCGCGATCTTGACGGGAAAGACAGGCGGCCTGTTCGATTCCGCCTCCCAACCGAACAGCTTTTCGACCGCGCCGCCGCAGATCCGACCCTGGCAAGGTCCCATGCCGCAGCGCGTCTGGAGCTTGGCGCTCCGCCAGTCGCAGTATTTCTCGAGCTCGCGCCGGGTCACATCCTCGCAGCGACAGATCAGCGTCTCCGGATCCGCCAGGTTTTTCACTTCGTCACGCAAGGCGAAGGCCTGATCCATCGCCCGGCTGAAGGCCCACGTCCGCCGCCTTCTTCGGAATAGCCGTTCGGCCCGCTCCGGCCGGCCGGCGGCCGCGAAGCCCGCGATCAAGCCTTCGACCAAGGCCCGGCCTTCTCCGCCGATCCCCGTCGGCTCGCCGGCGATATAAACGCCGGCTTGGGAACTTTCCTGCCGATCGTTCACAGTCGCCGCGCCGTCTTCCAACCTGCAGCCGAGAAGCCTGGGCAGCTCCAGGCTCGGAAGCAAACCGAAGCCGGCAGCCAGGTAGTCGCAACGCTCCGTCCAGGTCTTGCGAGCGCTTCGGAGCGTGACACTCTCCAGCCCATCGACTCCTTGAGCGGATGTGACCCAGCAGCCCGGGCGATACGGGACGCGGAGAAGGGCGGTCTTGTACATCGCCGCCTGAAAGAGCTTGCCGGGCGCAAGCCGAGGAAGAGTCAGTCCGAAACGAATGAGTTTGGCCCAGTTCGTCTGTTCGGCGATGATGACTATGTCGGCGCCGGCGGCGCGGTATTCCGCGGCGGCAGCGAAGAGGAGAGGGCCGCTGCCGGCAAGAACGACTTTTTTCCCGGCCAGGGGCCATCCGGCCTTGACCAGCACCTGCAAGCCGCCGATCCCGACGACGCCGGGCAGTGTCCAGCCGGGGAACGGAAGGAAGAGCTCGCGCGCCCCGATTGTCAGGATGAGCTTCTCCCATCCGAATTCCCTGGGGCCCTCCGGCGATTCCGCGAGCAGGACGCCCGGCCGAAGCGTCGCGACGACGGCCGTCTGACGGACGACGACCGCGCCGGCCGCATGGAGTCTTGTCAGCCAACGCTTCGCCGATCCTGAATCGCTTTTTGTTTCCTGGCCCCTCCAGATTTGGCCGCCGAGCCAGGGGGTGGCGTCGAGCACGGCGGTCCTGCGGCCGCATTCCGCCGCCGCGCAAGCCGCGGCGAGACCGGCGGGTCCGGCCCCGACCACAACGACTTCAAACCGGAAGCTCTCGTTAGTCATCGGTCCGGACTTCCATGCCTTCCGCACAGAGCGTCTGGCAGCTGCGGCAGTGCGGCCGGCCGTCGATCGTGACGCAGCATTCGAAGCACACGCCCATGCCGCAGAGCGGGCCCCGCGGATGGCCGGCGACGGAGCGCCGGAAACGCGATTCCCCGGCGAGGGCCAGGGCGACGGCGACGACCGTCCCGCCCGGAACCCGGACCGGCCGGCCGTTGATGGTGAGGGTGACGGCCTCAGTCATGTTCGTTCCCTTTCGGCAGAGCGCGCGCCGGCGAATACGGCAAAACCGGTATTTCGGCGGGCCGGTTCAGGATCATGTCGGCCAGGAGCCGGCCCGTGGCGAGCGAGGTCGTGATGCCCAGGCCCTCGTGGCCCGTGGCCAGCCATATTTTACGATTTCCGGAGAACGGGCCGATATACGGGAGCTTGTCGGGGGTGGCCGGCCGGAATCCGGTCCAGGCCCGGAGGGCGGTGAGCCGATCCAGATCCGGAAGGTAGTCCGCGGCCCGCTCGAGCATGCGCCGGAGGATGTCGAAATCCACATCCGTATGTTCAGCGCCGTACTGGCGGGAGGATCCGATGAGCATTTGGCCGTTCGGGCGCGGCTGGACGTTGAACGCGACCGAATCCGAAGACACCGAGTGCGCGCTTTTCAAATAGCCGAGTTCCACGATCTGGCGTCGCACGTAGCCGGGATAGCGGTGGGTCACGACGAGGTGGCCTTTCCGCTTTTTGACCGGGAGGCCCGCCGTCAGGCCGGGCGACCAGCATCCGGCGGCATTGACCGTCAGGCCGGCCCGGATCCGCGAGCCGTCGCCGAGGACGACTCCACCTTCCGGATCCAGAGCACGGACTTCGACTCCGGTCCGGATTTCGGCCCCGTTCGCGCGGGCGAGCCCGAGAAGGAACTGGGCCGCGGACGGCGGATACAACACGCCGTCATCCGGGACGAACAGCCCGCCCTTCAGCCCGGGGCGCAGGTTCGGTTCGGCCTCCCGGAGTCCCGCCTCATCGAGGATTTCCGCGCGAACGCCCCGAGTGTGGCAAAATTCGGCCTTCCGCCGGGCTTCGGCCATCTCCTCCTCGTCGGCGGCCACCCAGAGGGTCCCACAGGAATCATACTGCACTTCAGCCGGAAGTCCCGGCCCCAGTTCCCGCCAGAGACGGCGCGAATACGACGTCAGCGCGAACTGGGCTTCGGAATCGTCCATCAGGACGATATGGCCCATCGCCGCGGCCGTCGTCCCCCCGCCGACGGAGCCCCGGTCAAAGACGATCACCGACAGGCCCGCGCGCGCGCATTCCGACGCGCAGGCGGCTCCGACGATGCCCGCTCCGACGACGGCCACATCCCGGCCGGACATCAGCCCCGAATCCCCCAAATGAACGGGTCGTTTTCGTCGAGGATCAGGGTCGATTCCGCTGTGACGAAGGCGGTGCCGGTGATGGACGGGATGATCGCTCCATCCAGCCTCCGATAGCGGCCGGTGAAGGTGCTGCCGAGGATGCTTTCCTGCACCCAAGCCGCTCCTTCGGAGAGCTTGCCGTCGGCGGCCAGGCAGGCGATTTTCGCGCTGGTGCCGGTCCCGCACGGCGAGCGGTCATAGGCTTTTCCCGGACAGAGGACGAAGCTGCGCGAATTCGCGCCGGCGGCGGCGGGGGGGCCGAAAAGCTCGACATGGTCCACTTCGGGAAAGCCGTTCCCGTTCAGGACAGTGCGGATCCGCCAGGCGACATCTGTCAAAGTCTCCACGTTCGCCAGGCTGAGCGTTTGGCCATGGTCCTCGACGAGGTAGAACCAATTTCCGCCCCAGGCAACATCGCCGGACACCCGGCCCAAGCCCGGCACGTCAACCGCAAACGCTTTGACCTTCCGATAGCTCGGAACATTCGCCACGGTCACTTCGCCGCCCGGATGAAGCGTCGCGGTAACGGTCCCCACGGGAGTCTCGATGCGATGCTCTCCCGGACGGATACGGCCCATGTGGGCCAAAGTGACCAGGAGGCCGATCGTCCCGTGCCCGCACATTCCGAGATAGCCGACGTTGTTGAAATAAACGACCCCCGCGGCGCAGCCGGGATCCTCCGGTTCGCAGAGCAGAGCGCCTACGATCACATCCGAGCCGCGGGGCTCGTTGACCACTGCGGATCGAACGGCATCGAAGTCCCGGCGGAACCGGTCAAGCCGCTCGGCCATCGGACCCAAGCCCAAATCGGGCCCCCCGGCAACGATGAGCCGCGTGGGTTCTCCCCCCGTATGCGAATCGATGATGGAAATGTGCCTCATGAACTTTTCCTTTGATTCTCAAGTGCGGAAAGCGCGCCGTCCCGGAAAAAATACGCCTGTCTTTCCTCTCGTTCGTTTTTATATAAATATTTCCCGGGTATGTCAAATTCCTTGTATCGATTCCTTGTATCGACCCGAAATTGCCGATCGACATATTTGATCTTCGCTACCTTAGGCCCTTTCTAGTTGCGGCCGCCGTTTACTGGGGCTTCGGTTCAACTACTTTCATCATCTTACTAAGCTTTGCGTATTGCTGGATTAGCCAGCTTAGTCTCAGGCAGATTAAATCCCTTTGCAACCAACCATATGGGAAACAATATAAACTCGAACAAACTGCCGGGAATGTGATCCTCCCTTTTTCAAGAATAAGCCGATATTGTCATCTTATCGAGGGAGTCCGCAAAAAGACGGTTAACAATTTATGTCTTTGTCTTTCTTGCCTGCCTCGGTCTGTGCCTTTTAGGCGAAGTCCGTGTCCGGGGGGGCTCATTTGAAGGATGGGAATTTCCTTTTCCGTGTTGTCCGCCCCGGGATCGGAATTCCGCATGATTTTCCACTTTGCTTCAGGGGACAAAGATAAATTCCTTGTCTTCATCCGGCCCCCACATCGAGAACAGCGCTTCGCAGTCCTCAATGAGGCTTCCGAATCAGGGCAGCCCAGCCCTTTGAAGGGACAGGTGTAGGCTCTCACACTAATCTGTAGTCTTCCCCTTCTTCTTTCTCACGATCTCTTGTAAAAAGGGTGATCCATTGCGGATTGTTTTGAAAGGAACAGGGAGGGGTGGCCGGGGCATTTTGGCTACATGTCTTCCCCAGCCATCCTCCCAACAACGGAATATTGATACTCCATGTTCGGGTCGATGAAAAGAGGCTGAGGGAGAACGGGAAGCTGTACCCGTGGCCGAGGCGGTGTCCCCGCTGCGGCGGCCGGTTGTGGGGCCACGGGTACGTCCCCCGCTACTTCGAGGACGCCCAGGCCCTCAGGGATGAAGGCCTCGCCGGCACCAGCCGGATAAACGTGATCAGGGTCCATGGTTTCAATATAGGAGGTCCCTTTGTCAAGGACAAGGCCTGGTTCTATGGGAGTTACGGGGTGCAGGACATCCAGAACATCTCGAGATTCAACATGCCCCGCAAGACGATTCTCGAGATGTTCTTGGCCAAAATGAACTTCCAAATCGTGCCGCAGAACCGCCTCGAGATCTTTGCCGAGGGCAAAGGGAAGCTGAAGGTGGGTACAGATCCTGACACCTTTAATCCCAAAGGCTATGACAGGCCGGGGCTCCAACATTTCGGCTACCCGGTCTTCAGGATTCAGGACGAGCATATGTTCGGAGCCAACGTGTTCGCCTCCTTGAAATTCGGCTATTGGGACGGTGGCTCGCTCACTCGTATCCCGTCTCATAAGTTCTTATACACGATTTCCGAGACGGGATACTTCCAGGGGGTAGTCAAGCTCCCCCCTCGGCGCTTCGCTGACCCCCTGAGGGGGGCCACGCCGCCCCCCTCAAACTCCCCGGCGGTGATGCGTCTAACAGGCTTCTATCTTATACAAGGAATTTCCGAGACGCATCACTAGATTCGATTTGACCCGCCCGGCGATAATTGTTATCTTATTTTCATTCCGATAGGGATGGAAAGGAGCACTCAGATGATTAGAGCGTTAAGATTGCCCATCTTTTTCTCTATGGCGCTCCTCGTATCGTTCATTCTTGCGCCGGCAGAGGCCCGCGGCACTCAAGAAGCTGACAGAGTATACGTCAACGGCACCAT
>Ga0315288_10010191_pt1 | contig 11840 bp, 16 predicted proteins | sample YL17G11_20_MG_FD_203454 | JGI IMG/M metagenome (GOLD analysis project Ga0315288, IMG submission 203454) | Sediment microbial communities from Yellowstone Lake, YNP, Wyoming, USA - YL17G11_20 | ecosystem: Environmental > Aquatic > Freshwater > Lake > Sediment | place: USA: Wyoming | collected... | reverse complement strand
GGAAACCCAATTCAGGAAATTAAAATTTCAATTTTTAAATCCTATAAAGACGAACGCAGCTTCAGTCTCGTCGCGCTCTATAGCGCATTTTTTGAATCCGGAGAGCATAAGGATATGGTCGGGCTGGCTAATTCCGACGGCGTCAAAAAATACGCCTGGCAGATGGCCAAGTTGCTATTTGAAGGGTTTGAGGGCGGCTCGTCTCTGGCCGTACCGCGGCCAATCGGATATTTAAAATCGTACGACCTTTTTTTGCGCGAACACATCCCCGGCCAAACCATGGCCGAAATAATAAAGCGAGAGGAAGGCCTTAAAAAGAATTACGCCGATCAGATCGTTGACTGGCTGGTAGCCTTGCAGAAAGTTTCCGCCGCAGGAAATATAAAGCAGGGGATCGATTTCAAAAAATTGGAAAATAATTTGGCAATTTTAAAACAGCGAAGCTCTGACGTTTCGGCAATTGAGCAAAAATATATTGCTATCAAAGATAAAATTGAGGCCTGGTCAAAGAATCAGGAATCCGTTTTTGTCCATGGCGACTTCAATCCGTTCAATATGATTGTGGCAGACGGTAAATTGACCTTAATCGATTTTGAAAACGCCCATTTGGGCGATCCCTTGACCGACGTTGCTAATTTTATTTCACATTTAACCACCTTGCCTGATTTGGAATTAAATCCGCAACAGCGCCAATCGTCTTGCGACATTTTCATTAAAAGCTACGAACAAAAAAATGGCCGCCTAGGCGCCCAGATGCAAGAAAAAATGGAAACTTATTTAGCTTACTTTAATCTGCTCTTCCAAGCCCATATATTAGTCTGGGGAAAAACGGTCTGAGGTGTAAAACTTTGATTGCTTGATCACATAACTTGGATAATTTCTTATTTAATATATAAAACTTATGAAAAGGCCGGCTATAGCAACAACGGCGATGTTAATGGTCCAAAAACGGGCGATTAGAAACGAGCTTAGATGTAGACAAGCTGCTTCACATTTTTTTGAAAAATTATATAATTAAATTAAGAGAAGATTTCGATCCGAAATAAGTCTTTAATTCAAAAAACAATGAAAAAATTTATTTTTAGTTTCGCCCTGTTTATTGCTTTAGCTTTGGTCGCGACGGCGCAGACAGGTAACACATCGCCCTCACCCAGCGCCGCGGCGAATCTTCGCGATCAGGTCAGTGACACGCGCCAGAATATAATAAATATCAGACAGCAGGCGGCAGGGCAGACAAGAAACATTGTTACCTCGAGCGCTCAACAAATTAAAGAAAAACGCGATGCGCTAAAACTTCAGATTCAAAACAGCGCGGCCCAACTGCAACAAACAATTGCCGCCAAACGTGAAGAGTTAAAAGCCAAAATAGAGACCCAGAAGCAACAGCTACAGGAAAAATTAAAGCAGATAAAAGACCAAGTTAAACAAAATATCGTTGTCAGGGTTAATGACCGCCTCACCGCTCTAAACAATCTCATGGTTGACCATTTCCTGGCGGTTTTGTCGCGGCTGGATACGATTTTAAATAATATTGGCTCCCGTGCCGACAAAGCCGAGAGTGCGGGCTTAGACGTTTCAGCTGTTCGCACCGCGATTTCCGACGCCCAAAAAGCGATTAGCGCAAGTCGCGACGCGGTCAAGGCGCAGGCTGCCAAAACTTATCCGATAACCATCACAACTACAAATGCAATCACAACGGAAAATAATTTGAAAATTTATGTGGGCAAGGCGCGTCAAGCGCTTCACGCCGACTTGGTGGCGGCACGCGCAACTGTAGTGGCGGCGCGCGAGGCAGTGCACAAGGCCGCGACTGCCTTAGCTCAAATACAGGGGATTGATGATATTAAAACCAATGACGAAAATCCAAGTGTCAGCCCAAGTTCCAGCGCCACGCCTTCGGCAAGTCCCAGTGCCACCCCTAGCGCTACACCTTCTGCCAGTCCGAGTGGCAGTAATGAGCCTGGTTAGTATTATATTTTTTAAAAAACAAATATCAAAAACATGGAAACAAATATACAAGCAAATGTCGAGCAACCATCAAACACCCAGCCTCAACCGGCCGCGCCGCCGCAAAACGTTGCCAATGAACCCAAGCCACCAAAAGGCGGCAAAAAAATACATACCGGTTTAGCTATTGGCATTATAGTTGCGGTAGCCGTGATTGTTCTTGTAGTGATTACCTTGATGGGTATGAATTTTTTATCTAGCCCGAGCCAGACACCGGTCATCTCTGCTACTCCTTCGCCCAGCATTCAAGTCCAGCAGCTACCCACGTCTGAAGACGATTCAACCGCTTCAATAAGCCAGCAGTTGAACGACACCCCAATTAATGACGTTGACAGCCAATTTAAAGACATTGACGCTGATTTAAATCAACTATAAAACAAGCTAAAAGGTCTTGCTGATTATTTATTTTAAATTTTAAAAACAACATTTTAAAAATATGCTATTTGGAATCATGATTTTGGCCGTGGGTGTAATGTTTCTGCTTCAAAATTTGGGTGTAATTCAGGGTAATGTCTGGGACATCTTTTGGCCGGTGCTGTTGATTGTTTTCGGTTTGGGCTTAATGGCTTCCAGAAGAAAACATTGCTGGTTTTGCGGCGGCCATCACGGGCATAACAAAGAGGAGTGGCATAAATTTGGCGATGAGATGAGAGAAAAGTTTGGCCACCATCATCACGGACATAATGATGAACAAAAAAAGGAAGACCAGCCCGTCCAGAGCCACTAATCTTATTGATATATTCTATAAAAAATCGCCTCTTTGGGGCGGTTTTTTTAGGGCGAAATTATTGCCTTTTAGAAAATTTGGGCGTAAGGTAGAGGGAGAAAGATTGGAGGGGATAATTGGCTTAAATTAAATTTATGTATCCTATAAATAATCCGTCTTTCTTTAGTTTTTTAAGTCAACCCGTCTACTGGCTTTTGGGAATTGGAATATTAATTTTACTTTTTGCCCTTTTGCGAGAAGTCACATGCTGGTATTGGAAAGTTAATAAAATAGTAGAATTGTTAAAGGATATAAAAGTAAATACCACTCCTGAAAATAAAAAAGTCCAGCCTACTAATAAGCAATCGACAGACAAAACAGCTAATTAAAATCTTTATCAAAAAATTCGCGTAAATATGACATTTGCTGAGCGGGCGTTTAAATTTTACAAATCCCTTGAATTTCGCAATCATTTGCCGCCGGGCGTGGCGGTGATGAATCCCTACCGAAATGCGCAAGTGCAAAATTACACAAAATCATTTCTTTTCAAATTTTTTTCCGATGAGCGCAAACGAGTTCTTGTTTTTGGCATAAATCCAGGCCGGTTTGGCGCGGGCGTCACCGGCGTTACATTTACAGATCCCGTCGCGCTTGAAAAATTTTGCGATATTCCCAATCACTTGCCCAAGAAGCGCGAACTATCATCGGAATTTGTTTATAAATTTATCAGGCAATGGGGTGGCCCAAAAAAGTTTTACCGAGATTTTTTCTTAACCGCCATTTCTCCGTTAGGATTTTTAAAAGATGGTAAAAACTACAATTTTTACGACCATCCAAATTTGCTTTGCGATACCAAGCCCTTCGTTGTTAGCTCAATCAAATCCCAGCTGGCATTCGGAGCGAGCCGCGAAACGGCGATAGTGCTTGGGACGGGAAAAATCAGGCAGGTTTTCAACGAGCTGAATTCAGAATATAAATTTTTTAAAAACATTTATTCGGTTGAGCATCCGCGCTTCATAATGCAGTATCGCCGCAAAAAACTGGAAATTTATCTGCAAAAATATTGCCAAACATTCACCCAAGCCCTAAAAAGCGTTAAAAATACAAAATTAGACATCACAAAAAACCTAGCATGAAAAATACATTTGATTTTTATGATAATAAAATTTTCCGATTTATCGCGCTTGCGTAAGCGCCTGGCTAATAAAAAGATTGTTTTTGCGGGAGGCACTTTTGACTTAATTCATCGCGGTCATATAGAATATTTTAAAAAAATTAAAAAATTAGGGAATATTGTGGTAATCGCCATTTCTTCTGATAAACGCGTTCGTCAGAGAAAAGGAAATAAGCGGCCAATAATTGGAGAAAAAGAAAGACTAGCAGTTATAGATTCATTTAGGTATATTGATTACAGCCTTTTGGCGCCAGAACCAAATAAAAAAAAGCCTGTGCCGACAATGAGAATATTGGAAAAACTTAAACCCAATATATTTATTTCCATAGATAAAAGGTGGTTGGCTTTTCGAGATAATATTGAAAAAATGGGTATTCAATTAAAACTAATTTCGGCGCGTAGAATCAATTCAACTACGCGTCTTATAAACAGAATTTTAAAACGTTATAGGAATTGACTATGCGAAAAAATCATCTTCAAGTCTAATTCGCCCCAGTAGCGGAACGAAGTTCGCTACTGGGCAGGCGCGAATGGTTCTATAGGATTTTTGTTATAATAAAGATATGGAAGAAAAATATCAAAAAATTAAAGAGATTGTGGAAAAAGAATCATTGGGAGCCGATCCGGTGCACGATGCAAGCCATGTCACGCGCGTTTATAATCTTTGTCTTAAATTAGCCGAAAAGGAAAAGGGAATTGATCTAGACGTTATAAAATTGGCTGCCCTGCTTCATGATATTGGTGGGGTTAGGGAGCAAGAAGATAAATCCGGTAAAACTAACCATGCCAAAGAGTCGGCAAAAATGGCTTTTGATATTCTTAGTCGGTTTAATTTTCCAAAGGAGAAAATTGGGCAGGTGATCCATTGTATTTTAGCTCATCGTTATCGGGGTAGTAGTCTGAAGCCGAATACCAAAGAAGCAAAAATTCTTTTTGACGCGGATAAATTGGATGCTTTGGGCGCAATTGGCATTGCCAGAGCTTATGCTTGGACAGGGAAAAATAATGGCAAGCTTTCTGGTGATATTTCTTTAAAAGAATATATCAAAGACAATGTTGTCGGTAATAAAATTAATGGTAGGATTAAAGATAAAACAAAGCATAGTCCCTTCGTTGAATATGAATTGAAATTAAAACATCTTCCCAAAAAGCTAGATACTAAAAGAGCAAAACTTATGGCCAATCAACGATTGGTCAGGATGAAACAATTTTTCGATATATTAAAGCGGGAAATTAAAGGAGAAAGATGACGGGCATTTTTTAAAAGTTATACGGTCTAATTCGCGCGAATGGTTCCATAAAGAATAACAATACAAAAATTATGAAATGGATTGGCATTAGCGGAGGGTGGCGAAAGGTTACCCCGGAAATAGAAAATGAAGTCCGCGCCAATGTGCGCGAGATAATAGAACGCGGAGACGGTATTGTTTCGGGCGGAGCTTTAAATGTAGATTATATAGCGCTTGACGAAGCGTTGAAGCACGATTTAAAAGCAGAGAGAATAAAAATTTTTCTTCCCACAACTCTGGCAAAATACTCCGAGCATTACCGTAAACACGCCGCGCTAAAAACCATTACTTCCGAGCAAGCCGAAAATCTTATTAATCAATTGACACGATTAAAAAAAATTAACCCCGAAGCACTAATAGAAAATCCTGATGTAAATTTTACAGAGGAGATAAAAAAAGAAATGTATTATGCACGTAATTCCAAAGTCATTGAGGCTTCTGATGAGTTGGTTGCCTTTCATATTAAAACTGAGGCCAGCCGTGGCGAAGGCACAGCTGATACGATTGGAAAGGCAAAAAAGAAAGGAATTCCGGTAAAATTGTTTTTGTACGATCTTACAAACGAATAAATGGTATTCTAATGTTCTCAAGAACATTAGAATAAAAAATATTTTTTATAGCAGCATAGCTTATCTTATTATGAAAAATATCGTTTGTATCATTGCCCATCCCGACGACGAAGCGTTTGGGCCGGGAGGGACAATAATCAAGCTGGCTAAGCGCCATGATGTTTATATTATCTGCGCGACCAAGGGCGAGGCAGGGCAGCCTAAAGGCAAGCGGGGCGGCGCGGCTTTTGGAAAAATTCGGGCGCAGGAACTTTTGAATTCGGCAAAAATTCTGAGAGTTAAAAAAGTTTTTTTTCTTGGGTTCAGAGACGGCGAACTTTCAAATAATATTTATCATAAACTCGCCAAAAAAATTGAGCGGATTTTGAGGCGTCTCAAACCCGAAACCATAATCACATATGAACCGCGCGGTATTTCCGGCCACATTGACCACATTACCGTTTCCATGGTTTCCTCATTCGCTTTTCAAAGACTGCCTTTTATCAAAAAAATTATGTATATTTGTGTTTTGGATAAATATATGAAAATGAATCGCGACTATTTTGTATATGTCCCGCCCGGCTGTACCAAAGCAGGAATTGATTTGGTGGTGGATGTCAGAGATGTTTGGGAGCAGAAATTAAAGGCCTTGCTTGCTCATGAATCGCAAATTCAAAATGTAAAACAGATGTTAGATATGCTCCAAGAATTACCTAAAGAGGAATATTTTTTAGTGAAAAGGAAAACAAAATAAATTTCACATTTTTTAAATAAAAAAGCACCGTAAATATATCGGTGCTTTTTTTGCTGATTTAATTGTTTTAACCCTGCCATCTAAAAGATGAGCCGTAACCCCTGGGGCTAACTCTGACCCTGTGCCATCCTCTGGCGGATGTGATGGGCGAGATTGTGGCGACATCGGAGCGTGTAACGATGAAGCTGGCACCGTCGGAACTCAAGGGTGAAGGAGTGGCGAGCGCCTGGCCGCTGAAATTTGTCATTGTAATTTCGGTGGCTTGGGCTTGGGCAACGGTTAATTTTACCCCGTCTTTAATTGTCCAGCCGCTGCTGAATTTTACACTGCCAAAGGAATCAATCGGGACGAAAGCATAGCCGAGGCTCGGCATTTCCTGGATCCATTCGGCCGAAGACAGAGAAGAATTATAAGTCGTGGTCGTTTGGAACTTTTCTCCGGTCGTGTTATTGGTTAGCGAAATATTCCACTGCTTGTCCGATTGCTGGGTAATCGTTGCGGTAATTGAATCACCTGCGTTGACCGTCATGGAAATCGTTCGTGTGCTGCCGGGCAGTTTTTCTATCCAGGCTTCAAATTGAATTTGTCCGGAAGGCGCGCTGATTGCTTGGGTGCCGGCCTGAATTAGATCGTGGCCCAATACTCCGCCAATGCCGACCCAGGTAGCGTGAGCCGTCAAGGAATTCCCGCTTTGAGCAGGATTTGGCACTATCCAGGTACCGCTCACGCCGGTGAATTTACCTCCCGTGGCAACATATCCGGACCAGTTAAAAGAATTGGATGGTGCAGCCATAGTTGATGACGAATTAGAGGAAACAGCGAACGCGCTTTGCGGCAATGATATCAAACTACTCGTCAAAACCGACAGAGTTAATAGGTTAAAAACAATGAATTTGGTTATTATTTTCATGTTTTTATCACTCCTTTCTTTTTTATAATAATCTTTTGGCTAATATTAATACGCGTAACTTCTAAATTTTGTTTCATGAAATAAAAAATGTCCTCTATGGTATTAATATTTAGTAAGCTTTGTTTTTGCATGATTTCAATTACCTGGCTGTGCATTACAGGCTAAATTATCGGTCGATAATCATTAGATTTAACTTGTAAGCGAAAAAAAATATGAAAAACAAATTATTCGCCTATACGGTGTTTCCAGCCTTGTTGGGTTTTGGCCTTTTGGGAGCGGGTGTCGTGTCGGCGTGCGGTTTGGGTGGCTGGGGCTTTGGTTTTTCAAATACTACCACCACACCCGATATAATTGCGAGCCGACAGACCGCAATGTTTCAATATGAGGCACAAATCCTTGGCATCAGTGTGGATGATGTCAAAAACGCCTGGGCAGATGGAAAAACCATGAAGCAGATAATGCAGGAAAAAAACATCAGCCAGGGCCAGGTTAACAAAAACATCAAGGATTACCAAATTCAGCAATACAAAACTCAATTGCAAACACTTGTAACCAAAGGTGTCATCACACAAGCCCAAGCCGACAAACGACTTCAGTTTATGCAAAATCAAATCCAAAATGGCAAAGCGAAAAATTGGACGAAGATGTTTCGTAAAGGATTCGGTTTATTCTAAAATTTTAAGAAAAAATACCCGAAGTAAACCCCTCTCTTGGCCCCTTGGGGCCAAGAGAGGGGTAAACAGCTATCACTTTGGTTAGCGATGGCTGTTTTTAGTAGTGCGGACAATAGCCGAAAAGATAGACAAAAAATTTGAATTAACTATAATTATAAGGTAACAATTAATTATAGTTATTTATGGACAAGGATAAAAAAATGATTATTGTGGGTTTGATTCTGCTGGTGCTCGTTGGGGCCGCTGTTTATTTTTTTAAGTTCAACGAAAAAATTTCTTTTGCGCCGGCCAGCCAGCTTGACGCGCTGAAAGCCAAGGCCGAAAAATTTATTAACGAGCAGATGGTTTCTCCTGGCACGCAGGTAAAAATTAAAAGCATAATTGAGGAAAACGAGCTTTATAAAATTACTGTCAGCCTTCAAGGGGAGGATGTTACAGCCTACGTCAGCAAGGACGGCAAAAATTTCTTCCCGCAGGCTTTCAACATGGACGCCGCTCAAGCATCGCCACAAGCCAGTCCCACCCCTCAGGCTATTTCAAAAAAAGACACGCCCGAGGTGGAATTATTTGTGATGAGCTATTGCCCCTATGGCGTGCAAATAGAAAAAGGTATTTTGCCGGTTTTGGACCTGCTGGGTTCCAAGGTCAAATTTAGCCTGAAATTTTTGGATTATTCCTTGCACGGCGATCAAGAAATCCAGGAAAATTTAAGACAGTATTGCGTCCAGCAACAGGGGTTTGATAAATTAACTCAGTATTTAAAATGTTTTTCTGAGCAGGGAAATGCCGACACCTGTCTGAGCCAGGCCAAAATTAACACCTCAGCCCTTACCAGCTGCATCAGCGCCACTGATAATCAATTTAAGATTACCCAAAATGCCAAAGACCAGACTCTCTGGAAAAGCGGTCAGTATCCGACCTTTGACATTAATAAGTTCGATGTCGCCAAATACAATGTAACCGGCTCGCCCTCACTCGTGATAAATGGAACTGTCGTTTCGGCTGCGCGCGACCCGCAAAGTCTGCTTAAATTAATTTGTTCGAGCTTTTCCACCGAGCCCAGCGCCTGCCAGCAGCAACTTTCCGGCGACTCGCCCTCACCCGGTTTTGGAACGGGGACTACTGCTAGCACCAATTCAACCAGCGGCTGCGCCAGCCAATAAAATGATCGAGAATCATCAAACAGGCTTTAAATCTTTGTCCTGCAATAAATTTTGACACACACAGGATTAGTGTTATAACATTATTACAGATAATCTACACCTTGCTTTACAGGGGTAGAAACAAAAAGGTGCTATACACCAAAAGGAGGCCGAGATGACTCGGAAATGTTTGTTCTTTTGTCTCCTTGTTCTGTTTTTGGCCCCAGTTTTGTTTGCCGCGACCAATTGTCCACCAGCGGCCCTGGCTCCCAATCCCAAACCCATCACTGTCGGCAGCTCGCCCTGCATTGTGAATGCGGATTGGGTTCGCCTCGGGCTCAATGAAAGTTGGTCCAGAAGAGTCCAACTCAAAGCCGACCAGAGTTACTGGTTCAGTGCCTCAAAATGCGCGCGAGCATACTCCCTTGCCGGAGAGGTGAAAGACGTTCAGGGAAAGGTAATAAAGTCTGGAAGCGGTTCCGAAATTTCATTCTGCTTTAAGGCGCCCGAAGACGGAAGTTATAACGTGAGTTATCGCGTCACTGGACTTAACAGGTCCTACACCTATGCGATAACAAGCGCCTGTCTTTCAGAATCAGATTGCGGCTCATAAAGCCAAAGCCGGCCCTAGGGGAACGGGAAAACTCGTTTCCCTTTTTGTTTATTACATCGCCTTGCAATATCTCTATATTTATTTTAAAATAATTTTAATTTACAATTTTAGTCTATTAAGGACAAACTTATGAATATCCATCCTCTTTTTGTTCATTTTCCAATTGGACTTTTGGTGACGTATGCCATTTGCGAACTTATCCGCGCAAGAGTATTAATCAAAAAGCTTTGGTGGCAGCGCTTAAAAGCGGTCCTGGTAATTTTTGGAACGCTTTGGTCCTATCTCACCGCGCTCACCGGAGACATGGCCCTCGATCTTATTCGCGCCAAGTCCACGCGTCTGCCCATTATTGAAGTTCACGAAAAATTTGCACTCGTAACCATTTTAGTCTTTAGTGTTATAGCAATCTATTATGCTTTAGTGTTCCTCCATACCAGCCGCTGGCGCCGCCTTTCTTTTTTGCGCTGGCCCGTTTTAAATTTGGAATGGAGAGGGCACGTGCTTTTTGAAGAACTGATTATTCCGCTGCTGGCGCTGCTGGGTTTGGTTTTAATTATAATCACCGGGGGCCTTGGAGCCGCGATTGTTTATGGACCAAATGTTGACCCATTCGTTAATTTCATCTACAGCTTATTCTTTTGAAAATTTTATTTTCAAGCAAGCGAGTGAAATGAAAATATGTTTTTATTTTCGAGCGAGCGCCGAAAACACAGGGGTTTTGAATACCCCGCCCCGCTAAGCGGGACTGCGGCTGGGTATGCTAGTATCTTGAGTCCCCGCATCTGCGGGGCTCTGGTTGGGTAAAAACCCTTTATAATTAGATTTTGATTATTCGGCAGTATGTCAAAACAAACTATTTTGATTGTCATTATCGTCTTGGTTGTTGTTGGCACAGTCGGTTTTGCTTTAAGCCGGTACTTAGCTGAATCAAATAAAAATTCATTAACCCCATCGCCGACATCGAATTTGAGCCAATCTACTTCTGCTTTTCCTTCCGGCAGTATCGGCGCTCCATCTGTCAGCGAGACCCCGACACCCAGCAAGGCTCAGCAATTTCGCGCGCCAATTGACCGGGCGCTGGAGCGAGCGACTAAAAAACCCTTTGGTATTTATATCACTTCCCAAAATTCGCCGGTTCAGCCGGAACGATTTTCTGGCTTCCACACTGGTGTTGATTTTGAAACTTTTGCAGATGAGCAAAACAAGGATGTCCCAATTTACGCTATTTGCACTGGAATAACTTTGTTAAAAGAATGGGCTTCAGGATACGGTGGGTTAGTTGTTCAATCATGCCAGCTGGCCAATCAAGATATAGCTGTTATTTACGGTCATTTAAATCTGGCGAGCGTGGGAACAGCAAAAAACCTGCTTATGTCTGCCGGCGAAAAAATTGGCAATTTGGGCAAAGGATTTAGCCAGGAAACTGACGGCGAAAGAAAACATTTGCATCTGGGCATTCACAAAGGCAGATCAATAAATATTTTGGGCTATGTTCAAAATAGCTCTGAACTTAGTAATTGGATAGATGTTATTAAATATTTAGCTCCGCAATGAAACTTGAAGAAATAATAAAACATTACGAAAAAATCGAGCATTTGGTTTCGCCGGCGGGGCTCTTGATTGGCTTTTTTTGGCATCTTTTTAACTTGCGGCGGATAGATCTTTTTTTTGATAATTTACTGGTTGTTTTTTATCTGTGCCTGACGGGGCTCGCCATTATTTATTTAAACGCATATCAGGCTGGCAAAATTCGCGGCCGTTTTTTTGAAATCGGCTCAATTGTGGTTCCTTTTGTGATGCAATTTTCCATCGGCGGGCTTTTTAGTTCTTTTTTAACTTTTTATGGCGAAAGTAGCGCTATTTCTGTCAGCTGGCCGTTTCTGGCTATTTTAGTTTTTTTGCTGATTGGCAACGAAGTTTTTCGAAAACGCTATCAGCGCCTAATCTTTCAGGTTTGTACTTATTTTGCGGTCATCTTTTTATATCTGGTTTTTGCCGTGCCAATATTGACCGACCGGCTGGG
>Ga0315288_10010190_pt1 | contig 11842 bp, 9 predicted proteins | sample YL17G11_20_MG_FD_203454 | JGI IMG/M metagenome (GOLD analysis project Ga0315288, IMG submission 203454) | Sediment microbial communities from Yellowstone Lake, YNP, Wyoming, USA - YL17G11_20 | ecosystem: Environmental > Aquatic > Freshwater > Lake > Sediment | place: USA: Wyoming | collected... | reverse complement strand
TCGGATGGTGTATGGGGTCCAGACTCAGGAGGACTGTTTGCCTTCCGCCAGCGCCCGGATCCTTTCGATCTCCTTGGTGATCAGGATCTCGGCCAAGTCCGGGACCACCTCCCACACGATCCGCTGGATGCGTTCGAGCAACTTGTCACTGAGCTCCCGCGCCAGCTCGTGCGCCACCCGCTCCGTGACTTCCTCGCGCATCGCGGCCATCTCGGGCAGGAGCGCCTCTGGGCCGCCAAGCGACGGCATTGCCACGGCGGCCGGAGGCACCGCCTCGACCGCGGGCATAATGGGCGGCGCCACGGGTGCCGCTGTCACAGGCGGCGCTTCCGCCACCACGGCCCCCGCCTCCATCATGGGAACGGAAGGCGGGACGATGGAAGGCGCAGCTGGCGCCTTTTCCCCTGCCAAAGCAGCCTCGAGGCCGAACCTTTCCTCCTCTGTTAAGGGAACCTCGACCAGGGCCCCGAGGTCCAAGGGGGCCGCCGCTGTCGGGGCTTCCTCTTTCGCCGGCGCCCCTTCCGCTGGGGCACCCGGAATCAGCTCGAGTTCCAGCTCGAGAAGCCCCACCATGCTAGGCCCAGGCGGGGCAGTCTCTTTGGGCTGCAGGAGATCCTCAACGGACAGGGTGGGCAGCTCTCCCGCCCCCGCCTCAACCAAGGGTGGAGGGGGTGCCTCCGTCTCGCTCGTCAGTTCGAAGACTGGCCCGCCGGCCAGTTCTTCCGTCGGAGCCTCCGGGCCCGGTCCGGGAAGCTCTATGGCACCCACCTCAAGCGGAGGAGGTGGAGCGGCCTCCGTCGAGGCCAGGAGATCCTCGATGGAGAGGGCGGGCGGCTCCCCGGTCCCGACCTCGACCAGAGGCAGGGAGGGTCCCTCCATCTCGCTCGTCAAGTCGAAGACCGGTCCGCCGAGCAGCTCCTCCAGCGGCGCAGGCCCAGGCTTGGTCACCAGAGGGGCAGCCATCGGTTCCGCCGACAGCAGCTCTTCCAGGGAGAGGCTTTCGGGAAGCCCTGCCGCCCCCGCCTCGGGAGTCGGGGCCGCTTTCTTTTCCTGAACCGGCTCGGGCTCGAGGGATGGCATCTCCAACGACAGCTCTCCCGGGACCGGCGCCGGACCGGCTGCCGCCTTTTCCAGTTCCAGGTGCAGATCCGCAGACAGGCCTGGCGCCTCCGGCAGGGGGAGCGTGGTGAGATCTTCGAGAGTCAATTCACCGAACCCGCCCGGCGCAGATGGAGGCGGGGGACTCGGCGTCGGTTCCATCACGCGCCGCACGCGATCCTGCGAGATCTCCTCCGTGGGCGGGGAGAGATCGAGCGTCCGTCCCGGCATCGGGGGCGCGGCCGAGGGCGGCGGCGCCGGCTCTGCCGGCACTGGTTTCTCCGGGGGGACGGCAGCCATCCTCGGCGCCGGCCGTGCCACTGTGGGTGCAGCCGGCGTCGGCGGCACCTGCGCCGCTGGCGCTGGTACCGGCACCACAGGCACCCGCGCCGGTGACGGCACCGGTGGCCGCGGCGGCACTGCAGCCGTCCTGGGCGGCGTTGCCGTCGGAGCTGGCGACGGTGGGACGACACCTCGCATCACGCCTGGTGCCACACCGCGTGGGGGAGCCGGCGCCGGACCCGGGCGTGGCGGGACGCCGGGTGGAGGTGGCGGGGCCGCCGTGGGCGCAGGGCGGGGCGCCTCCTTCGGCGGGGCGGCCCTGCCCGGCCCCACGGGGGCCGCGGTCGCCGCCATGTCCAGCGTCTTGGCGAAGAGCAGTTGCTTCACCTTGCTGATCAGCACCTGGGACTCGAAGGGCTTGGTCACGAAATCGTTCGCGCCGACCTGGATTCCCTTGTCCTTGTCAAAGGCCTCGAATGTTCCGGTGAGAAGGATGATGGGCACCGCACGCAGTGCGGGCACCGCACGCAAGGCGGCGCAGACCTCGTACCCGTTCTTGTCCGGCATCACCAGATCCACGAGCACGAGATCGGGTCGCTGCTCCTTCGCCTTGCGGATGGCCTCCTCGCCGCTCCGCGCCTGGACGAGGACAAAATCCTCCTTGCTGAAGGTCAGCTCCACGACCTTCTGGATCGTCACGCTGTCATCCGCCACCAGGATCCGAGCGGCCATGCGATCCTCCTCGGCGAATACGCCCGAGGCTTCCGACCCGGCACCCCCGCTCTCGCCTACGCGCCGGCGCGGCATCCCCCTTTGGAACTGGGCCACTCCAGCCAGCCCGGAAGAACGGGGGATACACTCCCAGTCTAGGCGAGCAAGGTTATGGGCTCCGCCGACGTCAAGAGCTTCGTCTCATCCAGCCACACGACAGGTCGCCCGCCGGCATTCGCCACGCCACGAATGAACTCCGCCCGGATGCCGAAGACCCGTGGCGGCGGCGCCAGCACCTTGTCTGCCGGCAGCGACAACACGCGCACCACCTGATCCACCAACAGCCCCACCACGGGATCCTGCCCTATCCCCGCGAGGAGCAGGATTGCCGGATTCTCGGGGACCGGGGCCTCCACTCCCAGACGCTTCCGCAGGCTCACCAGGGGAAGGTAACGGCCCTTGTGCTGGATAATCCCTTCGACATACGGCGGGCGCCGGGGGGTTCGGGTGGGCGCCTGGTAGTCGAGAATATGCTGGACCCGGGCTAACTCCACGGCGAACTGCTTGCCCGCCACGAGGAACATGAGGACCGATGCCTCGTCCAGCGTCACGCCCGGGATGACGGCATCCGTCTGTGCCATGCCATGGCCTCGCCAGGATCTCGGCCCAATGCAAAATCTCAAACCGACAATGAGAAACCGGCCAGGGGGTCATGACCGAAATCCGCCCGCCTCTCCGAAGGAGTCTCCGCCTCTGGCGGAGCGGAGTGGCGGGATCTGCGTGGCTCCCTAGTGTCAGTTGTCGGTTGTCGGTTTTGCATTTTCCATTGAAAGGGCATCTGCCCCGACCGGGTGAGCGGTGCTCAGGAGCCGGTCTCATAGAACTGGACCACTTCGTCGAGACCCCCCAGCCCGTCCTCGTTGACCAGGAGGATGATGCGGTCTTGCCGGGTGAAGAGGCCCCGGAAGCAGGACGGGTCCAGCAGCGTGGCCAGGGCCGGCACCGGCCCGATGCGCGCCGGTTCCACGTTGGCCATCTCCAGGACCTCATCCACCAGGAGCCCGATCGGGCGTGCCTGGCCCTGCGTCAAAAGCACCCGCGCCGTCGGCGGTTCCCCCGCCGGGGACCCCTCGAACAGCCCTCTCATGCGGATGACGGGAATTCTGCGACCGCGATGCTCGAGCGCGACGCACACCTGGTAGGAAGGGGAGGGTAAGGGCGTCACCCCGTCGGGCAGCAACACCTCTCGCAGGCCCCGCAGCCCCATGCCATAGATTTCCTCGCCGACGCGGAACAGGAGGAATTTTTCCTGCCCCGTGGGGCCCTCTGCTCGGGTGCGGGCCTGCCGCTTCGCCGGCGCGAGACGCTCCAAGCGCTCCCCTTTCGCTGTCGTCGGGCCTCCTCCGTGCGGAGGCATGGCCACAATACTCACCACCCCTGGGAATGTCAAGCCTTTTCCCCCTCGTGGCGCCTGCGGGGAGTCCCGTAACTTCGCGCCAGAAATGGCTGCGCGGCGCCGGGCCAGCGCCTCATCCTTCGCGCTTGACACCTTTCCCCTGCTGGCGGTATGGATGATCGCAGCACAACATTCCCGGCTCCTCCATCTGGTTGGCGTGCCATGCGAGACGCCAGCTGACGCTTGCCCGCTGGGTGAGCTGGGCCCCGCGGTTGGCCGCATGGCACGACTTTACTCCGGCGTGACGCGCGAGTGCGCCCAGCAAGGAGACCATTCCGTGGACACCATTGGCATTGGCATCATCGGATCGCGATTCGCCGCCGACCTGCACGCCCACGCCTTGAGCAAAATCCGGGGCAGCAAGTGCGAGATCGTGGCGGTCTGCTCCAAGACGAAGGAGAGCGCGGAGGCCTTCGCCAAGAAGTTCAAGGTCCCGCACGTCTACACCGACCATCACGCCCTCTTGGCGCGGAAGGATATCCAGCTCGTCACCCTCCCCGTGGTGACGAGCCTACACCACACGCTGGCCATCAATGCCGCCAATGCCGGCAAGCACATCATCATGGAGAAGCCGCTCACCGGCTGCTTCGTGGAGGCGAACGCGATGTCGCGGCAGGCCATGTTCGATGAAGCCATGAAGAATGCCGATGCCGTGGCGGCGGCTTGTCGCCGCAACAAGGTGATCCTCGGGTATGCCGAGAACTTCGTATACGCGCCCCCGATGGCGAAGCTCCGGCGGCTGATGGACGCCAGCGGCGGAACGCTCCTCGATCTCAGGGCCGAGGAGAGTCACTCCGGCTCGCACGCGGCCTACTCCCGGCGCTGGGTCACCGCCGGTGGAGGGTCCATGCTGCGGATGGGCTCGCACCCCATCGGCGCAGTCATCCACCTGAAGCACTACGAGGGCCAGCGCAAGTTCGGGAAGCCGATCCGGGTGAAATCGGTGATCGCCGACGTGGCCCAGTTGACCAAGATCGAGGCCATGCGGAAGGAACCCCGAAAGTGGCTGGTGACCTCCTGGGAGGACGTGGAGGACTGGTCGGCCGCCATCCTCACGTTTGAGGATGGGACGAAGGCGACGGTCTTCTCCACCGACGTCAGCCTCGGGGGGGTGAAGAACTTGGTGATCGCCTACTTCTCCAACAGCGTGGTCCAGGTGAACATCAACCCCAACACCAGCCTCCAGGTGTACACCCCGGACGGGCAGATCTGGGGCGACGAGTACATCACTGAGAAAGTGGAGACGAAAGGCGGCTGGCAGTTTCCCAGCCCGGATGAGGACTGGATGCGCGGCTACCCGCAGGAGATGGAGGACTTCGTGGACGCTGTGCGGGAGGGGCGAGAGCCGCTGTCGGGTCTCCTCCTGGCTCACGAGACGGTCGAGGTCATCTACGGCGGCTACGTCTCGGCTCAGGAAGGTCGGAGGGTGGAGCTCGAGCGATAGCTCCAAAGAGGTTCCAAGAACCATGCGTCTCCGACTTTCCCGTTGACAGGCGGACGCCACCCAGTTATCAAGGCACAGTTTGGGGGTACGGGCTGCGTCCGCGGGCTGATGAGTGCCATACCATCCGACCTCGTTCGGCTTTCATCATTACAAACAACTTGAGGAGGTCTCGCCATGAGGAAAATCGCAACGGTGTTGTTCGGCGCGCTGGTCTGTCTCGGCGCGCTCGCTCTCGTGCTGGGGACGGCCCAGGCGCAGCAGAAGATCACGGCGAAGATCGCGGACATCCTGTCGCCGGATCACCCCCACTCCACGACCATGCAGTTCTTCGCCGACAAGGTGAAGGAGCGGACCAAGGGTCGGGTGGAGATCCAGGTGTTCCACAGCGCCCAGCTCGGCCAGACCAAGGACCTGTTCATGGGCGTGCAGACCGGCAGCATCGAGATAGCCAAGATGCCGGCCTCTTTCTCCGGCGAGTGGATTCCCGAGTCCAAGGTCTGGGACCTGCCCTACCTGTTCAACAGCCGGGACGAGCTGTGGCGCGTCATCCGCAGCAACGTGGGCAAGAAGTTCGTGAACGAGTTCTATCCGAAGCAGGGCCTCGTGGGGGTGTTCTGGGTGGACGACGGCGGCCGGAGCATTTACGCCAACAAGCCGGTGCGGAAGCCCGAGGACCTCAAGGGAATGAAGATCCGTGTCCAGCCCAGCGACATCCAGATTCAGGCCATCAACGAGATGGGCGGCATCGGCACCCCGCTGGCCTTCGGCGAGGTGTACCTGGCCCTCCAGCAGAAGGTCCTGGACGGCGCCGAGAACTCGCCGGCCCTCTACTGGACCTCGAAGCACTGGGAGGTGTCCAAAGTCTACTCCCTCACCGAGCAGTTCTGGTCGGTGAGCGCCTTCATCGCCAACAAGAAGTGGTGGGACAACCTGCCCAAGGACATCCAGGCCGAGATGTTGGCGGCCGGCCAGGAGGCCGAGAAGTACTTCCTGGACGCCTACATCGCGCTGGAGGGCAAGGCCATCGACCTCGTGAAGGAGAAGGGCGTCACGGTGGTGACGGACGTGGACAAGGCCACCTTCGAGAAGCGGATCCAGCCGGTGTACGACAACTTCGTGAAGAAGTACGCCTTCGGCAAGGACCTGCTGGACCAGGCCCGCGCAGCCAAGAAGTAGCAGGACGAGCCTCCACGGGGGGAAGCGGTGGCGATCCGCGAGCCGCTTCCCCCTTTTTTTCGGTGTGCGCGTTGAGGGAAGACGATGCTGAAGAAGGCATTTGACAACCTTATCGAGGGGGTCTGCGCGATCCTGATGATTGCGCTGGCCGTGATAGTCTTCATCCAGGTATTCAACCGGTTCATCCTCCAGACCCCTCTGGCCTGGTCGGAAGATCTGGCCATGCTCCTGTACCAGTGGGTGGTTTTTGTCGGGGCGGCGCTGGGGGTGAAAAGGATGCGCCACTTCGGGATCGAGCTGGTGGTGAAGCAGTTCCCGGAACACTGGCGCCACCGGATCGAGCTCGTGACCCCCCTGGTCATGCTGGTCGTGGCGGTGGTGATGATCGTCCAGGGGTGGACGATTCTGGGCTTTAACCGGAATCGGACCTTCTCCACGATGGACCTCTCCTACACGTGGGCGTTCCTCCCGATTCCGCTGAGCGGGGTCCTCATCATTGTCTACCTGATCCAGGTCGAAGTACAACGCTGGAGGCAGGTGAAGGAGGAGGGCCATCAGCGATGAGCACGATCCTGGTCCTCCTCGGAAGCTTCATCCTCCTCTTGGCCATCAACGTTCCGGTGGCCTTCTCCATGGTGTTGGCCTGCATCGCGGCGCTCTTGGAGCATGGCGCCATTCCCATGTCAACCGTCACGATGAAGCTCTACTCCGGCATCGACACCTTCCCCTTCCTGGCCATCCCGCTCTTCATCCTGGCCGGCGGCCTGATGGAGCAGGGTGGGATCTCCCAGCGACTGGTCCGCCTGGCCTCGAATCTGGTCGGGCACATCCGGGGTGGGTTGGGCTTCGTGGTCGTCGTGGCCGAGGTATTCTTTTCCGGGATCTCCGGCTCCTCGATCGCGGACGCCTCCGCCATCGGCGCCCTCCTCTTGCCGTCCATGGTGCGGGCGGGATACCCGGCGGCCCGGGCAGCCGCCATCGTCGCCGCCTCCACGGGAATGGGGATGATGATCCCCCCTTGTCTCAACATGGTGGTCCTGGGGGCCATGTCGAACATCTCCATCGCGGGCCTCTTCATGGGCGGCTTCCTTCCTGGCTTCCTCATGGCCCTGACCCTGATGGTGCTCATCTACATCCAGTCCGTCCGGGGGATCCTCCCGAGCGCAACGGAGGCGAGGCCAAGCTTCCGGGAGGTCCTCGTCTCCATCCGCGACAGCGTGATTCCCCTGATGATGCCGGTCATCATCTTCGGCGGGATCTTCGCAGGGATCTTCACGGCGACGGAGGCCGCCTCGGTCGCCACGGTGTACGCCTTCATCGTGTCGTTCTTCTGGTACAAGGAGATCACGCGGAAGGACCTGTACAAGATCCTGGTGGACACGGCGGTGATGACGGGGGTGGTCTCTCTTCTGGTCGGGGCCGCCACGGGCTTTTCCTGGATCCTGGCTACCCATCAGGTGCCGCGCATGATCGGCGATCTCATCACTGCGATCGGCGGGGGCAAGACCATTTTCCTGCTCATGACGATCGCGGTGTTCCTCCTGTTCGGGATGATCCTGGACGGGCTGCCGGCCATCCTGATCTTCTTCCCCATCCTGTTTCCCATCGCCACGGCGGTGGGTCTGCATCCGCTCCACTTTGGGGAGCTGGTGATTGCCACGATAGGGGTTGCCATCATCGCCCCGCCCATCGGCCTGTGCCTGGTGATCATCTGTAGCATCGCCAAGATCAAACTGTCGGACACGATCCAGCCGCTGATCCCGTACACGCTCATCTTGGTCATCGACCTGATCATCATGGCGTTCTGGCCGTGGCTGGTGCTATTCCTCCCCACGGTTTTCAAACTGTGACCCGCGGAGATATGGGAGCGTCACGTATCGGGTAAGATCCTGCAACGATCGTCTGGACCTAGAGAGCGTCCAGGGAGAGGGCAAACCATGGCCAAGCTGAAAGTCGGGTTCATCCCGATCGAAGGCGGGCACTACTACAGGGAAGCGTTAGAGGAGGTCCTCCGAGGCGAGGAGTTGGGGTTCGACTCGATCTGGATGGAGGAGCATCATTCCGTTTTGAACCATTACTGGCCGTCGCCGCTCACGGTGCTGGCCGGCTTCGCCACGCGGACGTCCAAGGTCACCCTGGGGACCGACATCCTGGTGGCCCCCTTTTACCATCCCGTGCGGCTCGCCGAGGAGGTCGCGCTCCTGGATATCATGTCCAACGGCCGCTTCGTCCTGGGCGCGGCCATCGGGTACAAGCCGGATGAGTTCGCCCTGTACGGCGCCGACCTGGAGAAGCGCGGCGCGCGGTTTGTGGAGCAACTGACCATCATGAAGGCCCTCTGGACTGAGGACCGCGTCTCCTTCAAGGGGAAGTACTACACGGTGGAGGGCAAGCTGGAGCCCAAGCCCATCACGAAGCCCCATCCGCCGCTCTGGATCGGGGGGTGGGGCGAACTCACGCTCAAGCGTGCCGCCACCCTGGGCGACAACTGGATCCCCGGCCCCACGGCCGATCTCACCCGTCTGCTGAACGGCAAGAAGCAGTTCTTGCAGAACCGCGCAGCCGCCGGGCGCACGGCAGCCATCACCGAGTGGCCGCTCACCCGGGACGTCATCATCGCCGACACCGACAAGCAGGCGCGGGAGCTGGCCGAAGAGCACATCATGGTCTCGTACCGGAAGGAGTACGCGGGCGGGTGGAAGCACCCGTTCATCGATGCCTCCATCGCCACGGACCTCGACGCCTTGATGAAGGATCGATTCCTGATCGGCGGCCCCGATCAGGTCATCCGGGCGCTCCGGCCGTTCGTGGAGCAATACGGCACGACCCACCTGATCTGCCGGCTGTTCTTCCCGGGCATGCCCCACCGGCACATCTTGCGTGAGCTGGAACTCTTGTCCAAGGAGGTCATGCCAGCCTTCCGGTGAGACGGACGCCCCAGTCCCCCCCGGTCGTGGATGAGTCACCGCTCATCCCCAGAGGATGAGGGGAACCCAGTAGGCTTGTGCAGGTGAGCGGAGATTGCGGAAGAGCACCCTCTGACATCCCAAGAACTCCGGCTCTCGGCCTACGCTGGACTGGGTGTGTGACAAGCCAGAAAGCTCGGGATAGCTTGCAGCAGGCCCGGTACTGGGGCCTGGCGAAGGCCCATTTCCTGGGGATCGTCACAGCCACCGAGATGAACCTGACGACACTGGCGAATCTCCTCTTTCAGGGTTCGCCGATCAGGTGCACAAGAGCAATTCATTTCGTTCGGCTTTCTCCAAATCCGGTGACCCCCAGGATAATCTGGCCCCTCATCTCACCCTTCTTGACGGGGTGCTGATCCTGTCCGGTAGCCTGGGGGACCTTGGTCGAGACGTACCGGTACACCTCGTCTACGGTGATCAAGCCATCCCCATCAAAGTCCGCTTTACCTCGAAGCGCCTCCAGAAGGTAGTAGGTGAAAACGCCGTGCTGCAGCTCATCCTTCTCCACACTCACTTCGTTGGCATCGCTAGCCGTGAGGATCACGCGGCCTCTACCTTGGGAAAGCCTGTCCAGAAACGCTCCCGAGAGATTCGCCCGGGTTCCCGAGACTGGAACGGTTCGACCTCCGCTGGCGCCGCTGTAACAGGTGTCGCCGATGAACACCAAACGCTCCGAGCCGATCCGCTGGAAGATGCGCGAGACCTCGTTCATCGGCAGGGCCGACGCATAGAGATCCTTCGGATCGGCATTATAGGGCAGGATGTACTTCTCGAGGCCATCTCCATCCAGGCTGGTGGCGTCTCGCTCGGTGGCTCCATGTCCTGCCAGGAAGATGATCACCATGTCGTCCTTCTCGGCCTGGCGGCGCAAATGGGTTCCCAGGATGCTTCGAATCCTGTCAAGTGTCGCCTCCTCGTCCAGGAGCAGCCAGATGTGCTCTCGCGGCACCCGATTCACCTCTACCAGGTACCGGTAGAACTCCCGAGCATCATTGACAGAGTACTTCAGATGAGGGAGGTGCTTGTATCTATTGATCCCGATGATAACGGCCCAGACTCGTTCCGGTTTCCTCAGGAACTGCACGGACAGGGCTTTCCGTGCCGCCTGCCCCTCGGTGCTGTACGCGACCACGGCGAGGTCGTTCTTCCCTTCGCGCAAGTGTACTCGCTCTGAGAAGTCCACCCGCCGGGGGTCCTTGCCCACCACCTCCACATCCCGTTGCGCCTTCCGGATCCTCAGTTCCCCGTTGACCAGGATCTCGAAGCGGGCGATCCCCGCTGCATGCTCCGCAACTCCAAAGAGGGAGAGGACTTCGTGATCCACAATGGCGCCGTCCTGCGGCGTGACGATGGCGATCACGGGGGGCACGGGCGTCGGCTTCGACTTTTCCTCCTGCATCCGGGTCAGGCGAGCGGTCAATTCTTGTTCGCGCTCCTGCTGGGCGGCGAGCTTCTTCTTGAGCTCCTCGAGATCCTTCAACGCCTGGAGGGCGTTCTGGAGTCGCTCGGTGAGCTCGGCGATTTGCCGCTCCTTGTCGGGTGTGCTGGGGGGCGGGACGGCCGACGCGCTCGGCGGCGTGCCGGGGGCAATCGGCCCCGGCGGTGCGGGGGCCACGGGTTCGCCCTGCTGCAGGGCCGCGAGGGCCGCCTTGGACTCCTCGACCTGCTGGGTGGCCGCTTGTTCGGCAAGGCGGATTTCTTTGTACCTTTGGAATGTGTCCGCTGTGTATGCTAACTGCGTATTCTCCGGATCATTGCGTTTGAGCTCTTCTAGGAAATCGGCTTGCCGCACGGGGTCCTCTGTCTTCCAGACAATGATGTCCACCACAAAGAAGCCTTGGTTGTCCCGATAGTACTCCGGCTTTAGTGGTTCCCCGTGGGAGTCAAGCGGGCCATCGGGATATCCAAGGAAGATGTTTCCGCTTGTATCGCTTGCATCCACCAAGATCCTTCTTTCACCCCACCATCTCAGATACCATGCATCCTTCCCAAAACGATACAGCAAAGTGCCGATGGGCTGGGAGCTCCTTTTCATCTGGGGCCAGTACTCGATCTCGCCCTTCGCGAGAATGGTTATCCAGTCTCCCACCTTGACCTGCACCCCGGTGTCTTGCATTCGGGGCCAACTGCCATGAATGACGACAGACTTGTACTCCTTGACAACATCAGGCATCATTTTGGGCATTTTAATGACTGGAGTGGCGCAGGCAACCGAGCTGAGCGGAAGAAGGAGGACAATCAGGCGGACGGTGCAGAGGCTCGAAAAACCCCGCCGGCAAGACCGCATGGCAAGCACCTAGAAGATAATGAGGAAACGGCTCGGATCGGCGGAAATCTCGGGCCCCAGGGGAGGAACCCGAATTTCCAGCAACCTATCAACGGCCCGTTCGGCTGTCAAGCACCGGAGGACGGGCCGCTCTCATCGCCGGCGGGACCTGAGGCGCTGCGGGCATGCTCCCTACCGACCACCAGCCTCGGCCGGCTCAGCCTGGAGCGCCTGGCTCCAATCCACCCCCCCGATGAAGAAATCATCCGACGGGGAATCCGTTCCCCACCAATTCTCGCGTGCATCGAGCGTGTATGGTGTCTGGTTCAGGATGGCCCAGCCGTTTTCGGTGATGATGTTCCGGCGGAGGATAGGATTCGCATTGCCGGTCACGGCCACCGCCGCTCCATTCGGGTTCCGAACGATTCGCATGCCGGTGA
>Ga0315288_10010189_pt1 | contig 11842 bp, 16 predicted proteins | sample YL17G11_20_MG_FD_203454 | JGI IMG/M metagenome (GOLD analysis project Ga0315288, IMG submission 203454) | Sediment microbial communities from Yellowstone Lake, YNP, Wyoming, USA - YL17G11_20 | ecosystem: Environmental > Aquatic > Freshwater > Lake > Sediment | place: USA: Wyoming | collected... | reverse complement strand
TACTCAATCTTAGAAGAACTTGTCTATTGGGGATATCCATTTGAGTTTATCATCGTTTCTAATCTTTGTGAGGACGGAACACCAGATATCATTGAACAACGATATGGTGGAGTTTGGCGTGAGCGTGGAAGGCTTAAAGTAGTTCGATATAACGATAAGGGCAGTATAGACTGTTCACGAAACGCGGGCGTTGCTGCTGCGACTGGTGATGTGATCTACTTCTCCGATGCGCATATGTCAGTCACGGTAGGGACGATTCACGGGTTGATCCAGGCTTGGTTGAAGCACGGCGGCATGTGGTATCCGTGCATTAACTGCTGGACGGACTGGGAGGATCTCAGGCTCAGAGCGTACAACCTGACACTGGAAGCGAACTTTTGGGGTACACAATCTTTTGATCTTCCTTCATGGGCTGTGCGTGAATCTGATCGACATATCGGACTGTATACGATGGGTATGGGCAGTCATGCGACGATCCTTCTTGGTAGACAAACATTCAATTTAGCTCGTGGGTTTCATCCTGGATTCAAGACATACGCAGGAGGCGAAGGATACTTGGCTATGAAGCTCTGGCGTCTTGGAGTCAAGAGTTGGATGAATCCAAATACGCTGGTACGTCATGATAACTGGGGTCTCAAAGTCAAACGGCGTGACGACGGTAGCTATGATCATGGGCGTGGGTATGGGTGGACGAACTCAGAGGTGTGGTACAACTTCATGCTGTCTGCTTATACAGTCGGCGGCGAGGAATGGATGGATACCATTTATCAAGGTTGTGTCAAGCAATGCAATGGGGTTGCTCTATGGATCAATGAACTGACATCATTGAGGGATGAGATCCGGGTGATTGGGGAGGAGGATCGATTGTGGATTCAAGATCATGCATGGAAGGGTCAATCAATGAAGCAAATGGTGGACGAACAACCTTGGAACGACCCAGCATTGGTGTGATCGCAGTTGCATACGAGAATATCTCTGCTGTGGAGATGTTTATCGGATCTTTTAAGGTACAGGATAATCCTAACTGGAAACTGTTCTTGATTCACGATGGACCTCCAAGCGTTGAGTATAGAAATGTAATTGACGGGCGTTATCCAAACGATGATCCAAGAGTCATCCCTATGGCTACACCGAGACGATACAATGATTGGGGTCATTCATTGCGACGATTGGCACTTAACGATCAATTAACAAAAGAGTATCCATACACTCTGATTACCAACGCGGATAATTATTATGCGCCATGCTTCGTTCGGTACATGCTACAGGCTACTTCAGGTATGCCGTATCTTGTCTATTGCAATATGTTGCATGACATGAAATACGAAACATCCAAAAGTTACAAGCCTGTTTCTGTGTCTTTGAAATATTGCGAGGTTGATATTGGTTCGGTAATTGTCCGTACAGATATAGCCCAAAAAAACGGTTGGCGTTCATTAGCAATGAACTCTGATTGGACTTTTATAGAGGATATAATGCACCAAGATTTATTTTGGGCTACAAAGGTTGATCGGACTCTTTTCGTTCATAACTGAAGGAGGTTGAGATGGCTACGCAGCGAAGAGTCATTGCACTTGGTCTACTGGCTGGTTTTTTAGTCGGCAGTGTCTGTTGCGGGACATTGCTCTATACGGTATGGTTCAATCGAACCTCTGGTATTCAGTGGAAGGACATCACTCCACCAGAGCAAAGGACTGCGGGATTCGTCGAGATCCAGGAGATCGAGTTTGGTGTAGTGCTCCCTTCCAACGATCCACGAATGCAGGGCGATTCCGTGGTGATCAAAATCTTTAAGATGCGTCCTGATACCAGGACTCCATTGGATGCTGTACTTGCAGGACTCCCGAATGGTTCATACGATATCTATACCAGGGTCGCTGTCCCTGAAGGAATGATCAAGAGCAAATGGAGCGAGCCCAAGCGCGTTGAGATCGATCTTGGTCCTCCGAAACCTCCGACAAACACGAAAGGCAGCATTTGAACGCCAAGACCAGCAAGCTCATTGGACGTATCGCGCGTCGTCTTGGTTCTAACAAGCGCACACGCGAGCACATCCAAGATCGGATAATGCGCCTGTGGCAAGGTTGGAGCGACGAGCATCGACAAACCATGCGTCATGTTTTCTCATCGTCCTTGACAGCGCCGGATAATCTATGGCAGGATTTGGTGACAAGATTAGGACTTGCGGAAGTTAATCAAAATGATTCAGACCATAGTGGTACAAGACTTAGTGGGGGCATTCAAGTTCCTGTCTCGACCACTACCACCAGATGAGTGGATTTTCATAACCACGGACTCGACATTCTTTACCACGGACTTCTGGTACAGGAAGTTGGAAGACGTCCTCGTGCGTCATCCAGAGGCTATCTTTGGAGTACGATATAACGCAATATTGCCGACTGATGGTTTACCGCAGTTCTTTAATGAAACTTCTAAAGTCTTCGATTACAGGGCTCAGCGTGATGTCGGAAACATGATGGAGAAGGGTAAGCGTGGAATTGCTGAAGAAGTGGTAACGACTCTACGTGGTAATCTTTTGGCTAGTGTTCCCAACTGGAAGCGTATTCTGGCTGACTTCCAGGGGACAATCCCTGCAACGGCTGAGTACCTGAAGATTCCAATGATGATCATTCCAAGCGTATTCATGTTCCGTTGGAGGGAGGATCTCTTATGCTGATCGCAGCGGTTCCTTACTGCCCAAATGGCAAGGGATCACCACCAGGAAGGGATCTCGGTTACGCATGTAATCTTTTCTATGAGCGATGTCTTCAGGACGAGGATTGGGGATGTATCCTTGATCACGACTTGGCTGTAGTTACACCAAGATGGACAGAGATCGTAGAGGAAGCCATAGCTACGAAACTCGACGCTGGATGTTTCACCTTCAAGATCAGCAAAGGACCTCCTGGATCCAGGTGGCAGATTGCTCCAGGTGTTGACTCAAAGAGACATGATTTACCATATCATATTGGGATTGCTGAGCGGGAGTTAAAGGTTCTTCATACAGCAATCGATGTGACCGAAAACGAGAAGCTCCCTGGTGGATATGCTTTAGGTGGTTTGATGGTTATCCAAAAGAAGACATGGGACTCTGTTGGTGGATTTCCAAACGGGGCTAAATTCGTTGATTGGGGTATGCAATCTAAAATCAGGCATTACGGACTTAAAGTCTATTTACTACCACAGATATACGTTTATCACTGGGGTAGAGGGGACGTTCATCCGTCCTATTAAGGCAAGGACCGTCATAGCACAGGCGGGTGCCCTGCGATTTGATATCGCAGGGTCTTTTTATTCCTGCTGGATCAGGTACAATCTACTGTAAGGAGGTGCCTTATGACAGATCCCGTTGTTGCTACTGAAACACCAGTTCCAGAGCCTACTGTGGTTTGTGCATGTCGGGCAGGGATCAAGACTACGGAATTCTGGGCATCTGTTGGAACCATCACTCCTTTGGTTGTGTCTACATTCCAGTCAACGGACTGGAAGATCCAGATGACAGGGATCATTGGAGCGTCGTTGATTGCGGTCGCATACATCGTTACCAGGGCTTCGATCAAGAAGTCAGTCTGAGGTCGTCAGGAGGATAAGACATGGCAGCGGCTCTTTATGACAAAGGTAGGAATCGGTTCGCCCGTGGCGACATTCTGTGGAAGGCAGCGGCTGGTAGCACAATTCGAGTTTGCCTTGTGAAGGACGACTATACTCCTTCCTTATCCACTCATGAGTTCTTCTCGGATCTAGGAGCAAACGTCGTGGGTAATGCCGGTTCGGCAACCAGGACAAACTGCCCAACGATGACGCTCCTAGATCCATCTGCTGGAGTCTGCGATGGGGATGATGTGACTCTTACTCTAGTTCCAGGATCTGTTGGTATCTGCAACTACATTTGTATCTTCCTGGATTCTGGTGCAGATGGAACGAGCCCACTGATCGCACTCATCGACGATGCGACTGGCATCCCTGTCACTCCTGGCGGTGGAAACATCTTGATCACCTGGGATTCGGGCACGAACAAGATTTTCAAGCTGTAGTCGTTTCTTCGGTTTAACTTTACGTCGGGATCTGATTTGAGGATGCCATGGCTGACATTACGGACTTCGAGGTCATTCATTTCGTCGATGAGATCATCCGTCCTATGGCGGAGGACTTTCGTGCTCTGAAGGCGGAGGTTGATTCAGCAACGAACAAGTGGTTTGAAGGAATCAATGCAAAGGTTCCCAATGATGCTGGATCCATTCTCCAGGACGATCGTGCGAGTGGTGGTGTCTCAAGATTATCTGGAGCAGATATTACAAACTTTATCACTCAGATGTTGGCGTATCAGACTCAACTTAATCAAAGTGGCGTTGCCGGTGTGATCTCCAAACCCTGCGTTAGAGCAATGACTGTTTTGGATTAAACTATGGCTGTCAATAAAGAGTTCTTCGTATCTCTTGGAAGTTCTGCGCATGCGGATAATGGTGGCGGATACAATCCAGCTACTTACGTCTCTACATACGCAGATATGTTTGCGGCGAATGATGGTCCTGTTTCTGGACCTACGACCGATGCCACGTATACCTACGCCACTGGTACGATCACGAAGGTCGGCGCATTCACTCTCGCCAAAGTTGGGATGTATGTTCGTGTTGTAAGTGGGACCAACTCAACTCCAGGACGATACGCAATCGTATCAAGAACCGACGACACAGTTGTTCTTGGCAATAATATCGGTGGAACGGCTGATGGAATCACGTGGGTAGTTCGTGTAGGCGGCGCACTGACCGCTGCATATGGACTCGCTAGCGCAGGACTATTTACGTCCATGCGGGTGAATATTAAGTCAGGTACATACTCTTCGCTCTCTGCATTGACTAATTACACGGGGGCAGCAATTAATCCAGTTGTATATAGAGGATATACAACGACACCAGGGGATCTTGATGTTACTTCAAGAAATACAGATGGCACGCTCAACACTACTGGAATGCCATTATTCAATGCATGTGCTATATGGACACCAGGGGTATTCTGTACTTATCACAACTTGAGTTTTACTGGTGCTCTGTCTACAGCACTGATATCAAGCACTTCACTTGATAACTGGTCAATCGTGAATTGCAAGCTTGTCAATTCACAGAACAACTCCGCAGCCAGAACCATTGTCTGCGACAACTCATTCAACGCGATCAACTGTGATTTCGAATGTTCCGGTGCTGCGCATGACGATGTGGTGGTTGCTGGTACAAACTGTAATATCATTGGATGTCGATTCAAGGGAGTTGCCGCCGTTTGGTTATTGCAAATAGACTATGGAATCGTCATTGACTGTGTGTTCCACGGAAACAGCACCATTAATGGAATCCAGTTCTTGATTGTTACTACGACTACGTTTGTTCCTGTTTTCCAGAATAACACGTTCTACAATCTGGTAGATGCGATTGAGATTGCCAATGCGGCAAGCGTGAACTTCTACATATCGATCAACAATCACATAACAGGATGCACGAAGTATCTGGACAACCCGTACTCTGCGACATCGGATGCTGGATACATCGAAGTAAACAACAGGTATCGAAACGTCTCGACTCCAAGGACAGGGATCAGGCAGCTTGTTACAATTGGAGAAATAACGACCGCAGGATCCGACGCGACAGACTTCAAAAGCGTATCTACTGGAGACTTCACACTGCTTCGTTCGGCTCCAGGAAGTTTGGCTGGAATGATGCGATACACGGATATTGGAGCTTATCAACGATACGAGCCACCGGATAGACCTGAGTTGTTATTGATAGGATCTTAACGATGCCATTCTTTAAAAACAAAGCGCAGAAGATATTCGTATTCGCCACAGACGCCAATGGCGCGCCGAAGACTGGCGATGCGGCGAATATCGTCGCTCAGTACTCCATTGACGGCGGAACAACTACCGTAACGAACGACGCCAATCCAACAGAACTCGACGCTGCGGATGCTCCGGGTACTTATTATTTCGACATGCTTTCGGCAGAGACCAATGGGGAGTGTATTCTGTTGTTTGCAAAGTCTACTACAACTGGAGTCGTCCTGCGTCCTGTGCTCTTATATACAAAAACGAATAGGTTGACAGGCAAAGCAATAACGGACTCTACAACAAATCAGATCTATATAGAGACTGCACTTGGTGCTAATGATTTCGTCAACGGATCATACATGCTGTTTACTTCAGGGACACTACTTGGTCAGGTCAGGAAAATATTAGATTACGACAACGGTAGTCCTTGTGTGAATACAGATGCATTCACATCGGCTCCTGCAGACCAGGACACTTTTGTTATCATCAACCAGTGAGATGCAGCTATGTCGTTCTTCAAGAATACGATCCAGAAGTTATTCATCTTCGCAACCGATGTCGATGGTGCAGCTAAGACTGGGCTTGCGGCTACGATCACAGCGCAGATCTCCAAAGATGGAGGTACCACTTATGCGACCAATGACACTAATCCAACCGAGTTAGATGCTACCGATGCACCTGGGATCTATTACTTCGACACCACAGCGGCAGAGACCAACTGCGATTGCGTCATTCTCCAGGCTGTTTCAAGTACCGCTGGAGTGACTATCCGACCAGTTGTGATCTACACAGATCTTTATCGTATTAATGCGGCGGTTGCTACGGATGCTGGAAATTCTACGACTTCTTTCAAGACGACCTTGACGTCGGCGACGGACGACTTTTATAACGATGCATTTCTTCTGATCACTTCAGGTACATTGACTGGTCAAGTGCGTATGGTTACGAATTACGTCGGGTCGTCGAAGATAATCACCTGTGATGCGTTTACCGCGATACCCGCCGACGCCGTAACCTTCGTGCTGATCAATCAATGAGCCTTCTCCTTCTTGGATATACAACTACCACTACTACCACTACCACTACTACCACTACCACTACAACTTGCCCCCCATGGTATTTTAGCAGCACGCAGGACAGCACAGGATATACAGAGAAGTCTACGGATACCGCAGATATCAATAGCGATATTGCAGGCACTTTATCGAAGTTGAGTTCTCAAAAAGGAAAATCGAATACTGTGGCAACAGCAGATATTGCGGCTGCATGAGATGAGCGATGGCTAATTACACGGTTTTCTATAAGGCATTTGCAACACCTCCTCTCAGTGCTCAATCTCTATCCGCTGGTAACTGGACCATCTACATCGGGTCTCAAGCGGATTCCGGGAATGTTTTTTATGCAAGATTTTATTGTTATGTACTTCGTAGTGGAAGCAACGTAGCGACGATCTTTGCTCCGAACTCTGAAACGGTAGCATCTTCGACTATATCGTATGTAGGTCGTATTCATGTTATTGCCGGATCGAGTGCGACGATCTTAGCTGGAGATAAGATCGTCATAGAGGTCTGGTCATATGGAGCTGGAACAGATACCACATTCGCTAGATTAGCATTCAACGGTGCAACAGAAATCGCCGATGAATCTACGACGAACGCCAATCCAGCATCCAAATTAATCACTCCACAGTTACTCCATCTTCTGCTCACTCCTACTGGCATAGCCACAGCCGGAGCATTTGGTACACAAAAAATAACCCAGACCCTCCATGGAACGGGGATCGCTACAGCTGGAGCGTTTGGCACAGCGGTACTTACCGTTGATACTCCATGGTATTTTAGTGGCACACAGGACAGTACAGGATATACAGAAAAATCAACAGATCCGGCAGATGAAATAAGTGATATTTCATCGGTACTTTTAAAGTTAAGTTCTCAAAAAGGATCTTCTGTAGCAGTGGCGACGGCTTCAGAGCCGTACTGATGAGATGAGTCATGGCTGAGTATTGGTTTTACAAAGCATTCGCGACACCAAAACTTAGTGCTCAGTCTCTGGCTGCTGGCGATTGGGGTATCTACGTAGGGGTTCAAGCGGATACAGGGAATTCTCTTTACGCAAGATTCTATTGCTATGTCTTGCGTGGTGGTAGCAACGTAGCGACAATCTTCGCCCCTAACTCGGAATCAGTAGCTCACTCGTTATCATCGTATGTGGGTAGGATTCATACCATTACTGGGAGTAGTGCGTCGATTCAGGCTGGCGATCAGATTGTCATTGAAGTTTGGTCATATGGTACGGTTACAGATGGACAATCTGCCCGCCTAGCGTTCAATGGTGCAACTGAGATCGTCGATGAAACAACGACGAACACAACTCCTGCATCAAAATTATTTACTCCTCAACCACTCAATTTATTACTTACGCCAACTGGGATAGTTCCTGCCGAGGCATTTGGGACTGCTGTAATCACCAGAGCGAATGTAATCACCACGGCAGGACAGATTGCTTCTGCCGAAGCATTTGGTACAGCTACTGTCTTAGAAGTTATCCCGATCACAGATGCAGGTGATATCGCATCTGCACAGGCGTTTGGTACCGCTGTCATCCTTACCGCATGTGTTATCACTACGGCAGGTCAGATCGCTTCAGCCGAAGCGTTCGGTACGGCTGTAATCCAGACCGCATGTGTTATCACTACGGCAGGTCAGATCGCTTCTGCGCAGGCATTCGGTACGGCTGTAATCCAGACCGCATGTGTTATCACTACGGCAGGTCAGATCGCTTCTGCGCAGGCATTCGGTACGGCTGTAATCACCAGAGCGAATGTAATTACCACAGCTGGACAGATTGCTTCTGCCGAAGCGTTTGGTACGGCAGTAGTTCTAACGGCAAAAATAATCACTACGGCTGGGCAGATCGCTTCTGCCGAAGCGTTTGGTACGGCAGATGTAGCTCCGATCATTCTAATCACAGATGCTGGTGATATAGCTTCTGCTCAGGCATTCGGGACTGCTGTTCTCCGAATGGAGATCAGCACTGCTGGACATATAGCAAGCGCTGGTGCGTTTGGTACTACTGTTGTAGCCGCAGAACGGACTATCACCACCGCAGGACATATTGCATCCGCCGAGGCATTTGGAACAGCTTCTCTTTCTGTTGTCTCGATCATTAGTGAAGCTGGAAAGATATCCAGTGTACAGGCGTTTGGAACCGCTGTACTGCGATTGGAGATCAGCACTGCTGGACATATCGCAAGCGCTGGTGCATTTGGTACGGCGCATGTCGTTGAGACAAACGATATATCCAATGCCGGAGATATTCCTACTGCCGAAGCATTTGGAACGGCAGTAGTCACGGCTCCTCCGATCGGACTCAATCCTCATGGGATTTCTTCCGCACAGGCGTTTGGTACCGCAGTTCTTCGCCTGAATATCTATGGTGCTGGAGCCATAACATCCACGTCCGCATTCGGTCAACCCACAATGACGATCATGCTGTGGGTTACGGCTGTGGAGTCTACAGAAGAGTGGGGATTCACACGTACTGATATCGAAGTCTTTGATCACAGTATTCTTTCAACAGAACGGTTTGGACTTTCGTGGGTAGGAGATAAGCCAGATCGAATCAATCCTTTTGGCATTCTTAGCCTGGAGGCTTGGGGACATCACAGAGTTCAATCACGTTCTGCCATCCGACGAATGCATATTAGACCTACGATGATTCGAGTCGCTGGATCTCGTCGCAAAAGTACATTAAGTGGTTCTCGATTCGTGGTTCATTTCCGTGGTATATTTACTCGGAAATTGTGAGGTAATTATTTATGCCGCTGGAACTAGAGACTATCGAACTACAGATCGGGACCATCAAGGTTCTTTCCTACCAAGTGGACGATCCAGGTGGTATGGAATTCGGGTTGATCAATGCTACCTATCAACTGGTGGATCGTGCCACTGGTGAGGTAGTTCAAAGTGGGGATGGTATCGTAAATAACGAAGACCTTGATGAGGCTGGAAACGTTATCAGGTCTGTAATGATCACGATGGATCTGACAATCGGTACTTCTGGAGTCAAGCAGGTCGATGGATACGATCCTAAAATCTATCTTCTGTTGATTCACTGGTACGCAGACACTGGAGACGACGATATCATCAAGGCTCCTATCCGGGTGGTGAATGTCGGGGATGTCTTCATATATCCAGCACCACAAGATCGATGGACTACGACTACTACGACTACTACGACTACTACAACGACGGAAACAACGACCACAACGCCTCCATAGAAAAGAGGACTGCTATGGGAAAATGGATATCAGCGGAAGAGATAAAGTCACTGACAACGAACCCGTCTTTGAAAATGCTTTCTCTGGAGCAGATTGAGTTGATGTACGTTGAACCAGCAGAACGTAGATTGGACGAGTTCTATGGAATGGACCTGGAGACCAATCGACTCGATCCTCCATACCCAGGAGTCGTTCCAGAAGATATCCCTACCAAACGTCACGAAGAATTCAGGCTCTATCCTCATCGTAAGGTCATGTTCTACAAAGACTGTAAGCTCTCCGTGCTTCTGTTGATTCAACGTATGGCTGTGAATCCAGATGGCTATCTATCGCAGTCTATTTCTGGGGCTAGCGCAGAATTCGGCAATACCATGCCAGCGGAGATCGGCAACCTGATGCGTCGGTGGTTCATACCAAATAGGACTGTTTTTAGGGCATGATGTGCCTGATCTTGCTATCGTCGAACAAGAGATTCAGCGCCTTGTTCGTATCTACAAAGAGACGCTGAATGACATCATCAAACGGGTGTTCGATGCATCTGACATAGAAAAAGTGCGTCTCTATGCCGTAGTGAATTTGGTATTTAAAGAAATCAACGATCTGGATGAGATGTCTGCAAGATGGGCTAGTTCTAATATCCGTAGATTGTTTCGCGATACGATCAAAGAAACCACGGATCAACTACGAGGGATGGGGGCACTTAGACATTCCGTTAAAGCGAATGAATCTTTCTCGACTGCGAGTACAGACGCTGTGCGTGCGTTGATGATGGATCCTGAAAGCGGATTTATCCCTAATATTTATACCGTAAATAACCAACTAAGATTTAGGATCAGAAGTCTACAAACGCAAACCAATGCACTTCGTAGCCAACAACGGCTTATAGATGAAACGATAGCCAGAGTTGGGGTCTTAGAAGGAAAGAACCTTAATACCATCAAGCAGGCTCTTCTTCGGGATCTTATACAAGTCAAAGACACATCTGAGATGGTATGGAAGCCAAGGATATCTAATATCCAGGGTAATTCCATGCTGAAGAATTTATCCGAGATTCCTTATGTTAAGACAGCAACGATTCGAGGAGAGCGGCTGATTCGTTTGGATAAATACGTGGAGATGGTTGCCAGAACTAAAACAGCCCAAGCCGTTGATATAGCCAAGCGGCTAACGCTCATGAAGAACAACCAAACTCTTGTCTTGTTTACACTCTCCCGATCCAAATGGGAGGATGCGTGTGACATCTTCGTCGGGAGAGTGTTTTCTTTATCCCAATCAGAAGCGAGTTCATTGGGTATCGCATATATCAACGAACTTCCAAGCGGAGGTATCCCCCTCCATCCGAATTGCACACACTCGATTACTGTCTATTTTGATGGTTTACTTCCACCGGAGCATACTGCGTTAGCCATGACTCGACCTCCTGAATGGGCTTTGAATAGAAATTGGGGGGATGTGGAGAAACAGTATAGGTCTATGGGAGGGATAAAGGGTATCATGGAGTTAAATCCAGCATTCAAGTTTGCCGCCAATACTGGTGGGTGGCAACGTAGTGCTGGTGCCAAGAAGGGTGGCAAGAAATGACATTCTTCAAGAACGCTATGATCGGCATTGTCCTGCGACCTGGATCACAGACCATGGACAAGTTTGGTCAGTCTTTATATTACCGAATCGGACAATCCGTTCCTTGCCGATTTGAACGATCTCACAGAATGGTTCGGAACGCTACGGGTGATATTATAACTGTT
>Ga0315288_10010188_pt1 | contig 11843 bp, 12 predicted proteins | sample YL17G11_20_MG_FD_203454 | JGI IMG/M metagenome (GOLD analysis project Ga0315288, IMG submission 203454) | Sediment microbial communities from Yellowstone Lake, YNP, Wyoming, USA - YL17G11_20 | ecosystem: Environmental > Aquatic > Freshwater > Lake > Sediment | place: USA: Wyoming | collected... | reverse complement strand
CCATCGCCGTCGCCTTCGTCTCCTCGGCGAGCGTGGGACTCTTCTTCGGCATCTACCCGGCGAACCGAGCGGCGCGGCTGGACCCCATCGAAGCGCTCCGGTACGAGTGAAAGGCCCAGGCGACCGTTTGGTAACCCCGCCCACGGATCTGTAACCGGCGTAATGGCCGGGGTGGAATCCGCCCGGTGCCGCCGGGGCGGGGGCGCGCCCTCCAGGCGACCCAAAGGGCCCTGCGACGCGGGTTCCCGGGCGGTCCGCGACTTCCACGGTCCCTTCTCCGGCGCCGGGCATCCGGCTTGCAAACAGCCGATCCGGAAGCGGGCCGAGGATGCCTGAGGGGGGTGAATAAACGACCGGGTCCCCCGTTGCAACCATCTTCAGCCCGCTCTTTTTCTTTCTGCCCCGTGTTTGACCCTGCCGCAGCCCCCCGCTAGAATTGCCCCATGGCTAACCCCTGTCGGGTCCGCGCCTTCCCCATGCTGGTTCTGGCCCTGTCCCTCGCGCTTCCCGGCCCCCTTCCCGTGGCGGAGGAGGTCGGCCTCTACGACTACGCCCTGAGCGACCTGGAGGGAGAGGGGACCAACCTGGGCTCCTACAAGGGGAGAATCCTGGTGGCGGAGTTCTTCGCGACCTGGTGTCCCCCGTGCCGGAAGGACCTCCCCGAGGTGGCCTCCCTCCAGGAGAGCTATCCCTCCGATCAGGTGGCCTTCGTTGCCATCTCCGCCGACGGGGTCTCCAGGACCACCCACAGGCTTCCGGCCTTCCTCAAGGAGATGGGTCTGAAGATCCCCGTGCTGGTGGGAGGGGAGATCCTGGTGGACCGGTATGCGGGCGTCGAGCAGCGCGGGGGCCGTGAAATCTCCCTGCCCCAGACCTACGTTTTCTCAGGCGAGGGGGAGATCCTGATGCGCCTCGTGGGAGACCAGAAGTCCAAGAGGAAGTGGCTGGCCGGGGAACTGGATCGGATCGTCAAGGAGACCTTCTCCGGAAAGAACGCGCCGGCCGCTCGTGGTCCTTCGTGAGGAGATGCCGTGCCCAAGGAGAGCGTGGGACCCGCCGCTCTGATGACCGGCGCGGAGCATTTCAACAACCAGGAGCACTTCGAGGCCCACGAGGAGTGGGAGAAGGTCTGGTACGGGACGGAGGGGGAGGAGAACCGGTTCCTGAAGGGACTGATCCAGGTGGCGGTGTCCCTTTACCATCTGGAGTGCGGGAACCTCTCCGGGGCCCGGAAAGTGATGAGCACGGCCCTGGACTACCTGAAAGGTCTTCCTCCCACGCACAGCGGCGTGGACCTGGACCGTCTTCGGTTGCAGGTTCTTCCTCTCTTCCGGGAGTTGGAGGAGAGGAGGGATCCCTATCCGATGGTGCAGGCCTCTCCGCCCCGTATCGCGGTGAGGACGGATTGATCTCCACGACGGATCCCCCGGGGGAAGACTGTCCGGCCTCCCGGTGCCTTCCCGCCCCGGCGCGAACCCCTCCGAAAGGAGCCTTGCCGGAACCATGACTGCCGCCATCGCCCGGGCACTCCCCCGGATCGCACTGGGGCTGGTTCTTCTCGTCGCGGGACTGCTCAAGGGGGCCGATCCGGTCGAGTTCATCCGCCAGATTGCCACCTACGGGATCGTGTCGGGCAAGGCGGCCGCGGTGCTCGCCTACCTCCTCATCCCGGCGGAGGTGGCCCTCGGGGTGGCTCTCATCGTGGGGTTCCGGGCGCGGCTGTCGGCGGCAGCCGGCTCCCTTCTGATGCTGGGCTTCATGGTTGCCACCGCCTACGCCTGGTCCCGGGGAAAGGGCGAGGGGTGCGGCTGCTTCGGGTCCCTCGTCTCCCGGACCCCCGGGGAGGTCCTCCTGGAGGACACGGGATTCCTCGCCATGGGCGTGATGGCCTTCTTCCTGGCCCGGAAGGGGGAGCGGGATCCCCTCGGGCGGGGGATCGCCGTGGCCGGTTCTCTGATCGGCGCGGTCCTTCTTTCTCTCACCGCCTACGCCCTGCCCCTGGACCCTCTGGTCACCGACCTGCGGATCGGAAGGTCGGTGGAGGATCTCCCCCTGCGGGAGTCGCCGGTGGATCTGGCCACTGGAGACCACCTGGTGGCGCTGCTGGACCTGGACTCGCCGGATGCCGGCGCCGTGGTGGAGAGGCTGAACGGATACTCCGAAGCCCCGGGGGCCCCCGCGGTGATCGCCTTCTATGGCGGGGAAGTGGATGAGAAGGTGGTTTTCTGCTTTAATTACAGTCCGGGCTTCGAAGTCGTCCCGGCCGTCCGGGCCGATCTGAAGCGGCTTTTCAGGACCCTTCCCCGGTTCTTCAGGGTGCGTGACGGGAAGGTCGCCCGGATCTGGGACGGGGCCCCTCCGGATGCCGAGGAGTTGCGCTGATGTCGAAAATCCTCGTTGCCGCCCTGGCCCTGGTCGCCGCCATGATCCCGGCGGCCGCGGCGCCGATCCCGCCCACGGAAGTCATCCCCCTGGTTCCCGATTCCACCTTCAAGGTGGAGATAGACGGAGCGGAGATCCCGACCGCCGAGACCTACATGGTGGGAAGCAGCAGTCTGCTCATCCTGGGATGCAGCCTGAAGGACCCCATCCTCCTTGCCACCAGCGACCGGACGGTGCGCTACTTTCCCGAGGTGAGCGTGATGCGGGACGGGGAGGGGAACGTCAGCCTGCGAGGGTCGCCCTCGGACCCCATCTGCACCTATCAGTACAGCGCGGGGCAGATCGTCTTTCAGGCGGAGGGGCGGAAGGTCCGCCTCAGTCCGAAGCCGCCGCTTGTGGGTCCCCAGACCCTGGAAGCCATCATCAGGCACCACCGCGACTACGAGACCCGGATCAAGGGGTACAAGCCCGACTCCGCCGCCGTGGCCTACCTGAGCAAGTACGCCCGGAAGACCGATGTCCAGGTCTACTTCGGGAGCTGGTGCAGCGTCTGCGAGGCCTGGATCCCGCGGCTTGTCAAGGCGCTACAGTCGGCGCAGAACCTTTCCATCGAGACCCAGTTCATTGCCCTTCCCCGTAACTTCTCCACCGATCCCTCCGTGCGATCCAAGGGGATCCAGGGGGTCCCCACCATCCTCGTTCTCCAGGACGGCCGGGAAGTGGGCCGTCTCCACGGGCGGCCCGACACGGGCAGCATCGAAGCGGCCCTGGTGAGGATCCTCCAGACGACCGGCGGCTAGAGCCCGCCCCGCGCTCTCCTTCCAACCCCCTGCGTCCGATCCCGGAGGGTCCGTCCTCGCGGGGAAGACACGCCTTCCTGTGCGCGGGTAAAAAACGCCCGCTCCCCTTCGACGGGCATCCGTCAGCACGGAAGCTGGATCAGGCTTCCCGGGGCCTGGGACGGTGCAGGATGTAGGAGTGCTCCCGGGCCTGGGCGTGGATGCGGGCGATGTCGGAGAGGGAGAAGTACTGCCGGAGCAGCGCCGTCTCCCGGGTCTGGTCGGTGTCGGAGACGGTGGTGTTGTCGGTGCAGACGGCCACCGGGACCCCCCACTCCACGAAATCAACGATGGGGTGCCGCTCCCCGCGCCCGACCGCTCCCGTCTGGTAGTTGGAGGTGAGGCAGCACTCCACCAGGATCCTGTCCCGGGCCAGACGGCGAAGGAGGGCCCGATCCTTCACCGCCGAGCAGGCGTGACCGATCCGGGAGACCCCCAGGTCGTCGATGGTCTGCCACACCATCTCCGGACCCACCTCCTCCCCCGAGTGGGCCGTGACTCCGAGGCCTCCCCTGGAGGCGACCTCGTAGGCCTCACGGAATAGGCGCGGGGGGGTGCTGCGCTCGGGCCCGGCGATGTCGAAACCCACCACGCCGCAGCGGTCGTGGAGATGCTGGGCCTCGGAGATGGCCTGGCGGGCCAGGATCTTGGCGATGTGGGGCCCGTGCTGCCGCATGGCGATGATGATGAGGCCGCAGCGGATCCTGCGGCGGCTCGAGGCCCGGTTCATTCCCGAGAGGACCGCCCGGATCGCCTGCCGAAGGGTGAGCCCGGCGAAGGTGTGGATCACCGGCGAGTAGCGCAGCTCCAGGGTTTCCACGCGGTGCCGGGCCGCCTGGGCCACGATCGCCTCGGTGACCGCCTGGATGTTCTCGTAGAACTGGGTCATCCAGAGCGGGTAGTGAAACTTGTCCAGGTAGGAAAGGAGAGTGCCTTCCTCGCCGGGCTGGATGGAGAGGAGCCTGCGCATGGCGGAGAGGGTGGGGACCGGCGTGAGACCGTGCCGGCGCATCATGGCCCAGATCCTGGCCGGGGGAATCGACCCGTCCACGTGCTGGTGCAGCTCGGTTTTCCGCATCCTGCGTATGGGGTCTTTTCCGGTGGCCAAGGCAACCTCCCGTCCCGCCGTCGGCGGGGGATTCTAGCCCAGAGGGAGCCGGAAAGATAGAGGGGCCGGGGCGCGCGGAGCGGCAAGGGCGTTGCGCGCTTCGGAGTGAATTCAGGCCGATTCCCGTTGGAGGCGCAGCGAGAGGAGGAGCGCGAGAAGGGAAACCGCCGCGGAGGCGCCGAAGAGGCCCGGGATTCCGATCCGATCCACCAGCGCGGCGGACCCGAAGAGGCCGAGCAGGTTTCCCAGCCCGTAGGTCAGGGAGCTGTAGAGGCTCTGCCCGGAGCTGCGGAGGGCGGGAGGGAAGAGGCGGTGGGTGTGCCCCACCGCCGAGACATGGAACAGGCCGAAGGAAAAGGCGTGAAAGACCTGCGCCAGGATCAGCAGCGGCAGGCTGGATGATCCGGCCAGGATCAGCCAGCGAAACGTCGCCGCCGCCAGGCAGACCGAGAGTAGCCGGGGAGCCCCGAGACGCTCCAGCAGCCGGCCCGAGGCGAACATCATCAGCACTTCGGCGGCCACCGCCAGCGTCCAGAATCCTCCGATGGCGGTCCGGGTGAAGCCGATCCGGTCGAGGTGGATGGAGTAATAGGCGTAGTAGGCGCCGTGGCTGGCCTGCATGAGGGCGGTGGCGGCGAGAAAGACGACGACGCCCGCCCGGCGGAGCTCCCGCCGGAGGCTGCGGCGGGGATGGGACCCCGGCGGGGCCCCCTCCGGGAGCGCCAGGGCGGGGAGGATGTTCAGGATCGAGATCCCCAGGATCCCCGCGAGAATCGTCCGGATGGGCGCCGCATCGAGAAGCCGGCCGAAAGCCAGCGTGCAGCCGATGAAGCCGATGGATCCCCAGAGGCGCACCCGCCCGTATTCGAAGCGGCGCTTCTCCGCTTCCTCCTGGACCAGACCCTCCACGAGGGGTATGGCGGGGACGAGGAGAAACCCATACAGGAACATCACCGCCCCCAGCGCCGCGAAGTGACGGGCCCGGAAGAAGAGGGCGAAGGCGGCGGCGCTGCCGACGAGGGAGAGCACTACCAGGAGCCTGCGATGCCCCACCCGATCGGCCCAGAGCCCCCAGAAGGCGGGAAAGAGAAACCGGCTGACGGGCGCCAGGGCGAGGAGGATCCCGATCTCGGGCCCGCTGAGCAGGAGCGATTTCAGGTAGAGGGGGAAGAACGGGACGTAGATCCCCAGAACTGCGAACTGGGCGAAATAGAACGCCCCGAATGCCAGGTGGGATCTGCGGCTTTCCAAGCAGGGGACCTTCCAAGATGAAGCGGTGCCAGGGGATTCCGGGCACGGAACGATAGCCACGGCGAGAGCGGCTGTCAATCGGTGCCGGCGGCGGCTGGCCCGGCGGATCATCTTCACCTGCGGCGAGGGGGACAGCGAGGAGATCCGGCGCCTGGCGAGGGATCAGGGCAGCCCCGTGGTCCTGAAGCCCTTCCGGATCGAGGAACTGGAGAGGGCCATCGCCGGCGTCCTGCGGAACTGACCCACCCTGCCATCGGTCCCGTCCGGTCCCTTGAGCACGACCGCCGCCGTCACCGCCCCTGCCGCCGGGCATCCTCCGGGTGTGCCACGGGGAGGACGTGGTCCCGACCCGCCGCGGGCATGGCCGCGGCGTGGAACGGGATTACAGGATTTCGGATATCATAGGTGGGAGTTTTGCCCCGGGGCAACGGCGGCGCCGCATCGGGGGAGGGAGTCCTGGAGCAGGTCCTGACCGAACTGCAGCAGCTGGTCAACGCGCCGGATGGGCGGATTCCCCTGGACCGGGGAGCGCTCCTCATCGCACGCTCCGAGTATCCCGATCTGGACCACGCCCGTTATCTGGCGGAGTTCGACCGGCTCTCCGGCCTGGCCCGCCGTCGTCTGCCCGCTTCCCGGGATCCCCTGGGAATGCTGGAGGCCCTCAACGCCCTCCTCTTCGAGGAGGAGGGATACCGGGGCAACACTGAGGACTACTACGATCCCCGGAACTCCTACATCAACGACGTCATGGAGCGGAAGCTGGGGATCCCCATCAGCCTCTCGGTCCTCTATCTGGAGGTGGCGCGCCGTCTCGCTTTTCCCCTCGCCGGCGTCTCGTTCCCGGGCCACTTTCTGATCCGGCACCGGACGGAAGACAGGGAGCTCTTCCTGGACCCTTTCAACCGTGGCGAGATCCTGCTTCCCGGGGATCTTCCCGAGCGGCTGGCGGGTCTCTTCGGGACCCGGGTGGCGGAGGAGATCCTGCAGAAGCACCGGAACCGGCTCCCGGAGGCCTTCGTGGCCGACGCCGCTCCCAGGGACATCCTGATCCGGATGCTCACCAACCTGAGGGAGATCTACCTGCGCCGGCGGGACCTGGGCCGGGGCCGCCGGGTGGTGGCCATGCTCCTTCTCCTGGCCCCCGACGGGGAGCAGGCCAGGAACTCTCTCGCCGCCATCCGCAAGATAGAGGCGGCGCTCAACTAGGAGCCCCACCCCGCCGATGCCCCCCCGGTGCCGTGACCCCCGCTTTCCCGAGGCGGAATGATGGGCGGCTGGTGGCTCCTGGCGATCTACCTGGCCCTCTGGCTCCTGCTCCTCGCTTCTCCGTTCCTGCTGGGGAGGATCCTGCTGATCCCCGGCACACACCTCGCCTCGGTGCATCTCCTCCTGGCGGCGTCGATCCTCCTCGACGCGGCGGTCTTTCCGTCCGGGATGGCGAATCTGCCCGTTCCTCTCGCCCTGTCCGTCTTCCTGGCGATCCTGTCGCGAATCCTCCGCGACACCTGGCTTCTCCTGGGGCGGGGAGGGGAACGCGCCCTGGCAGCGCTGGAAGACCTCTGTGCGCGGCAAGGGATCGATCGGGCGCGGCAGGACGGCGACCTGGTCCTCAAGCGCCTCGGGACGGCCGTCCGGCGCGTTCCCGTGGTCCCGGGCCTGGGCTTGGTGCGCCTGGACCGGCGCCGCCGGGAGCCGGAGGTGGATCGAATCGGCCGGGAGTGGAGGCGGATCCTCTCCCGGCCCGGAGGAAGGTCGTGATCCGCGTGGCCGCGGGAATCCTCCACAGAGAGGGACGGGTCCTGATCTGCCAGCGGCGGAGCGGAGGGCCCCACGCCCTGAAATGGGAGTTCCCCGGAGGGAAACTGAAAGAGGGCGAGAGTGCCGAGTCGGCCCTGTGCCGGGAGCTCCGGGAGGAGCTATCCGTCGCCGTCCTGCCGGCGCGCCTCCGAAATCTCGACACCATCCGGCACCGGTACCCGGAGGGCCCCGAGGTGGAGATCCGCTTCTTCCAGGTTGCGGCCTTCTCCGGGGAGCCGGTGAACCTCTCGTTCGAGAGGATCGCCTGGGTGGCCTCCGGGGACCTGTCCGGCTACGACTTCCTGGATGCGGATCGGCCGCTGGTTGCGCGGGTCGCCGCGGGCGGGGTACTCTGCCCCGATTGATCCCGCCCTCCGGGGCCCTGCCGGTCCCGGGCGGGGGCGGATCCCGGAGGATGGCCTTGGAAATCGATCCCGATCATCTCGACCGCAGGGCGGCCTACAAGCTCATGATCAGCGTCATCGTCCCCCGTCCCATCGCCTTCGTGAGCACCATCTCGGCCGAGGGACGGACCAACCTGGCCCCCTTCTCCTTCTTCAACGGAGTCTCCTCCCGGCCTCCCATCGTGATGCTCGCCGTCGGGGGGAGAAAAACGGGGCGCAAGGACACCTGGAACAACATCGAGGCCACCGGCGAGTTCGTGGTGAACGCGGTGGTGCCGGAAATCGTGGACGCCATGGTGGTCGCGTCCGGGGACTATCCGCCGGAGGTGGACGAGATCAATCTGACCCGTCTGACGAGGGTGCCCAGCCGGCGTGTGAAGCCGCCCCGGATCGGCGAGTCTCCCGTCCAGATGGAGTGCCGACTGGAAAAGCTGGTAGAGGTGGCCGGGACGGCCCTGATCCTGGGCCGCGTCCTTCTCTATCACGTGCGGGATGATCTGATGGAAGGAGGGGGCGTGGATCCCTCGAGGCTCCGGCCCATCGCGCGGCTCGGCGGCGAGCTTTATTCCCGCCTGGGGGAGATCTTCGAGAAGCCCCGGCCCCGCTGACCCGCGCGGACCGTGGGGCTGACCCGCGCCCTGCGATTCGGGGCTAGGACCTGGCCGCCGGCGCGGCGGGCTCCGATTTGGGAGGCGGGAGCCCTTTCTTCACGGCGGTCCACCAGGCCTTCCACTTCTCCGGGTCCCTCCCGTAATTCTGCCCCGACACCATGGCCAGCAGCGTCAGGGAATGCTCCCGCTGGGCGGGCTGCTTCGCGCCCACGATCTGCACCAGCACGTCCCCGGCCCTGTCCCGGATGGCGGCATGGTTCTCCGCGTTCCCGGCCAGGTGAAGCAGCAGCGCGACGGCCTTGTTGCGGTCGGAAGAGGTGGGATAGTGGAGCTGCTCCAGCACGGGATCCAGGGGGAAGGGAATCCCGCTGTGGGCCGAGAGGTAGGCGATGGGGATGAGAGAGCGGGCGGCGTTGGCCCGGACCTGGACCTCGGGGTCCTTGAGGGCCTCCTCCAGCGGGAGGATCACCGCCTTCTTGTCTTTCGCCCAGCCCAGAAGGGTGGCGCAGCTGGCGCGCTTCTCCGGGTCCTTGTCTTCCCTCAGGGCCCTGACCAGGACTTCGTAGTGGGCCGAGACCATGTCCAGCATCTTCTCCTCGTACTCCCGGAGCTCGGGGTCGCTGTCGAGGTAGTGCCCCTCGTTGATGTCCTTCAACCCCTTCGGCCGGATCTGGAACATCTGGAATGAGGCCTTCTCGTACCGCCTGACCCAGTCCAGAACCTCCCCGGGCACCTCCACCGTGCCGGCGGGGGCTTCCTTGAGCTTGAAGCGCCCTTCCGCCCCCTTCTCCACCACGTCCACGGTCAGGTAGCTCTTCCTGTCGCCGAAGGCTGCGCTGCTCACCTTGCTGTAGGCGAACTTCCCGGAGTCGCGGAGTCTCCCGTCGAGCCGGGTCACCATCTCGGGAGTGATCGCCGCTCCCTCCTGGACTCCCAGGATGACGAGGATCTCCGATTCCGGGGTGCGGCTGTTGCCGAAGATGTCCACGCCGGAGAGGGTGTAGGGGGCGGCCTTCTCGGGCGGCGCGGGTTTTTCCTGGGTCGCGGACGGGACGGAGAGGAGGAGGAAGAATGCGGACGCGATCAGGCAACCTGCCTGAAGCCGACGGAATGCGGATCGATTCATCTCAGGGTCGCTCCTTGGTGTCGCTGCTCGGGGCCGGGACCATGGCCGCCAGGTGGTCGGTGATGATCCGGTCGACGTCCTCCAGCGTGACTCCACCATACCAGCAGAACTCGGGCAAGACCACCACCGTGGTTCCCCGGGCGCACTGGTCCAGGCAGCCGGATTTCGAGACCCGCACGCGTCCGGACAGGCCGTGCTCCCTGACCCAGCCCTTCAGGCGGGCATGGACCTCCGCGGCCCCCCGGGGGAGGCAGCTGGAACGCCCGTCGGTGCGCTCGTTGAGACAGACCAGGATCAGCTTCTCCAATCCGGTGTCCAGCTCCTGCATCAGGGGATCTCCAGAAAGACAGGGAAGCGAGTCAGCTTCCGGCTGCTCCTCCGGGTGACCAGAACCACGTCCTCGATCCGGATCCCGCCCATGTCGCGGTAATAGAGCCCGGGCTCCAGGGTGATGACGTGCCCCGCCTCGAGGTTGCAGTGACGGGCGCTGACGGGCGGGTACTCGTGAAGGTCCAGTCCGAGGCCATGGCCCGTGGCGTGGATGAAGCCCTCCCTCACCGGGCCCCGCCGGCGCGGCGGGAAGCCGGCCTCCCGGAAGAAATCGCAGATCCGGCCGTGGATGGTCGCGCCATCCGTTCCCGCCCGGACCATCTTCAGGGCCATCTCCTGGGCGGTGGCCACCGCCAGGAAGGCGGCGCGGATCCGGGAGTCGGCCCTTCCCTTCACCACCGTGCGGGTGATGTCCCCGTAGTAGCCGGTGGCCCGGGAGCGGGGGAAGAAGTCCAGGACGATGGGGCGGTGGGCCGGGAGGGGGCCCGTTCCCCGCTCGTGGGGATTCGATCCCTGGGGCCCGCCCGCCACGATGGTGTGGGCCGGCGTGGCGCCCGCGGCGAACATGGCCCGCTCGGCGTTCTCCCGAAGCTGTTCCGAGGTGAGGCGGCGGCCGTGAAGGTGGAGATATCCGTCCCTCCCGATCCGGCTGGCGGCGAGAGTCAGGACGGCGGTGGCCAGCCCGGCCTCCGCCGCGCGGATCGCCCCCCGGATCCGGCGCACCTCCTCCGGTGTCTTGACGGCACGACCGGGCAGGAAGGGATCGGCGAGCGTCCTGGTGCGGATCCCGGCGCGGGACAGGCATTCCAGGGCGCCGGCGGGAAAGGACTGGGGAATCTCGGCGCGCCGGACGCCCCGCTCCCTGAGGGCCTCAGCGAGGGCCTGGAAGAAATCGGGCGAGGTGACGCCCCTGGCCCGAAGACGATCGTAGTACCGGGAGAGAGGGAGCACGGTCCCGGCCCGCGAGCGGGACCGGGCCCCCTGGAGCTCCAGGTCGTTCACCAGGAGGTAGCTGCGGCCTCCCACCCGGAACCAGGCGGTGGGATCGGCGCAGGCGTAGCCCGAGGCGTGCAGGAGATCGGCAGTGGCTTCCGGGGACCCGGTGATGATCCGGGCCCGGCCTTCGCGGACTTTCGGGATCCTAGTAATAAAGCCTCCCTTCGATTTCCCTCAGACGGAGGAGGACCTTCCGGGGGATGCGGTCCCGGCGGCGGAGCCGGAGCCGGCGGGGAATCCCGGCGATTCCCGAGGCCAGCGCGGCCAGGAAGACGTCGGGACGCCCGATGGAGAGGGCCTCCCTGAGGAAGTAGCCGCTCCAGACCGCCATCTGGGACAGGAACATGGGCCAGGGAAGATACCGGGCGCTGATCCAGATCTTGTTCCGATAGAAGTAGTAGGTCCTGCGCCAGCGGGGGCGCCCGGAGCCGGAGAGCCGGTGCAGGACCACGATTTCGGGGCGGTAGAAGATCCGGAACCCGCGGGAGACGGCCCGGTAGGAAAAATCAAGCTCCTCGAAGCCATAGATCAGCGTCTCGTCCATCCCTCCCACCGCCTCGAAAACGCTCCGCCGGACGGCGCATCCCGCGGAGATGAAGTAGGAAGTCTCACAGGGCTCCAGCGCCCGGTCCTTCCTGCGGCGCGGCACCTCGAAGGGCCTGGATCGAAGAGTGGCGGGATCCAGGATCCGGAAGGCGACGGCGCCTGTCTCCTTCCCGTCCCGAAACAGGCTGCGGACCCGCTCGGGAAACTCCGGGTCCTCCACGCGGGTGTCGTCATCCAGGAAGACGAGAATGTCCCCCCGCGTGGCCGCGGCCCCGGCGTTCCGGGCGGCCGGCGCTCCCTGGTTCTCGCTTCGACAGATCAGGAGGACGCCGGGGAATCGCTCCTTCACCTTCTCCGCCGTGCCGTCCTTCGACCCGTTGTCCACCAGCGCGATCTCGTCCCCGGGGGAGAAGGGGATCCGCTCCAGGTCCGAGAGGAGCGCGGTCACTTCCT
>Ga0315288_10010187_pt1 | contig 11845 bp, 7 predicted proteins | sample YL17G11_20_MG_FD_203454 | JGI IMG/M metagenome (GOLD analysis project Ga0315288, IMG submission 203454) | Sediment microbial communities from Yellowstone Lake, YNP, Wyoming, USA - YL17G11_20 | ecosystem: Environmental > Aquatic > Freshwater > Lake > Sediment | place: USA: Wyoming | collected... | reverse complement strand
GTACCTGTGCCACGCTATATAAACAATGAAAAACTCTATAAAAATATGCGCAAAGGCTTCGAGCTTAAGTGGTCAAGTCCAAGGATGATGTGGGCACTCCTGACTAGCTCGATATTGCATGTCAGTCCCAAGCTCTGGTTCAAACTTATGCCTAAGTTGCTAACGACCAGAAGTTCCAAGTCGATTACTTCGCTGCTGACAAACTGGCTCCCGGGAACCTGGCTTACCATAGGGATCATGCATTTCATGGACCCTTACAACTTCGATCTCGATAGAGTTCAAAACTGTGCGCTCCACTTTGGAGTCATTGATAAAGAATCAAAGCCCAGATTGATCCCATTCTGCTCCATGAACAGCATTCACCGATTATCTATGAACGGTAAAGGGGAACTAGCAGAGGCAGATTCGATTGTTCTAGCTAAATCTCAAGAGAAAGTGACATAGCCACCCTGAAATGCGATGGCCAGACCGCGAGTATACAAGACCGAGGCGATTGTCCTTAAGCGAACCAATCTGGGCGAAGCCGACAACATCATCACCTTCTACACCCCGAACCTGGGCAAGATTAGAGCGGTGGCAAAAGGTATACGCAGACCTAAGAGTAAGCTGGGAGGTCACCTCGACCTGCTGACGCAAAGCTCTTTGTTGCTGGCTCAGGGACAGAACCTGGACATAATTACCCAGAGCCAGACAATCGAGAGCTTTCTCCCTCTAAGAAACGACTTGTGGCGCACGAGCTGTGCTTTCTATGTGGCCGAGCTAGCTGACCAATTTACTGCTGAGCAAGTCGAAAATTATCCTATCTACAGATTATTGCAGACCACATTGCTCTGGCTATGTGAAGCACAAAGCAACGAGCTTGTCCTCAGGTATTTTGAACTACATTTGCTCAGCTATCTTGGCTATCAGCCTGAGCTTTACCAATGCCTTAATTGCAGAGCGACCCTTGTCCAGGGAAGGAACTTCTTCAGTGCTAGCGGTGGTGGGGTGATTTGTCCTAACTGCGCTAAGAAAGAACAGTTGGTCCGTCCGATTTCTGTTGATGCCATCAAGGTGATGAGGTTCCTTCTCAAAAACGATCTTCCTTCTGCCAGCAAATTGCAGATAAACCCTGGTTTGTCTCATGAGTTAGAGCAACTGATTAGAGAATACATCCGTTATCTTCTGGAGCGCGAGGTAAAATCAGTGGAATTCCTTGATCGGTTGAGAGGAGAGTCGCTCTTGTAGGCTGGATACTAACTGGTATCGTTATTTTTGGCGCTCGACTACATAATCTGCAATCTCAATAAGCGCCTTACGACTGGGTCTGTCAGGAAATATCTTGATTGTTTTACCTGCCTCTGAAGTAAAGCCTTGCGCAACTTTATAACAGTCGGCGATAATCCCCGAGTTGCGAATCATCTCGATGGCCAGCTCAAGGCTTTTCTCCTTTCCCCTATTTTCGAATATCGCCTTTATCGGATTGTCCTCAGGATACCGCTCTTTGAGCATAATCGCTGGCAGTGTTAAGTTCCCCTGAAGCAAATCGCTTGCCACAGGTTTGCCCAGCTTATCCTCATCGGCTGTAAAATCAAATATATCATCGACTACCTGGAATGCCATCCCTAGGTTATAACCATAAGCTCTTAGTGCTCCAATCTCCTCTTCTGTAGCATCGTTGACTATCCCCGCCGACTCCGTAGCCATCGAGAATAGAGAAGCTGTCTTGTTGCCAATTCTTCGGAAGTAGCTCTCTCTGGTCTGATTCTGGTCGTAGCTGCTGAAACTCTCCTCTAGCTCACCTGTGCATAATGCCATGAGTGTTTGGGCGAAAAGCCTATCTGCCCTAACACTGTTAGCCATGGAGACAAACTCAGCAGCTTTGGAGAATAGATAGTCTCCCGCCAGAGTTGCTATACCCCAGCCCCATATGCTAGCAGCCGTAGGCTTGCCACGGCGCCTCATCGAGAGGTCTATAGTGTCATCGTGTACCAGGGATGCTGTATGGAGAAGCTCAACCCCTGTCGCTACAGGGAGGAGCAAATCAAGTTTGAATCTGCCACTAACCTTACCAGCAAGCAAGGTTAAAGCCGGTCTAACCCGCTTTCCGCCGCTGTTTACTATGTAGTCCAATAGCTCCGCAAGCCAGGGATAGTCGACGTCAGCTATTGCCTTAATACCTTCCTCTACGAGAGCAAGCTCTTTCTCAACCGGTTCAAATATTGAGTTTCTCAAAAGCACCCTTTCGCTAAATTTTGTTGACTTATGTAGCTTTCGCCTTTCTATGGCGCAACCCATCAACCAGGCTATAGATTACAGGAATTACCACCAGAGTCAATAACGTCGAGCTGAATAGCCCACCGACGACTACCACCGCCAACTCAGCAGCCAGAAGTGTGCCTGAGCCCACTCCCAAAGCAAGCGGTACCATAGCAAAAATGGTAGTCAGTGCCGTCATTAAAATCGGTCGCAGCCTGGTCCGCCCTCCTTGAATCAGAGCATCGTTGGTGCTCATACCTCCCTTGCGCAGTTGCTCCACCAAAGCGATAAGCACAATAGCGTTGGTGAGGACAATGCCCACCAACATCAACATGCCCATCATCGCTGAAACACCCACTGTATGGCCGCCGATAAGCAGCCCCAATAAAGCGCCGATGGATGCCAGGGGCAAACTAACCATGATAATCAGCGGGTTGACTATCGAGCGCATCATAAATGCTACGACGAGGAAAGCGATTATTATGGCGAGGATTATGGCGATGCCCATGCGAGAGAAGGTACTTGCCATCTCTTCCGCCACACCAGCTATCTTTACCTCTACACCGGGGTGAGGTGACATTGCATCGATCTTCTTTTGAACTGCCATGTTAACCGCGCCCACATTCTTTTCGGTTATTGTGGCCTTGATACCGGCCGAGAGTGCCAGGTCAGTGTGGCTGATGTGAGTTGGTGTTTGTATTATCGCCACATTGGCGACGTCGTTTAGTGCTACAGATTGAGGCCAACCGATTCTCAGCGCGTTTGCCACTGTCGTTTCATTGCCTAGACTGTTCGATACACCCTTAACGAAGAGCGGGTAACTTTCATTATCTATGTTCGCTACTTTGTTAGGCAAAGTGTTGCCCATCATTAACAGGTAGAATTCCTGCTGCAATTGCTGCTGTTGGTCAGAGGACATTCCCAAAGCTGTCATTTTGACTGGGTCTGGTGTAATATACAGTCTTTGTATCGTTGTGGTGAGATCGCCTTCGACATTGGCCAGCCCCTTTACCCCTTGAAGCAGAGCAAGAAGCTGGTTGGTGGTATCAGCAAGGGCTTCTTGATTTTCACCCTGGATAGAGACCTCTAAGCCGGATGTAGGGGGCCCCATTCCGTGACTAGCAGACGATGCGGAGACAGCTATGCCTTCACCACCTGCTATTTCCTTAATAGCAAGGCGCAAAGCCTCAGCCTCCTTGTCCATATCTGCCCCGGGGTCAAGGTAAACATTGATCGTAGCAGTGTTGTCGCCGCCTCCACTAGCAGTACTCATAGCGCCCATTAGAGAGGTTGCCGAGGCGCCGATAGTTGTGTCGTAGTTCTTAATCTGCTTATTTACTTTAAGCAATGCTTCAACCTGGGCCGCTCTGGCACTGGTAACGCTTATATCGGTCCCGGCTGGCATCTGTATTTCGACTGTCAGCACCTTCTCACTCATGCCTGACATGAAGGATGTACCGATAACTGGGAGCAGGCCCAGGCTACCTACAAATAGCACTTCAGCGATTATCAAAGTAAAGGCGCGGTGTCCCAGCGCCCATTTGAGTGCCGGCGTATAGAGCTTCACGTACCAGGACTCACCAACCTTAACCCTGGCCTTTCCGCTCACTAAGAAGTTGGATAAAGCCGGCACCACCATCAGCGCCACCAGCAGCGAGGCAAGCATGGCGAAGGTTACGGTCAGAGCAAATGGTATAAATAGCTGACCCACGATGCCGCCGACAAACATCAGGGGCAGGAAGATAGCCACCGTCGCCAGAGTAGCCGACGTAATCGGGCTCGCTACCTCTTTAGAGCCGCCAATAGCAGCTTCCCTGAAGCCCTCGCCTCGCTGCAAACGACGGTATATGACCTCTACCATAACAATGCTATCATCGATTAAACGCCCCACCGCGATGGACAGGGCACTTAAGGTCAGAACGTTAATGGTTATGTCAAACGCGCGCATAACCAAAAAACCAATTAACAGGCTCAACGGGATAGATATGGCGGTGACCAATGAGGCACGAACTGCCATAAGGAAGAGAAAGACTATGACGATTGCCAGAACGCCACCAATCAGCGCTTTGTCTCTCAGCTCATTTATGCTGCCCTCAATGAAATCAGACTGGTCAAACACAGGAGCCAGTTCTACCCCGCTCCCGAGCCTACCCTGTATTTCATCGGCTTTAGCCACCACCGCATTTGCCACATCGACAGTATTGGCCTCTTCCTGCTTCATCACCGTTATAGTTACACTGGGCTTTCCGTTGGTGCGTGTGACTGCTGTCCCCGGCGCCGGCCCCTTGCTAACCTGCGCTATCTTACTGAGCACAACATCATCGGTTTCCATCGGTGTATTCTCGATCTCGCTCAGCGAGTTGTATTCGGATGTAAGGTGACTTACTATCTGAAACATGGAGATGCCAAACTGGTTCATCTTCCCAGGGTCAGGAGCGATTACGACTTGCTCTTTCTCTCCTCCTACAATTTCCACCGGAACTTGAACGCCCTTGATCCCCTCCAGTGCAGGCTTGACCTTGGTATCAGCAATCTCCTTTAGCTGCTCGGGGGTGAGGTCGCCACTGAGGCTAAGCATCACCAATGGCATCACGTCGCTCATCTTGATAGGGATGATTTGGGGGGTGACCCCAGAAGGGAGGTCTCGTTCACCGATGCCCTGACTGATGGTTCTAGTTACCTCATCCATTTTTGTACCATATTCGAATTCACAGATGACGACAGAAACGCCATATGCCGTGGTTGAGGACGACGTTGAGTATAGATGCTTTAGTCCTTTCCCCTCCCACTGCGTCGAGATAACCTCCTCAATAGGTATAGTAACTGTATTCACAACTTCGTCTGGGGTGGCTTGGGGGTAGACTGTGACTACTGTTGTGTAGGGAAACTCGATGTTCGGCATAAGCTCCCTCTTGAGGCCAAGTATGGCCCATATCGATGCCCCGGCCAGCATGGCCACTATAATGAAGGTAACCCACCGATTTTTCAGAGCCAACTGTGTGAAATGCCACATACCAACTCCCTTTATCTCACTAGTTTTATCATTACGAATTTGAACCGCCTCGCCCCAAAAGGGCGCTCTCGTCTTCGATCATTTTGTCATCCAATTTAGCAAACAAGTGCTCGGGGGAAGGCAGCTTTTGTCCCGCTGGCGGGACAGCAAACGACCAACCTGCATCTTCGATCCTTCCTGTATATCCCAGCAGGTGGTGTAGCTTCTCGGAGCTGAAAGGCAGGAAGGGATAGAACACTGTCTTGAGGCACGAAATCACTCCTAAAGCAGTAACCAGAGCAGTGGCTGCAGCATTCTTATTCTCTTTGATGGTCTTCCACGGAGCCTTGTTGTCAAGATAGCGGTTAGCCTCCTGAGCCAGCGCCATTATCTCCCTTATTGATTCCCTGAAATGGCAATCGTAAAGCAGCTTGTCTACTGTGTCAAAGGTGGTCTTAGCTTTGTTTAGAAGTGCGTTGGATTCGGGATCACGCTCAGACGTTGCTGGAATAGAACCACCGAAGTTGCGATAGGTGAGGCTCAACACACGTTGGACCAGATTGCCGTAGGTAGCCACTAATTCGTCGTTGTTGCGGCGAACATACTCGCGCCAGGAGAAATCTGCGTCAGATGTCTCCGGCATATTCGCCGACATCAAATAGCGCAACGGGTCTGCAGGGTACCTCTCGAGATAATCGGGTATCCAAACCGCCCAATTGCGGCTTGTGGAGAGTTTCTTCCCGTCCAGGGTAAGGAACTCGTTGGCAGGGACATTATATGGTAAATTGAGGTCACCATACCCCATCAACATCGCTGGCCAGATGATTGTGTGAAAAACTATATTATCTTTGCCTATGAAGTAATAGCTCTTGGTATCACCTCTCCAAAAGCTACTCCATTTATCACTATTTCCTGTGGATTCAGACCACTCCTTGGAAGCAGAGAGATAGCCAATTACTGCCTCGAACCAGACATAAATGCGTTTTTGGTCAAATCCTGGCAATGGGATGGGCACGCCCCATTCTATATCGCGGGTGATAGCACGGTCCCTCAGTCCATCAGTCAAGTAGCGCTGGGTAAAATTTAATACATTCGGTCTCCAGTGGCTCCGCCCCTGTACCCACGATTTCAGTTGCTCAGAGAAAGCAGAGAGGCGCAGAAAAAAGTGCTCTGAGTCCTTGATTTCAGGCGGGGTCTTGCAAATGCTGCAGCGTAATTCAATCAAATCTACAGGGTTCAATGGCTTGCCACAATCATCACATTGGTCACCACGTGCTTTGGGGCTCTTGCAATTAGGACAAGTCCCCTCGACATAACGGTCAGGTAGGAAACGACGGCAGTTGTGGCAGTAAGGCAACGGCATCTTAGCCTTATAAATATAGCCCTTGTCGAGTAGCTTGAGAAAGAAATCTTGAGCCACCCTAGCGTGATTTTCAGTTCCAGTGGTGGTAAACAGGTCAAAAGATATCCCCAGCTTCTTCCAGGAGTCCAGGAACCCCTGATGATAGCGAGAGACCACTTCCTGTGGAGTTTTGCCTTCAGCCTCTGCCCGGATAGTGACCGGAGTGCCATGTTGGTCAGAACCCGATACCATCAGCACCTCGTTCCCTTTGATGCGATGATAACGGGCAAATATATCGGCAGGCAAATATGCGCCAGCGATATGCCCCAAGTGTAAATGCCCATTTGCGTAGGGCCAGGCTACTCCTATAAATATACGTTCAGCCATAAATAACCAATTAAAGGATATTTTAACACAAGCTCGGTAAAATGACCAAAATCTAGGGCAACTCAAGCCACGCTTTGTAGAGCGTTTTCTTAGGTAAGTTTGTAGCCTCTGCAAGCTTGGATATAGCTTCTTTAGCTTTGCATCCTTCACAGCGAAGCTTATTAAGCTCCTCTTTAATAAAGTAATCTACTAATTCTTTGTCGGCTCTCTTTCTACCCTTTCCTGCGATTACCAAAGTAAATTCGCCCCTTGGCAGCGAAAAATGAGCTAGTGCCTGGCTTATGGTTCCCCTGAAGACCTCCTCATATACTTTTGTTAGCTCCCGACACACAGCAATCAATCTATCGCCCAGAATCTCATTTATATCAGCCAGAGAGTCACGCAACCTGTGAGGAGCCTCAAAGGCGACAATAGTTCGAGGCTCAGAGGCAATTGACTCCAACAAACGCTTTCTCTCGTTAGTCTTTCTGGGAAGGAACCCCAGGAAGGTAAATTGGTCAGCAGGCAAACCAGCTACGGCGAGAGCTGTGGGTAGCGCCGACGGACCCGGTATGGCGATGACAGAGACACCTCTCTCTATCGCTGCCAGCACCAACTCGTAGCCTGGGTCGCTGATGCCTGGCATGCCTGCCTCGGAGACCAAAGCAATATCATCCTGTTTGAGGCGTTCCAGAAGGTGAGACAGCTTTGATTTCTTGTTGTGCTCGTGGTAGCTTGTCAGTGGCGTCTTTACGTTGTAAGCAGTAAGCAGGAGACGCGTTTTGCGGGTATCCTCAGCAGCAATAAGCTTCACCTCTCCCAGAACACGAATCGCTCGTAGAGATATATCCTCAAGATTCCCTATAGGCGTAGCAACAAGATAAAGCTTTGACATGGAGGGGATTATATCCCATGGCTTATTGGCTGTCTATCCTCGAACAGGTAACACTCGCGCGACACAGCGCTAACTTGACTTATATAGGCACATACTATATTCTTTTTGAAATATTAGAAACAGGTGAGAAATGGAACGCCCCCAGTATAAGAAGTTGAGACAAACCTACGGCTTCGATGATGTTGCACTAGTCCCCGGCGATATTACTATAAACCCCGACCAAACAGATATAAGTTTCTCCATAGATAAGTTAACCTTCTCGATCCCAATCGTCGCCTCTGCAATGGACGGTGTGGTAGACAGTAGCTTCGCAGTAGCTTTGGGGAAACTGGGCGGTCTAGCGGTTCTCAACCTTGAGGGGGTGCAGACCCGCTATTCTGAGCCCGATAGCGTTTTAGAGAAAATTGCTAATGCCCAGCCTCAAGAGGTCACTGCGCTCTTGCAAAAGATTTATACGGAGCCTATAAAAGAAAACCTTGCCGGTGAGAGGATACGAGCAATCAAGAAAGCTGGTGTTAGTTGTGCTGTTTCGCTAACCCCCGCTAACACTAAGAGGATGTCGCCGATTGTTGTTGAGGCGGGAGCGGATATCCTGGTGGTCCAATCGACTGTTACTACAGCCAGACATGTATCAAAGAGCTATCGCGGTCTGATTTTCTCGGAACTGGTAAAGCAATTGCCTATACCTGTCGTCGTAGGTAACTGCGTTAGCTATAGCGCTTGCAGAAAACTGATGGAGACGGGTATACATGGCGTTCTTGTGGGAGTTGGGCCAGGAGCAGCTTGTACTACCAGAGAGGTGTTGGGGGTGGGTGTACCACAGGTGACAGCGACCATGGATTGTGCTGCCGCTAGAGAAGATTACTTCAAAGCATCAGGACGGTATGTTCCTATCATAACCGACGGTGGCATGCGCAACGGGGGCGATATCTGCAAGGCTTTCGCCTGCGGCGCAGACGCAGTAATGCTGGGCTCAATATTTGCTCAAACCAAAGAAGCCCCGGGAAGAGGCAATCACTGGGGGATGGCGACCCCGCACGAAGCTTTGCCTAGAGGAACTCGGGTCAGGGTTGGGATAAGAAGCACCCTGGAGAAAATTCTTCTGGGACCAACCTCGGTCACAGATGGCACAGAGAACCTTGTGGGCGCACTGCGTACCGCTATGGGGGTCTGCGGAGCACGCAATATCAAGGAAATGCATCAAACGGAAGTGGTAATTGCTCCATCAATTAAGACTGAGGGCAAGTTTTTCCAGATGATGCAGGCATCATATAAATAAGCTGAATGTTTTCTTCCGTGGCACGGATTCGGAGCCGTTGGTTGCAAGCCGTTGGTTGCAACTTGACTGGCAGCCTATAGCATGGTAAATTATCAGACGTGTCATTCGAATTATCGAACATGTGAGGGGATGGGTTAAAAGCTCATCCCCTTTTTTTGCCTGTGGATACTCAGCACAACTGAACAAAATCCAAGTACTCTGTTGTGCTTTATACATATTTAAGAAAAGGAGGTTAACAAGGAATGGGTCTGATTTGGCTTGTTCCGGCAGCCGGCGTGTTTGCGCTAGTATTCGCTATCCTACTGATACGTGACATACTACGCCGCGACACAGGCGGCCCGGAAATGGAAAAAATCGGCGACATGATTCTGGAAGGCGCTCTTGCCTTCTTGAGACGTCAGTACACCACCATCGGCATCATTGCTGTATTTACAGCATTGATTGTGGGAGCCTTGGTCGGTTTGCTGAGAGGCGAGGAAGGCATACCCGGCATGACACAATGGGGTATAGCCTGGCACACTGGCGTGGCTTTTCTCGTTGGAGCCTTCTGTTCCGCAGTTTCAGGCTACATAGGCATGTTCATCTCAGTGAAGTCCAATGTACGCTGCGCTGCCGCAGCCAGGAAGAGTCTCAATGAGGCTATCACTGTAGCCCTGAGAGGTGGGGCTGTTTCCGGCTTCCTCATTGTGGCTCTGAGCCTGATTGGCGTAGCAATTATGTACTATGCCTACGGTGGACAGAACAATCCTGATATCGCGCCTCACCTTATCGTAGGCTTCGGCTTCGGCGCTAGCTTCGTAGCCCTCTTTGCTCAGCTCGGCGGCGGTATTTATACCAAAGCAGCAGATATGGGCGCTGACCTTGTGGGCAAGGTTGAGGCTGGTATTCCAGAGGACGACCCCAGGAATGCCGCCGTCATCGCCGACCTGGTAGGTGATAATGTGGGCGACTGCGCAGGCCGTGGCGCAGACTTGTTCGAGTCCACTGCTGCCGAGAACATCGGTGCCATGATCCTGGGCATAGTCATCTACCTTATTACCAACAACCCGGTTTGGGTACTGTTCCCGCTGGTTGTCCGTTCCTTCGGTATCTTCGCCAGCATGATAGGAGTGATGTGTGTGCGGGCCAAGGAAAAAGAGAACCCGATGAATGCCCTTAACAGGGGTTATTTCGTCGCTATTGCTCTTTCCCTGGTTGGCATGGTAGTAACAGTTCTAGTCATGCTGGGTACGGACTACGCCTGGCTTATCGGCGCTGGTGGGATAGGCATCCTGACCAGCGTAGTGGTGGTTTTCGTAACCCAGTACTACACCGAGTCCAGATACCGACCGGTAAAAGACATCGCGAATGCTTCCAAAACAGGGCCTGCCACGAATATCGTCGCAGGCGTTGCAGTAGGCTTTGAGACCACTCTGGCTACCGCCTTTGCCATCGGCATCGCCCTTCTCCTCTCCTACTGGATGGGTTCAAAGACAGGGCTTGAGGGCGGCGCAGTATTCGGCACCGCAGTGGCGACTATGGGCATGCTTATGACCTGCCCCTTCATCCTGACCATGGATACCTTCGGTCCTATCACAGATAATGCCAACGGTATCATCGAGATGGCAGGAGTGGGCGGAGAAGCACGACATATCACCGACCGCCTGGACGCTGTGGGCAATACCACCAAAGCCCTGACCAAAGGCTTTGCCATGATTTCAGCAGGTCTGGCTGCCTTCCTGCTTTTCCAGGCTTATCTGCAAAGAGTGGCAATGCTCAGAGGGGTGGATGTTTTTGATGTAGTTAATCTTGCTCGGGTAGAGGTCTTCGTAGGAGCCCTGGCTGCTGTGATGGTGGTCTTCCTGTTCAGCTCCATGGCTATCAAAGCCGTAGGCAAGACCGCTGGCCTGATTATTGAAGAGGTGAGACGTCAGTTCCGCGCCGACCCTGGTATCATGGCTGGAACATCGAGACCAGATTACGCTAGGGCTGTTGACATAACTGCCAGGGCTGGTTTGAAGCAAATGATAGCTCCAGGCTTGTTAGCAGTGCTGTCGCCGGTAGTACTGGGCGTGGTATTTAATGCCATACCTGGCTACGATGCTGCCATGGCAGTGGGCGCGTTTCTCATGGCAGGCACCATTGCCGGCATCATGATGGCAAGCTTCATGAATAACGGTGGCGGTGCCTGGGACAATGCCAAGAAGCTTATCGAGAGCGGAGAGTTCAAGGATGAGCAAGGCAACGTGATTGGAAAGAAGACATTGACTCATGCTGCTGCCGTGGTTGGCGATACCGTGGGCGATCCATTAAAGGATACTGCAGGCCCATCGTTACACGTATTGGTGAAGCTGTTGAGCACGATTACCCTGGTGCTCTGCCCGCTGTTCATTTAAAGATTTCGGTTAGGCTTAGAAGTGGAACCTCTTTCCTCACCTGAGGAAGAGGTTCCACTTCTTTTCGGCACCTATGGTGGTCTCGGGACCATGTCCTGGGTAGACTATGGTTGAATCTGGGAGCACCAGGAGCTTGGTGATTATACTCTCCATGAGTTTGCCATAATCGCCACCTGGCATATCGGTCCTGCCTACCCCGAGGTTGAACAGGGTGTCTCCGGAGAAGACCATCCCATGACCCAGAAGCGATATGCCCCCGAGAGAATGTCCCGGCGTATGGAGCACCTCGAACTTCAGGTCACCTATCCCAATCACATCGCCACCTTCGAGCAATCTATCCGGCTTGGGAGGAGCCCTT
>Ga0315288_10010186_pt1 | contig 11846 bp, 7 predicted proteins | sample YL17G11_20_MG_FD_203454 | JGI IMG/M metagenome (GOLD analysis project Ga0315288, IMG submission 203454) | Sediment microbial communities from Yellowstone Lake, YNP, Wyoming, USA - YL17G11_20 | ecosystem: Environmental > Aquatic > Freshwater > Lake > Sediment | place: USA: Wyoming | collected... | reverse complement strand
CGACCTCCTTCACGAGTTCTGGCAGGGCCCGCACTCTCTCCGGGTAGAAGCGGGCGAGGAGCTCCAGGGTCTCGCTCTTCCCCACGGCGGGGAGTCCCTCCAGGATGACGTGCCGCAGCCCCTCGTCCATGGACGCCATTCTATCCGACTCGCTGCCCTCCTCTCCCGGGGGGCACGGCCTCGGGAGATCGGACCAGGTCGCGTCCTGCGCTTGTCGCGCGTGCCGTCTTCGCTATAATGCCCGTTCCAAAGGAGCCCGCTTGAAAGGTCTCATCATCGTGGAGTCGCCGACGAAGGCTCGTACCATCGGCCAGTTCCTGGGGAGAGACTACCAAGTCCTCTCCTCCCAGGGACACGTGCGCGACCTTCCTAGGAACGGCTTGGGCGTGGACATCGACAAGGGCTTCGTCCCCCAGTTCGAGACCAAGCGCTCCAAGCTCGTCACCGCGCTGCACGAGGCGGCCAAGAAGGCTGACCGGGTCTACCTCGCGACCGACCACGATCGGGAGGGGGAGGCGATCGCTTACGACCTCTACACGATCCTGAAGAAGGACGTGAAGGACGACGATGCCTTCCTCCGGCCGGTGTTCGACGAGATCACGAAGCCGGTGATCCTCGAGGCCCTGCGCCACCCGGCACGGATCGACGTCAACAAGGTCGAGGCGCAGAGGACGCGGCGGATCCTCGACCGTCTGGTCGGCTATCTCGTGAGCCCCCTCCTCTCCAAGAGCCTTGCCGGAACGCGCTTCGAGGGGCTCTCGGCCGGGAGAGTCCAGTCGGTCGCCCTCCGCGTCCTGTGCGACCGGGAGGAGGAGATCGCCCGCTTCACGGCTGAGGAGTACTGGGAGATCTCGGCCCTCCTGCGCGACGGAGAGCCGTTCTCGGCCTCCCTCACCAAGAGGGACGGGAAGAAGCTCGTCGTCAGGAGCCAAGAGGAGAGCGAGGCCGTCGCCTCCGACCTCCGGCGGCAGGTGTTCCACGTCGAGTCCCTCACGGAAAAGGAGCGGCTTCGCCAGCCGCCTCCCCCATTCATCACGAGCTCCCTCCAGCAGGCTGCCTCCTCAGCCCTCGGGTTCTCGCCGAAGCGGACGATGCAGGTTGCCCAGGAGTTGTACGAGGGGGTGAGCCTGCCGGAGGGGAACGCCGGCCTGATCACCTACATGCGCACGGACTCCGTGCGCCTCTCGGACGCTGCGGTGAGGGAGGCGCGCGACGTCGTCGGCGAGCGATTCGGGGAGCGCTACGTCGCCGGGTCGGTGCGCCAGTACAAGAATCAGAAGCGCTCCCAGGATGCCCACGAGGCCATTCGGCCGACGGATCCCCGCCGGGCGCCCGAGGAGGTCGCAGACGACCTCACCCCGGATCAGAGGAGGCTGTACGCCCTCATCTACCGGCGCTTCCTGGCGACGCAGATGGCCTCCGCGGTCTACCGGCAGAGGAAGGCGGTCGTCGCCGCGGGGCCCTACACGCTCGAGGTTTCGGGGAGCCTCCTCCTCTTCGACGGGTTCCTGGCCCTGGCCCCGGAGGAGGAGCGGGAGGCAGAGCGAGTTCCCGCCTGGCTCCGCGAGGGCGAGAGGCTCGTCCTCGCCGACGTGAAGCGCGAGCAGAAGTTCACCGAGCCCCCGCGACGCTACAGCGAGGCCGGCCTGGTGAACCTGCTCGAGAAGCTGGGCGTGGGGCGGCCGAGCACCTACGCGACGATCCTGTCCGTCATTCAGGAACGAGGGTACGTCCTGAGGGAGAAGGGGAGCCTCCGGCCGACGCTCCTCGGCCAGATGGTCGTCGGGTTCCTCAAGCGCCACTTCGCGGACACAGTCGAGGCAGAGTTCACGGCGCACCTGGAAGAGGAGCTTGACCGGATCGAGGAAGGGGAGATCTCGCGCCTGGACGCCCTGAGGGGTTTCTACGGCCCCTTCTCCGAGCAGGTGGGGACGGTGGAGCGCCTCGTCTCCGACTCGACGAAGCGTCCGTTCCGCGTCTTGACCGATGTTCCCTGCGACAAGTGCGGCGGTCCGATGGAGCTTCGCTACTGGAAGGGGAGTCACTTCCTGGGTTGTTCGGCGTACCCCGAGTGTCGCAACACCCGGAATCTTGCCCCCGATGTGCCCTACCGCTACGACGGGGAGACCCTCGTCCTGCGCGAGGCCCTGGAGGCGCGCTCGAGCGACACGGCGGAGACGTCCTGTGCCGTCTGCGGCTCGCCGATGGCGCTCAAGGAGGGGCGGTACGGGCGGTACCTCCAGTGCACAAGTCCCGACTGCAAGAAGACGACGTCCATCTCGACCGGTGTTGCCTGCCCGGCGTGCGGCGAGGGGGTGCTCGTCGAGAAGTACTCCCAGAAGCGTCGAAGGACCTTCTACAGCTGCAACCGCTACCCGGACTGCCGCTTCGCGGTGAGCGAGAAGCCCGTCAAGATCTGCCCGACATGCGGAAGCGGCGTCATGACGGAGCGCGAGAGCGGCCTACGCTGCAACGGGAAGTCCTGCGGTTACGAGGAGAAACCCGCGGAAGCGGGGGCCTGAGGCCTACGCTTCCTCAGACAGGAGGCGGAACCACTCCAAGCGCTGCTTCAGGTCCGAGTCCTGAAGCTTGGCGAGGGCCTCCTTCTGGATCTGGCGGACCCTCTCCCGGCTGATCCCGAACTCGACTCCCACCTCGTCCAGCGTGCGGGGCTGGTAGTCGTTCAGGCCGTAGCGCAGCTCGAGGATCCGCTTCTCTCGGTCGGTGAGCCGCTCGTTGAGCGCGGTGTCCAACTCCTGCAAGAGAAGGTGCTCGAAGGTCTCCCTCTCCGGAGAGACGGCCGTCTCGTCCTCGATGAAGTCCCCGAGGACCGAGCCATCGTCGTCGTACCCGATGGGGGTGTCGAGGGAGGCCATGCTTTGCGCCGTCTTCTTCGCCTTGATGATGTTCTCGACCGTCGTGTCCAGCTCGTCGGCCAGGTTCTCCGGGGTCGGAAGCTCCCCGCACTCCTTCACGTAGTTGCGCTCAACCTGGTAGATCTTCCTGATCAACTCGTTGATGTGCGTTGGGACCCGGATCGTCCGCGAGCGGTTGGTGATCGCGCGCAGGATCGCCTGGCGGATCCACCACGTGGCGTAGGTCGAGAACTTGTAGCCCTTCTTGTAGTCGAACTTCTCGATCGCCTTCATCAGGCCCAGGTTCCCCTCCTGGATCAGGTCCAGGAAAGGCAGCCCGCAGCCCCGGTACTTCTTGGCGATGGAGACGACCAGGCGGAGGTTCGCCTCGGCGAGTTCCTCTCGCGCCCGCTTGTCTCCAACCTCGATGCGCTTGCATAGGCGGACCTCGTCCTCGCGGGTGAGGAGCGGGACTCGGCTGATCTCCCCGAAGTACGTTCGGATCGGGTTATCCGAGTGGACTGGCTCCTCCAGCTCTTCGCGCTCGTCGTCCGCGACATCGCTCAAGTTTTCGGTGAGATTGAGCGTTGCCTTCGTCACCTTCATCGCCGCCTCCTGCTTGTCTTCGCTCGAACCATCCATGGTCAGGGGTGTACCCACACAAAGCCAGAGGGCTCAAGGCCCCCTGGCCCCTTCTCGGTCACGGAACGTCACGCTAGGCTCTCTTCCCAGTATCGAGCGGCAGTATAGCACAAACGGAGGAGGGTGTGAAGGGGGGGCCGTTGCGGCACTTCTCCCCATCCCCTACCCTCCCGCCATGCTCACTTCCTCTGCGCCTCGAGTCGGCGCGCCGTCGGGAGCCCTCCTCATCTTCGACCTCGACGGAACGCTCTACCGCACCGAGACATCCTTCCTCCCCGCCGTCCTAGAGCTCTTCGACCGCCACCGCCTGTCTCGCCCTGACCGAAACGAGGTGCTTTCCCCCGTGGGAGACTGACCTTCACCCCGGAATTCGGTCCAAACATAATGTCGAAACCGACAGGGACTAACGCTTTCGGGGAGGGCAGGAGGCATGCGAACGACGAGGTTCTCGGAGACCGAGATCATCTACGCCGTGAAGCAGGTGGAGATGGGCGTTCCGGCCAAGGAGATCGCCCGCAAGTACGGGGTGTGCGAGAACACCGTGTACCGCTGGCGCAGGAAGTATGACGGGTTGAGCCCGAGCGAGCTGAAGCGGCTGAAGGATCTGGAGCGGGAGAACGGGCAACTGAAGAAGCTCGTGGCCGAGCTCAGCCTGGACAAGGAGATCCTGCAGGACGTCCTCCGAAAAAAGCTCTGAAGCCTGCACGCAAGCGGGAGCTGCTCTTCGCGGTCGTCGAGGACTACGGGATCTCGGAGCGCAGAGCGTGCAGGCTGGTGGTGCTTCACCGCTCGGTGTGCCGCTACCAGGCGCATGGGAGGGACGACCGGGCGCTGCGGTTGCGGCTGAAGGAGCTGGCCTACACTCGTCCACGGTACGGATATCGGAGGTTGACGATCCTCCTGCAGAGGGAAGGGTGGGCCGTGAACCACAAGCGAGTACACCGCATCTACCGAGAAGAGGGGCTGATGGTGCGCACCAAGCGCCGGAAGAAGCGGGCGGCGGAGTGGCGCGTGAGACCGCTGCCCGCGACGCGGGTCGGGGAGCGGTGGAGCATCGACTTCGTGAGCGATCGGCTGGCAGATGGGCGGCAGTTCCGGGTACTGACCGTGGTCGACCACGTGAGCCGGGAGTGCGTCTGCCTGGAGGTCGGGCAGAGCCTGCCATCTCAGGCGGTGACAGAAGCATTGGATCGAGCGATGGCCACCCACGCGAAGCCGGAGGCAATCACCCTGGACAACGGAACAGAATTCAACTGCAACCACTTCGACCGCTGGGCGTACCAGTGCGGCATCCAGCTTGACTTCATCACCCCCGGGCGGCCGGTGGAGAACAACCTCATCGAGAGCTTCAACGGCAAGCTGCGGGACGAATGCCTGAACGTGTACTGGTTTGAGAGCCTGGCCGAGGCGAGAGGAGAGATCGAGGCGTGGCGGCAGGAGTACAATGAAACGCGACCGCATTCCAGCTTGGGGAATCGGGCTCCTGCGCGCTACATCGCAGAGCTGTTGAGCGTTGGAGTCGGAACGTGAAGTCGGCGAGCCAAGGTTTCCACCTTATGGGTGGACCGAGAACGGGGGCAGGTGCAAGTCGCGGTAGGCTAGCTCGGGAAGTGGACCGTCGCCGGGGGCGGGTCAGCAAGGAGGCGCGCCTTCATAACCTCACGTCATATGCTTCTTGTGGACGTCAAGCGTGACGCACTCTCTCCTGCGCGTTCTTGAGACAGCGGTCGCGGTTCCCCCACCGACTGCGTATTCCCGCTGCCAGCGAGGAAGAGCGCTTCCACAGCGTCAGCTCACAGAAGCGCGCCCCTCAACGCTCGTGGCATTGAGGGGCGCTTGTGCTCCCTGTGCCGTCGGTCTACCTACCTACAACACACCTCGCCAGTTCTGTTGTTGTTCGTCTCGTCGCACTCGGCGACCCATCCGAGGCTGTCGACAGTCGCCTCCAGGTTGAGGGGACAGTCGCGACAAGGTCCGGAGCCGCTGCTAGAGGTGAACGGGATGGTGACCACGGTCGACTTGCCTGCGCCTAGTCCGGTTACAAGCTTTCTCCCACCCCCGCAGCTCGAGTCGATCGACACGTAGAAGAGACCCGCGTCCGCGCCGCCGGCGTTGCTGACCTTGACGTGAGCAGCGACCGTGCATGATGTTCTCACGACCTCTCCTTCACGCTCCGTCCAGCTACGCTCCGTCCGGCACTCGCAGCTGGCCTCGACGCTGTCAACCACAAGGTCCGGGCACGGCTCCGCGCACGCGCCTATCGATTCGCCGTCACGCTCGGACGTCCCTTCGTCCCCCCAGCAGCAGAGGTGTATGGTGTCCGCGTTGTTGTTGTCGCCCCAAGGGCACTCCTGCATGCAACCGTCCTCGTTGGCCGTCACGGTGAGGTCCACTCCGCCTGGGCACGCGAGGGCCGGCAGAGCATTGGGGTCGAGGGGGTCGAGCCAGATGATGAAGAACACGTTGCATGCCCCCCCGTTCGCAGCAATCGGAAATGTCTGGGAGTTCACTGGATCTGGGTGCCAGGTGCTGGTTGACCCAACATCGGGGGATGAGGTGACCTTGAGGCAGCACGGGACACCCTGTGGCCAGCACGACGGTGTCGGCGCGGTACCGATGTTGGTTATCGTCGCATATACCCAGATCGCGCGAGCGCCGCTCTGGCCGCAGTAGGTACACCGGGCACTGGTTACCTTCACCACCAGATCCGGACATGGTGGTTGAGGTGGACAGCAGACGTGTTGCGGGATGCCCACGACGTCGGGACACCCTGGGATCCCCAACGTGGCGTTCAGGTCAAAACCACCGGGATCCGCACAATCACACTGCGAGTTGTTGCACGGGAAGCTATATAGAACCGAGGTGTTTCCCGGGGCAATTGGCGGATTGACGACCAGCACCGTCGGGGGCCCAACACTCGGAGTCGTTGACAGCGTAACCGAGATCGGCGTGGTCACGATCGTGCTGCCGCTGTTGATGATCACCACGGTGCCGCTGATCGTGCAGCCAGCATCAGGGACGCAAGTGCACTTCCCGTCGAAGTCAATGGCAAGATCAGGACATGGGGTCGGGGTGGGCTCCGGTCCCGGGGCTGTCGTCCCCACCTCGAAGGCTTGCCCTGGCACAGCAACGCTGCAAAGCGTGACGGTCGCGGTGACCGAGACATCGTTTGTCGGACCGGGCACGTCGAACGAGAACGTGCCGGATTGACCCACTTGGATGCCCGGACAAGTCACTGTCGCTGTCCACAGCCAAGAAGCGGGGATCCCCCCCAGATTGTTCCAACCGAGATTGTTCGTCTGATTCAACGAGAGGACGCCGCCAGGCATTGGGACCTCGAAGGCGCACAGGCCACAGCCGCCGTTGTAAACGCTGAGATTCGTGACGGTGTAGGTGTACGTGTCGATCACGTTTCCATCGGCATCGGTGGCCCGGTTCACGCACTCTTCCACTTTGACCACGCCACCGAGCTCGACGGGCAGGATGTCCGGGGGGGAGAAGCCTCCTGCTGCGGCGGTCTGCACGTCGTAGGCGACGTTGCAGGGCATGGATGGGCCTGCGACGAGCTTCGGAGAGAGGGCGAGCATGCACTCTACCTTGATCCACGCTCCCTGGTAGTTGAGGTAGAGCGCGTCCGTCTCCTTCGCGAGCGTTCGCAGCACCTGCCCCTGTATCCCGGACTGCCAGGCATCGTCCTCAGCCCACGCCAAGTCGACCGCGTACAGCCCCTGACTCGTCGGAGCAAACAGGAAAGAACGTCCAGCAAGGTAGTAGTTACGGTCGATCTCCCGCTCGATTCCTACGATCACTCCCTCCTCATCGCGCAGCTCACTTTGGTACGCTGCGTAGCTTGGCTCAGGTTTGAGGGTTAGGGTGATACCCGCGATCGCATCCGGCCCGAACGGGATGTGCACGTCCCTCTGGAACTCAAAAGGGAATCCCGCATCGTAGATCTTGAGTTCGAACCTGTCGGGGTACTTCTCGGCGACATACTTCGCTAGGCCGTAGACGAGCAGCGCGTCCGTCGTGCCCCGTTCCGTGGCTGTTTCCATCGTCTTCTTGCCAAAGCGGTCCGCAAGCTCGATCGTGTCAAGCTCATTGACCACCTGATCCCCATTGAGGTCGGTCAGCAACTTCGCGTACCCGTGCTGCCCGAACCAGGCCATGATCGTCGCCGCCTCCACCGGGGCTGTCCAGCGATCCGTCCAGTCTGGCCTGCTCGCCGTGCTGATCAACTGAAGGTCGGATATCTCAAACCCCGTCGCTTGCGGCTGAGCCGTACAGAGGAAGCTACTCGCGCACAGGCACGTCACCAACACAACCATCGCCCACCACGCCCTCTGCCTCATGTCACGCCTCCTTACTGCGTTCGTATGCTATGCAAGGAGAGACGCGTCTCTAACGGCGTGCGCCTCATCCGTCACGATAACGCACGAACGACACCCACCCATTGTGTACTTTCCAGATACGAAAGCAATCACGTGATTCCATTACTAGCACCGCATTTCATACAAGATGGCACCTGCAACCTGCGCCCGTTGGGACCTAGCAGCTGTCGGAATGGTCTTTTGGCCTTTTCCTCGTAGGTTTGCCGGTGTGGCTGTGCCTCGCTTCTCATACAAAGGCGATCAAAGAAGGCAACCTACAGATCGACAAGGAACGGACGCACATCATCGAGGTCGTCAAGATCCAGCACGAGCGCGGTCTGATTTCAGAAGGCATCTATTCCGGGGCGCTCCAGGCGTTGACCAAGTAGGGGCCTTGTGGGTACGCGCTAACAGGCATTCACTCGCTCTCTTGCGTCTTTCGGAAGTGCTGAGGACCGGTGTCAGTTCCTCGACGCCCGCGACCAAGGCCACCATCGCCGCCGTGACGGGCGAGGAGAGGGACGGGCGGCCATAGAGCCCCTTCACCAACTGGCTCGGGAAGTGGAGCGTTCATCGGGGGCGGGTCAGCTCAGCAGAACGTCGGCCTCAAGCAGCTTAGCGATGATCTCCTCGGGTCGGTAACGCCTCCTCGGCATGCCTGCCTCCTCCGGTCGATCCTAGCATTCGCCGTGGACCGTTCTCGACGGGGCGAGCCCCACCTGTCGGTCTACTCAGTTGCAGGCAGTGTATCCAACGTACTATGCTCGCCGATATGGTGTTGGGTTCCCAAACTCGGAGGAAGGGGGGCGACGACATGCTGGGCCATGGAGGAGCGGGAATGAATCTGGGCAAGCGCATGCGAGCCTTGTGGGCCGTTGGCTTCGTAATGGCGCTTGGCGCGCTGTTGTGGGGATGTGCGGGCCTTTGGAGCGGGTCTACCACTCAGCAAGAGGACCCGTCGACGGCATCGATCTGGGTGGCGACCGATGCGTATGCGGTGAGCTTGCCTGAGGTCATGCCGAAGGGAGATGCCGGCCAGCCTCCGTATGTTGCAGGGCAGTTGCTGATCAAGTTCAAGAGCGGGAAGTTCACGAGCGCTGCGATCAGCTCTCTCTGTAACAGCCAAAGGGTCGTGCTCAAGGGGCGAATCAACAGCCTCCGGCTGGTGCTCGTGAAGCTGGCGGCGGGAGCGGACCTTGCCGCAACGCAGGTGAAGATTGCCGCACTGCCGGACATAGAGTCCGTGCGTCCGAACTACGTGTATGGACTGTTCGAGAACGGGACGCAGGCAGCGACTCCCAAGGCGATCACGAACGACCAGTTCTACAGTGACTACTCGCAGTGGGGACTGTGGCAAATTCACTTCAACGACATCGCTGCCTCCGTGCTCCCGACATCGGCTCCGATGGTGGCAGTGGTGGATACCGGCGTTGATTACACCCACCCGGAGTTGCTGAACAAGGTCACCAAAGGACCCGACTACTACGACGGTGACATGGACCCGCAGGACACTACGGGCCACGGGACTCACGTTGCAGGAATCATCGCTGCCATCAACAATAACAACGCTGGCATTGCTGGTGTCTCCGGGCCGAGCAAGATCCTTGCTGTGCGGGTCGGAGCATATGTGATCCCGGCCTTCGCGGGAGCTGCTGGGATTGTGTATGCGGCGGACACAGTGGGTGTCAAGGTCATCAACCTGAGCTGGGGCGGCTACTACGATGACCCGTACACCGCTGCTGCGGTGGCCTATGCTGCCGGAAAGAACATCCTCGTCGTGGCGGCAGCGGGGAATGAGGACACAACCGACCCCGTGTATCCCGCGTCCTTGCCCGGAGTGCTGAGCGTTGGTGCGACCTATGCTGAATGGGACACATGGCCTTGGCCGGACGTGAAAGCCTCCTTCTCGAACTACGGATCTACTGTCGATATCGCGGCGCCCGGCGCCGAGATCTTCTCGACGACCCCCATGGCAGGGTCGTACCTCTACGAGGCCAAGTACGACTACTCGGACGGAACGTCAATGGCTAGCCCTCTGGTGGCGGGCGCGGCAGCGCTTGTGTGGGGCAAGTGGCCGACGATGACGGCGCAGCAGGTCTCCGATCTCCTCGTTTCCACGAGTGATAGCGCCATCGCGCCGGACGGGAGCGGCCATGCATTCGGCTCCGGGGTTGGGCGACTCGACTTGTATGCAGCGTTCTTGAGTCGGCTTGGGACGCTGCCGGTGGCGCCCGGCGCAATCGCTGGACAAATCGTGGATGCGAATACGGGGCTAGGGCTACCGGCTGCAACGGTGACTGCGAAGTCAGGGGCACTAACGCGCACCGCAACGACGCGCTCAGATGGCAGCTTCGCGATCACCAACGTGCCAGCCGGCATGTACTCCGTGACCGCGGCAAAGTCCACCTATGTCACAACCCCTTACAGATTCTGGAAAGGCGGGCTGGCGGAGGTCTCGTCAGGGGCCGTGTTTAGCGCCTGGATCGCTCTGCCGAAGACCCAAGCGAGCGACACGTACACAGCGGTCGTCTCGTGGATGGGCAGGCATTGGATAGGCATCTACGACTTGGATTCGTATCTGTGGCTTCCGGACACTCTGCCATTCCGGAATCAGTACATGGTGGGCTTCTTCGACCGGGGCATTCTGGCCGTGCATCCGTTTGCGCGCTTCCTCCGCGACGAGCCAAGTGAGAGACCCGCTCATAGAGAAGGATTGGGGTCGCGCACGTGGCCGTACGATGTAGAAGCCGTGGTCTTCAAATCGAAGTACGCGGGGACGTACACCTTCGCCGTCAACGATCCCTACGGCGCGGCAGACTGGGCAAACACCCCGGCCGTCGTGCAATTATGCAAGGGCTCTACTCTCGTCGCTGAATACCTGCTGGAGAACGCCAGCGGAGCTGGAGTCTGGTGGAAGGTATTCACGCTAAGCGGGCCGACAGGAGCTCCTGTGGCTGTGCAAACGATCACGGACTCATTCCCTGGGCCGTACGGGGAGGAGCTCTTTACGAGTGCGAGCGCCAGCAAGCCGGCAATCCCTGCCGCACCGGTGCCGTCTGGCACGTTTGTGCCGGAAAAGCAGGACTAGCATGCTGATCTGATGGTAGGCGGGCCGCGTCCGCCTACCAGTCATTGCTCGAGGGAGGCTGGCCTGCCCCCCCCCAGAACGGCCAGCTGAGTCCTAGGATCGGGACGAAGTGGGGCGTACGATCGTCGGGCGTGACTCGCCCTCACCGATCGGGGCCGACTATGCTGGGACATCTCAATTAGGGGAGTTAGGCGGTCTTTGACAGGCGGCGAAACGCGGAAAGCTTGACTGGGACGGAGCGGCCAGAATCGAACTGGCGACCTACTGACTACAGGTCAGTTGCTCTGCCGATTGAGCTACGCTCGCGCGGAAGCTGATTGGGCGATTCTGCTCAAGCTCCGCGAGGCTCTCCAGCGAAGATGCGGAGCCACACCTGTCGCTCGCTCGTCGCGCTCCTCTGGTGCGGCTCCCGCATTGACCACCGTCCGCGACGTGCGCTAGAATCCGCCGTGTTACTTTGCAGTGCAACAGGCAGGGGAGGGAGATGACAAGACAGGCGCTGAAAGCGGCTCTTGACGAGTGGCTGACCGTTGCCGAGGCAGCGGAGCACCTCCGCGTCTCGCGTGACACGATCTACCGCTGGGCGCGTCAGGAGAAGCTCCGGCTCTACAAGATCGCCGGGACGGCGACACGGGTGCGCCGACAGGATGTCGAAGGCCTGGCGCGTCCGATTCTCCCCGATCCTTGGGCGCGCCTCTCCCAGGCGAGCTTCGCCGACTGGGATAACCCAAAGGACGCGGTCTACGACCGCTGGGAACACCTCTATGGCCTACCAAAGAGGTGAGGTCGTGCTCGTGCCGTTCCCCTTCGCGGACGCGCGGGCGACGAAGGTCCGCCCGGCCTTCGTCCTGAGCGATCGGTCCTACGAAGCGGAGACCGGAAACGTCATCGTCG
>Ga0315288_10010185_pt1 | contig 11848 bp, 6 predicted proteins | sample YL17G11_20_MG_FD_203454 | JGI IMG/M metagenome (GOLD analysis project Ga0315288, IMG submission 203454) | Sediment microbial communities from Yellowstone Lake, YNP, Wyoming, USA - YL17G11_20 | ecosystem: Environmental > Aquatic > Freshwater > Lake > Sediment | place: USA: Wyoming | collected... | reverse complement strand
GCTTGAGGCGGCGATCTCCGCGAGGAGCTTCGGATTAGGCATCGGATTCTGCAGCTCCGGCGGATCGTCGAGGACCTGAACGTCCAGCGACGTGCTGTCCACCAGGGTGGCGCCCTCATACACGCTCAGTTCCAGGCGCACCAGCGGGGCCAGGGAAACCACCGAGGCACTGTCGGTGACCGGCAGCCGGAGCGAATAGCCTTTCTGATCCGCACGCCGCGGCATCTCCAACTCTTCGCTCCAGGCGACGTGCGGTCCCTGGTCGCTCCCGCTCCGTTTCAGCTCGCGAGGCCAGCGGAGCGGCGAGTACTCGGAGCGGGTATCCGCCGACGAGGAGCGGGGCTCGACCGTGAGGGTCACCTTGCACTCGGTGGTCGGGCTGGCCGCCTCGTCGTAGGCCGTGGCCTCCAGGAGGATGGTTTCCCCCGGCCGGTAGACGATCTTGTCGCTGGTGGCGATCAGCCGGCGGCGGCCGGACGACGAGTTTTCCGAGAGCCAATAGACGACATTGCGCCAGAACTTGGCGAAGTGACGATTGTCGGACTCGCCCCACCGGACCGCCCAGGGTGCGGACAAGCTCGCCGCCACGGCCATGGTCCGCCCCTTGCCGTAAGCCCCCGCGGCCATAACGGGGGCCGCTCCCCGATCCGACGGATCCGACCCGGAAACGGCCAGCACGGTGCTGGCCGGTTTTGCCGGGCCCAGGCGGGTTGCCCCGGAGAACTCCGGGAGGGCGGTCAGGATCCGCCGGTTGTACGTTTGATCGCTGACGATGCTCCACACGGGATGGGCCATCTGGGAGGCCGCCGGGAGCATCGTCAGTGGGCGGCCGGGTTCCCAATCCTGATCCGCGGCGTCCAGCGTCACCGGCAGCATTTTCTCAAGCGAGCTTCCGCGCCATCCTCCCGAAGCGAAGCTCCTGGAGCCGCCGATCATGCAGAGCCCGCCGCCGCGCTCTGCCACCCACTCCTCGATCCAGGCCAGTCCGCGGTCTTCTAGCGCCGTCCGGGAGACGTCGCTCAGCAGCAGCACGTCGTAGGCGAAGAGTTGAGCGGGTGTGGTTGGAACGGCACCTGTCGGAGACGTTCCAAGAAACTGCAGGGAGCCGCCCGACGCCAGCAGCGAATTGCACTCGATGTCCGGGTCTTCCGCCAGGGCCCCGGCCAAAGGCAAGTCGGGGCGAGAGGCCGTGCCCTGCGGTCCGGCGAGGCTTAACAGGGACCTCGGGCTGCTCCCTTCGACATAAAGGACGCGGATCTTCGTCCGATCCACGTCCACCTCCGCGGTCTGGGTGTTGTTGTCCGCGGAGACCTCGTTCGGCTGGAGGGGGATCGCCGCCTGGATCCGCATCGGTGCCGTGCCGGACTGGAACGTAAGATGGAACGACTGCAAGCCGCTGCTGAGGGTGATCGCCAGCCGGTTGAGCTGCCGCTCCACGCGGCCGTCCTTTCCCAGGGCGGAAAGGACCAACTCCGTGCGGCGTCCATCGTAGCCATAACTCCGCATCGACACCTGCACGCTCTGCTGCGAGTGCTTGCGGACGCGGACCGGCGCGACCATGCCCACAATCGCCACGTCCCCCTTTCGATCGGTCGCGCCCAACGGCACGGTGTGGATGGGCACGCCGAGGCCGGCATAGCGGCGGGCGATTTCCTCGATAAGGGGCTGCTCTCTGGCCTGCCCGTCAGAAAAGAGCACCACCGCACGGGGCAGCGTCCGCCCGAAGCGGCCAACCAATCCCCGCAAGGCCCCGGCCAACTGCGTGTCGGCGTCCGTGGGTCCAGAGGGAGGGGAAGGGATTGGGGATTGGGGATTGGGGATTGGAGCTTGGGCGCCGGGCGTCTGGCGGCGTTTACCGGTCCCTAATCCCCAATCCCTAATCCCTAATCCCTTTTCGTCCACGGCCGAGAGCCCCTCGCCAAAGCGATAGAGGCTCCGCTCCGGTTGCGACTGGGGCGGGAGGAGCTCGTCCGTCCGGCGGATAACCTCCAGCCCTTCCTCCCAGCGGCTGCGCTCGCTGCCCAAGGCCATGCTGCGGGACGCATCGAGCAGGTAAACCACCTTGGGCCGCTCGACCGGTCCGGGGGACTCGTCCACCCGGACCGGATTGGCCAGGATGAGCAGCACAACGGCAAGCACCAGGGCGCGGAGGACCAGGAGCCCCCGGCGGCGGGCAGGGGCGCTGGGCGGCCCAAATAGCCGTCGCAGCACGAAACAGAGCGCGATCGCTGCGGCCGCCAGCGCGCCTGCCAACGTGAGCGAGATCGGAGGCATCAGGTCGATGAGCGATTGCATGTCCGATCAACCGCGGCTACTTGCTGCCCGGTCGCTCCTCACTGCGAGTACTCCGTTGAGACAAGAGCTGAAAGTACCGTTCCACCAGCTCCTTGTACTCCGGGGGCGTTGCCTCGTCCGCACCCGAAACCAGGTCCCTTAGGACCAGCTCGCGCACTTCTTGCTGGAGTTGCACGACAATCGCGGCCAGCGACGTGTCGTAAACGCCGGGGCCGACGTAATACGGGCCGGTGGGATTCCGGTCCCACAGCCGGAGAGACCCTCCCCAGCCTTCAGCGCGCATCGCCTCTTGCAGTCTTACGGCCGCCGACGACGGCAGTCCCTTGGCGAGATCCTGGAGAAACACATCGGTCTGGCGGTGCCACTGGGCGATCCCCACCTGGGATTCGAGCCGCGCGAGATCTTGCCGCAACGTCGCCGCCCGCTTTTCCAGCTCGACCAGCGTTTGCACGCGCGGGGCGATCATCATGCGGTGGAGGGCGTCGAGCCGCTGGGCGAGCATCTCCAACCGGTCGGCGAGTTCCCGGGCCTCGGTCCGGCCCTCCGGCGATCGCCCGGAGCGGACCGCGGTCGCAAGCTGCCCCATCCTCTGAACGGTCGCGGAGACGTCCCCTTCCCGCAACAGCTTCTCGATCTGCGCCGGTGTTTCGGGCGAGATCCTCTCGCCGGACCGCGCCAAAGCCTTGAGCAAATCCTCCAGCGTGCGTCCCGCTTCGGCCAGGCGGGCCGCCTGTTCGGCGGGCTCGGAATCGCCGATTCCTTCGCCGCGCCCTTTCCCCGGTCCGAGGTCACCTCGGCCGCCTCCGTCTTTACCTTTTTCCTTGCCGGTGCTCCCCGGCGTCGGCGCCCCGGAGGCAGACCCCTTCGACGGCTTCTCGCCTGGCCCGCTCTTGGATGTTTGTGCCCGGTCGTTCTCCGCACCGGTGGAGGACGTGGAGGAGGTGCCCTTGGGCTGAGGACCTTCACCCAGCCGGTCGGCGAGATCGTGTTCGCGCTGCGCCAATTGGCTGGACAGATCGCGGGCCGCGGCAACCTGTTGGGCGGCCTCGCGGGCCAGGAGCCCCTCCACGTGTACGGCCAGCTCGGCGAACATCCCCGCCGCTTCGCGCGACGCCCCGGCGGCCTCCGGCTTGTTACCGCGATCCAGGGCCCCGGAGACGTCTTCGGCCTTCTGCACGGCCGCGTTCATGCGCTTTTGGGCCAGCTCGGAAAAGTCGCGGCTTCCTTTGCGGCTGGCAATCCTGCCGAGCGCCTGCTCCACGGCACCGGCCTCCTGGACAATCTCCGATTGCCGCTTCTGGAGGTCCTCCGAATCGCCTTCGCCCGGCTGCTTGCGCGTGTCTTTGGGCGGTTCCGTCGATTGCCCCGGGCCCGGGCTGCTGGCCGGCGCTTTCGAAGACTTCGCCTGATCGTCGCACTGCTGGGCGATCGTGGCATAGACGAACTCCTCCTGCTTGGCCAACTGGCGGAGACGATCGGCCAGTTGCTCGGCCTCTTTCTTTTCGTCCAGCTCTTGGGGCCGGCGGAGCTTCTGCATTTGCACGCGGTCGAACTGCCGAATGTCGGCGGAGCTCGGCTGGGGTTTGGCCAACAATTGCCGGACGGTGTCCCGCGCCTTGACGAGATTGGTCAGGGCATCCTTGTCGTGCCCGGCGGCGGCATCGAACCGGCACACGGGGAGGACTTCGGCCGCGGCCAGCATCTCCTTTTCCGCATCAAAGAGCATGGGGAACGGCCGGCCGGACCTCTTCTCCAGGAACTCGGCCAGCGCGCGCGTCGCTTCGGCCGAGGTCTTCTCAAACTCCGCCCACTGCTTGCCGGTCTCTGCCTTGGGACGCTCGGCGCCGGCGGGAAGCCTTGTCACTTGGGTCGTGCGATTCAACATGAACCGCTGCCGGGCGATGAGCTCTTCCAGCATCATCATCCGGCCACCGGTGCCCATTCACGTGCCGCCGATCTTGTAGACCCGCTGGAACGGACGGATGTCGATGAACCGCAGATCGGTCTCCGTCCGTTTGGGCCCGCCGGGATAGTTGTCCTCGGCAAAGGCATAGTACGTGATGCTGTCCGTCTGGCTCAGGCCGAACTGCTCCAGGCGCAGCATCTCTTCGATCGTCGCCTGGGTCAGGTTCGCCAGGGTGCCGTCCTGACTTTTCAATTGCCCCCCTTTGAAATCCTTGAGGATCAGGGTGCGTTCGTCGCCGCCGCCAGCGCGGAAGACGATCCCGGCCCGGGTCAGGCCGAAATCGTCATCCACCCGAACCTTCGCGAGCACTTCGGCGATCGGGTGTACCTCCAGAGCCTCGTCCGGCTCCAGGAAGCTCACCCGCGGCGGCTGATCCTTGCGAACCCGCACGTGGTAACGCTTCTCGGCCAGCGACGTACCATCATCGGCCCGGGCCGCGATTCGGTAGTACTTCTCCTCCGTGAAGCGAAGCTGCGCCGTGAGCGCGTTTCCTTGAATGTCCATGGGGAGCAGCGCGGCGGAGGCGGATGTGCCGGCCGGTGGGGCACCACCGGGATCGTTCAGGATCAGCCGCGCTTCGGCAACGGGACGGTCGAGCTGGACGCGAAACCTGACCTGCGTCCCTTCCACGACGTCCAGGTCTCCGCCCGGGACCGTGCTCGGCTTGATCGCCGTATACTCGGGCGGCACAAGATCCGCCTCGAACTTGCGGATGGCCACCGGCAGCCGGATCGATATCCGGTACGTCGGGCTTTCGACCTTGCCTGCGATCGCCCGATAGTCGATCGGCGATTGCAGTTTCTCGATTTTGGCGGTGCAGCACGACCATCCGACCACGCTGCGCGTGGTGCCCGATGGTGCCCGGGCGGAATCCGCATCGCCCTGGTCGCTTACGGCCAGCTCTCGCTGTTCCCACTCGGCATCCGGCCGCTCGGCGGGCCGGCAGTAGACGGCCACCCGCTCCGGCACCCTTCCTTCCACGGCCACCGAGATAGTGACGTCGCCGTTTTGATCCACCCTCACGTCGCCGGGGCCTACGGCTAGCCGGGTGTAGGGAGAGTCGTCCAGCAGGGCCCGACCGATGGCCAGCCGCCACTCCCAGTCGAGCAGTGCCGCGACCAAAAGGAACGCGACGGGGGCCGCGGCGATCAGGGCGGCCAGCCTCAGCTTTCGCCGCGGAACGAGCACGCCCAGATCGAGCGGCCGGGTTTGGATGTCGGTGTCTTCTTCCAGGGCCGCGACCAGCGCCGGCAGGACGCCTTCTCGGGCCACCGCTTCTTCTTTTTGGCCGGAGTATTGGACGACCGTGCGGACCCGCTGTCCGAGTTGCGGGAACCGGCGCTCGACCTCGACCGCCGTTCGCGGCCGGCTCCACCAGCGAATCGGAGTGACAATCCCGAGAGTGGCCACGATCAGGGCCAGGCACCCGGTCGCGGCACACCCAACTGCCCGGACTGACCAAGGCAACTCCCACCAGTAGTCGGCCGTCGCCAGCAGGGCGATGCCCGCGGCGGCCACGAAGAGCGTCCAGCACAGGCCGCAGCGGATTTCCGTGCGGCGGAGCTCAGACCACGTCTTGCCGAAACGGCCGACAAAACCCGATCTCTCAGAGGCCTCGATCATGGCCATTCCTCCCCTTTACGCAACCGTCCGATTGCCGAGAAAACTCTCCAGAAGCAGGCAGCCGAGCAGGCCCAGGATCACCCAGTGCCAAATCTCGTCCGGCCGCACTTGGTCGCTGACCGCGGCCCGGGCCGCCTGCTCACTCGACGACGCGTCCTCTCCCGAGGGAAGCGTGAAATGAAACCGCGCGGCGAACAGCTCGGGCGTACACCGTTCGGTTTCCGACTCCCTCGGGTCGGTGTTGATCACCTCCGAGAAGCCTTGCCGGGCGAACACCCCGGGAACAGCCTCCTTGGCTTCGCCCACTTCTTCCAGCGGGACGTTCCGCACCGGGCCGCCCTCGGTGAGCCCGGCCAGATAGCCCAGCAGTTGATGGACCATCGGGACGTACAGTCGCGACCGGGGCCAGTCGCCCCAGTCGAGGTCGCAGGAGGCGGCAAACCAAAGGACCTTGCCCGACCCGAGTCGCTTCTCCAACGCGGCCGGGTCCCCGCCGCGGAACCGAGCCAGGACCTTCGCATCCTCGGCCGGTTGAATCCGCGTGTACGCCTGAAACGTGAGCCGTCTCAGGTCCCCGTATTGCGGATCGTCAAACGGCCGGAAGCCCGGATGCTGGCGATCCCAACTCTCCAGCCGCCACGGGAGCGAGTCCGCTCGGACGATGGGGCCGATCTGGCCGGCGCAAAGCCCGGCGGCAGCCAACGTCCGGCAGCTCTCGGTCCGCACGTTCTCCCCGGTGAAGATCAAAAGCCCTCCACCTTGGCGGACCAAGTCTGCCAGCCGCCGGGCGTCCCCGGCACTGAGATCGCCGACATTGGCCAGCACGACCAGCGAGGCATTCCCCAGGTCCGGCAGGTTGCCGCCGGGCGCGAGCGGTACGACAGTCGCCGTGAATGGGCTGCCGGGAAAACTCTTGTTGGACTCGGCCAGCCCGATCGCGGTCTCCAAAAAGTAGGTCTCCGCAGTGACCGGCAAGGTACCGGGGCTGCCATCCACGAGGATCACCTTGATCGGCGGCGCTACCAAGAATGCGACGTGACGGCGATTGTCAAAGGGGAGATCATCCTCCACTTCGGCCGCCGCAAAGCCCTGCCAGAGGCCCTCCGCCAGCGCCGGCAGGTCAAAACGGACGGGCGCCGTGCCGCCGGCCTCCAACCGGGCCTGGCTGCGGAACTCCTGCCGCCTGCCGCTCTGCTCCAGGCGCAGGACCACCGGGACCGTCTCCCGGGCGAAGGGGCCGGTGTTGCGCACGGTAACGCTGACGGACATCGCCTCGCCGGGGCGAGCCACCAGCTTGGGCAGGGCCGCCGCAATGACCGCCACGTTCTCCGGATAGGCTCGGCCGAGGTCCACAAGGTGAACCACCAGATCGTCAGGCAACGGGGACGCGGCGGTCCGGTCGAGTCCCGACCGCTGCAAGTCGGTCAGCAGGTGCAGCTCCTTGTGGCGGAACTTTGACTGTGCGGCCACGTCGCGGGCCCAGGCCATCGCGGCGCCGTAATCCGTTGCCCCGTACAGAGGACCCGAAGACCCCAGAGCCTTCAGACGATCGGCGGCGGACGAGTAAGATTGGGCGGGATTGGAGTCCTCCTTTGCGCCCAGCGGGTGCACCGCGTGGTCAAACCAGGCGGCTTCAATCTGCGTTCCTTCTGCGCACTGGGCGACGATCTGGTGCGCCTGCCGGATCGCCGTGTCGAAGAGCCGCCGGCCGTTGTGTTTCAGCTCCATGCTGGCGGAGCGGTCCAGCACGAGGATGACCAGGGAGTCCTCGCCCCCGGTCTCCCGGGCAAGCAGGTAAGGCCGGGCGAAAAGGAACGCCAGAAGGGCCACGCAGGCCATGCGCAGGGCCAAGAGCAACCAGCGTTTCAGCTTCTTGCGGCGGATGTTCTGCATCAGCACGATCTTGAGGAACCGGAGCGTGCCCAGCTCGACCCGGCGAGCCCGCCGTCCGAAGACCAGATGGACGATGATCGGAATCGCCAGGGCCGCCAGCCCGCTCAGCATTCCGATTTGCACCCAGCCCATGCGACTGCCTTTCAGTAGCTCTTTGAGCGTCGTACGAGGTAATCCAACAGTGCCTGGTCGAGCGGCTCGTCGGTGGTAATCTCCAAGCGATCGATGGCCCGGCCGCGGCATTCCGCGTCCAAGTCGTTACGCCATTGGGTCACGGCCTTGCGATAGGCCTCCTGAATGTCTTCGGCCTGGGTGACCAACTGCTCGCCGGTTTCCATGTCGTGGAATCGGATGTTTCCCTCCAGCGGCAAGTCGCGCTCCCAGCGGTCGAGGATGTGGAAAATCAGGACCTCGTGGTTCTTGAAGCGCAGGTGCTCCAAGCCCCCGGCAATCGAGGAAACGTCGTCGAAGAGATCGCTCAGGATGACGACCATCCCGCGCCGTGTGGCCAGCTCCGCCGCCTGGTGCAGCGCCCGGGGCACGTCCGACACCGGCCGGGCCCGGTTCGAGACGATCGCCAGCAGGATGTCGTCCAACTGCTGTGGCCTGCTGCGCGGGGCAACGTGGGTCACGACCGAGTCGGCAAACAGCGTCAGGCCCACCGCGTCGCGCTGCTTCAGCGCCAGGTGGGCCAGCGCGGCCGCCAGCGCCGCGGCATACTCCAGCTTGCTCCGCCCCGTGTTGGCGCACTCCATCGACCCGCTTACGTCCAGGAGCAGGTACAGGTTCATGTTCGTCTCCGCGTCGTACTCTTTGACGTAGAGACGCCTCTGCCGGGCAAAGACCTTCCAGTTCACGTGCCGCGGATCGTCCCCGGGGACGTACTCGCGATGGGACGAGAACTCGACGCTGAACCCGGCGTACGGGCTGCGGTGCAGCCCGTGCAAGAATCCCTCGACGACGCATCGGGCTCGCAACTGAATGCTCTCCAGCCGGGAGAAGAAAGCCGGATCGACCAGGTCGCGGGTGTCGAGTGCCATGGCCTTAGCCCTCTTGTGGGACGGTTTTCAGCAGGCGGCCGATGAGCGTGTCGGCGTCCACTCCATCGGCGCGGGCGTGAAAATTCAGCACCAGGCGGTGGCGGATCACGGGGGCGGCCATCTCGCGGACGTCGGCGAAGTCCACGTGGTACCGGCCGGTGAGGATCGCCCGGCCCTTACCCCCGAGGATCAAGTACTGCGAGGCGCGAGGGCTGGCCCCATAAGAGATGTACTTGTGGATCCCATCGAGCGGTTGGGACTCGCCCGGCCGGGAGGCGGCCACCAGCCGGGCGGCGTAGCGGACCACGTCGTCGGCGACCGGAACGCCGCGGACCAGTTCCTGGAGCCGGAGCAGCTCATCGCATTTGAGCACTGCCCCGGCCTCCGCGACGAGCGTTCCCGTGGTCTGTTTGACGATCCGCACCTCCTCATCCAGCGTCGGGTACTTCACCCTGAGGTTGAACATGAACCGGTCGAGCTGGGCCTCGGGGAGCGGGTAGGTTCCCTCCATCTCGATCGGGTTCTGCGTGGCGACCACGAAGAACGGCGGGTTGAGCTGGTACGTGGTCCGGCCGACGGAAACCTCGTTTTCCTGCATCGCTTGGAGCAGGGCCGCCTGGGTCTTGGGCGGAGTCCGGTTGATCTCATCCGCCAGAAGGAAATTGGTGAAGATCGGACCCGGCATGAACTCCAACTGGTACTTGCCGCTGGACGGGTCCTCCTTGATGACGTCCGTCCCCGTGATGTCCGAAGGCATCAGGTCGGGCGTGAACTGGACGCGGCGGAACGTCAGGTCGAGGGTCCGCGCCAGGGTGCGGGCCATCAGCGTTTTGCCGAGTCCGGGGACGCCCAACAGCAAGATGTGCCCCCGGCACAGCAGCCCGACCAGCAGATGATCGAGGATCTCCTGCTGCCCGACGATCACCTTGGCCAACTCTTTCCGGACTCTGGCATGGCCCTCACGGAGCCGGGCGACGATGGCCGCGTCCTCGCTGGACAGCGCGGGGGCGTCGCGCGGCCGTTGTGCCGCCGGTCGCGCGGCCGGCGGCGAAACGGGTTGCACCACGGGCTTGGGCGCCGGACCCGGGGAGAGGGCCGGCGGCTGCTTCGGGGCTGATGCCCCGGGGGCGCCGGCTGCGGCTGCCTTTTCAGAAGGACTGGCAGACGAGGCCTTTTCCGGCTGGTTCATGGGTCGTTCCTTTCCGGATCCACCTCAACGCGTGTAGTATACTCGCTCGATCTCCGGCCTACTCGGGCTGCGCGGCCGCGTGAAAGGCGGCATACGGCTCGTCGAGTGCTTCGGGATTTCGAACCTGCGGCTTGGTCCAGACCTCGCGGCCGTCCAGGCGCACCGTGACCCGAGCCGCGGTCAGGCGAGACAGATTGAAGTACCATTTCGGCTCCCCGGCCTCCCGGCATTCGATCAAGACGAGGACTTCGGGGTTGGTTCCGTACACGAGGAGGAACATCGCGCCGTCGCGTATCCCGCTGTCCCGGTCGGAGTAGCGATGGATCGGCGTGGGCATGCGCCGCAGCTCGAAACTCTCGCTCCCGAGCATCTCGGACGCACTGAAACGTTCCATGAGCGTCTTCATCTGCCGAAGCCTTTGGGCCTCGCCGTCGGCCGGGGCAGGCGCGTCGGGCAAGGCCTGCCACTCGAGGCCGGGCTTGCGAGGGGCCCACCGCTGGCCCGTGGGCAGGTCCGCGGCAATCCCGTCGGCTGCCAGCGAGAGGACCTCGTACGTCCATATCGATTCATGGCGTTCGAAGGTCACAATGGCCACGGGACGGCCACTGGTGCCCCATGCCCAGACTGTTCCGTCGAAGAAGTCGCGCGTGGGGTCGCTGTAGCGCAGCAACGGTTGCTCGCGGCGCGGCACCTCCAGGTTCTTCCCGTCCTTGACTTTATAGACCTTGATCTGGCCCGCTCGCCGGTCCATCTCCCGAGCGCGCTTCGACCGCGCGTCATCGCGGTCCCCGCCCTTCGTTTGCGCCGAGGCCGGCATACCGGCCGCGACTAGGTGCAGGCCGACAGCCAAGCAAACGACCAATGCCGTCGCGTCTCTCCGCGGTCGTCTGGATCGAGGGGGACTGGTCCGCATGGGAAAGTCCTTTCTTCGAATCTACAAAAACGATATGCACATCCTACTGTTTGGTTTGCCCAACCGGCTCTTCCACCGTTATCGCCACGCAGAACGGCAAGGATCGCGTCTCCGCGCGAAGATAGTCGATGGCGGCGACTTTCTTGTCCGGGTGCGGGTTCACCCACACACCCAGGTAGAGACGCAGCGTGACGTTGCTCTTTTGCGTGAACCGGTTGCTGCCGGTCCACACCACCCTGCCGCGCGTGACGGGCCGTCCTTGGTCCGAATCCCACCAGTCGCGGAGGTCCTTGCCCAGGACGATAGGCATCGACTCGGTGGCGCCGTCGGCGTAGTGGATCCTGTACTGGCCAAGGACCGTCCCATCCGGCCCTGAGGCCAACTGCGCGCCGTGGAGCACGTAGAGCCTCGCCACGCCGCGATTTACGGGGATCCCTTCGACCTTCGTCGGCCTACCGGCCGAGGCGGTGGGGTGCAACTGGATCAGCCGCTGGCCGATCGTGAATCTCACCCCGCCCAGGGTCTGCTCGCGCTGAGGCAGTTCGGCCAGGCCGTTCCCTTCCCATGGGCCAGGGCCCGAGATGTCGGCCTCGTTGCGGGTTGCCGTGCGCTGGAAGTCCAGCGGAATGAGCGGGCCCTTCGGGGGAAGCTCGATCTTCAGCCCCGGCGACGGAGCCGTCTTAGCCATCGCCTGGAGCCGCAGCGCGTCGGCCTCCATCCTGTCGCCCAAGGCCGCCAGATCTCCGTCCTTGCTCTTGGAGAGCGCCACAGCAAAACTCTGGTACGCTTCGGCCGCCAACTCGTACTGGCCCGTGGCCTGGAGAATCTGGGCGGCGGTCAGGGCCAGGCTGGCGGCCTCCTGGGCCCGCTCCGTCGCGAGGTTCTCCGCCAGGTAGGCCCTCACGTCCGAGAGGGTCTGCCGCTGCTCG